>Ga0335071_10007913_pt1 | contig 10916 bp, 5 predicted proteins | sample Lox_Sample_15_FD_206724 | JGI IMG/M metagenome (GOLD analysis project Ga0335071, IMG submission 206724) | Soil microbial communities from Loxahatchee National Wildlife Refuge, Florida, United States - Lox_Sample_1.5 | ecosystem: Environmental > Terrestrial > Soil > Wetlands | place: USA: Florida...
GTTGGTCGGCCGCGAAGACGCCATTCGTGCCGAGATGCGGAACCATTCCTCCTCCGACGTGCGCCACAGCATCGAAATCGTTTCCGCCGACGAAGTCATCGGTATGGACGAAAAGGCCGCGCAGGCCGTTCGCACCAAGAAGAAGTCGTCCATCCATGTCGGACTTCGTCTCGTCCGCGATGGCTCCGCCGCCGGATTCGCCACTGCCGGCAACACTGGTGCCACCATGGCCACCGCCAAGATGATCCTCGGCGCGCTGCCCGGAGTCGATCGCCCCGGCCTCGCCGCCGTCTTCCCGACCTCGAAGGGCAGCGCCGCCATCCTGCTCGATGTCGGCGCCAACGTCGATTCCAAGCCGCAGAACCTCGAGCAGTTCGCCATTATGGGCGACATCTATTCGCGCAATATCTTCGGCATCCATCGTCCCAAGGTCGGCCTGCTCTCCATCGGAGAAGAAGAAGGCAAGGGCAACGAGCTCACCCGCGAAACCTACAAGCTCATGCAGCACCTGCCCATTAACTTTGTCGGTAACGTCGAGGGACGCGACCTCTACAACGGCAAGCTCGACGTCATCGTCTGCGACGGCTTCGTCGGCAACGTCGCGCTCAAGATCTCCGAAGGCCTTGTCGAAACTGTTCGCTATCTCTTAAAGGAATCGTTACGCTCCACCATCACCAGCCAGGTCGGATTCCTTCTCTCCCGCCGCGCCTTTGCCGATTTCAAGAAGCGCCTCGACTACTCCGAATACGGAGGCGCCCCGCTGCTCGGCGTGAAGGGTGTCTGCATCATCGGACATGGCTCCTCCAACGCCAACGCCATCAAGAACGCCATCCGCGTCGCCGCCGAATTCGCCGAGCGCGGCATCAACCAGAAGATCGAACGCGACATCGCCTCCGCGCGTCTCGCCGCCGCCCGTGCCCCATCCGGCGATCTCGCAGCGCAACACGCCCCGCAAGCAGGACGTCACGATGACTAAGAACACTCTCGAATCCGTAGCATTCCTCTTCCCCGGACAAGGCTCGCAAACCGTCGGCATGGGCCGCGAACTCGCCGCCATGTATCCCGTCGCGCAGGAAACCTTCGACGAAGCCGACGCCGCCCTTGGCTACAAGCTCTCCGAAGTCTGTTGGGAGGGCCCTGAAGAAAAGCTCAAGCTGACGGAAATCACCCAGCCCGCGATCCTCACCGTCTCGATCGCCGCCTATCGCGTGCTCGAGAGCATGGGATACGCTCCCAGCTTCGTCGCCGGCCACAGCCTCGGCGAATACTCCGCCCACGTCGCCGCCGGAACGCTCGCCTTTACCGATGCCGTTAAGACCGTTCGCAATCGCGGCCGTTACATGCAGGAAGCCGTGCCCGTCGGCGTCGGAGCCATGGCCGCCATCCTCGCGCTCCCGCTCGACAAGGTCGAAGAAGTCTGTCGCGAAGCCGCGGCCGATGGCGCCTGCTGCGACGCCGCCAACATCAACTCCGACGGGCAGGTCGTGATCTCCGGCAGCGCCAAAGCCGTCGAGCGCGCCGCCGAACTGGCCAAACAAAAGGGCGCCAAGCGCGCCGTCATGCTCCCCGTCAGCGCCCCATTCCATTGCGCGCTGATGCAGCCGGCGCAGGACCGCCTCGCCGCCGACCTCAAGGCCCTCGACTTCCACCCGATGGAAGTCCCGCTTGTCACCAATGTTGACGCCGCCATCATCCAGTCACCCGACGCCGCCCGTGACGCTCTCATTCGCCAGGTAACGGGATCGGTAAAGTGGGAGCAATCCATGCGCGTGCTGATCGGGAAAGGCGTGCACACGTTCCTCGAAGTCGGCCCCGGCAAAGTCCTCAGCGGACTCATGCGCCAGATCGACCGTTCCAAGACCGCCCTCAACGTCGAAGACGACGCGTCTCTACAAAAGACCATCAACCACTTCGCCGGCGCCTCCCTCGCCCAATAGTTTTTGTCCTGCGGGTGCCCCATTCAACCTTCTGTTGGTTGAGTGGGGTAGTTCCTTGTCATCACGAGCCGCTTCAGCGGCGCGGGATCTGCTTTTGTTCTGACTTGCCGGCAGTGGGTTAGTTTGGGAAAACGAAGGACGATGGAGGTTCGCCCAGACCGCGCCTTTGTCATGTCGAGCGGCATCTTTTGCCGCGGAGGTATCCCTACCACCACTCAAAACTAAGGGAAGAGCAAAATTCCATCGATCTATGACGACAGAAGCGCCCCGAAAGCCACCTGATCTACTGCCTGTCCCTCATCCTTTGCCTCAACTGCTCCAGCACCTCAGCCCGCGACGGATCTCTCTCCAATTCCTTCTGCAATTCCTGCAGCGCCAGCGCCACAATGTCGTAATGGTGTAGCCCCGCGAACTCGCGGTCGCTTGTGACCTCCAGCCACATCCGGTGCATCAACTGGATGTCCTCATCCCGCATGCGAGGTGTGTGCGGACCCAGGAAGAATTCCCAAGTCTGCCCGTTCGGTTGTACTACATCGAGCTGTACTCGCGGCCTCGGTTCCGGCAGCCGCTCCCATGCATCTCCGGTCAGCTTGCCTTGTTCCTCCACGCTCAGCTTTGCCGATACGCCACACACCACGCGCGACGATTCCAATCGCTGCGCCGTTGCCATGATCGCGTCGAACACGTTTGTTCCGGGTACCACCAGCAGCGATACCGGCTTGCCCTCTTTTTCCGCGACCGATACCACCTTCGAGAACAATTCCTGCTCGTACTTCTCGAATACGTCCTTGGCTTCGTAATAGGTGCTGCCACCAAACGAGTGTTCACGCGGCGACAATCTCGCCGTCATCACCACCACGTCCTGCTTCGTTGTGTCGGTGCCATGCAAGACGTTCTGCAGGTACGAGAGGTTCCGCGGGTCCCGCACCGACACCAGGATGTTCCCCGGCCGCACTTTCAGCGCGCTGTAATCCAGTTCCTCGCTGCTGTTCACACGGAACTGTTCCAGGATCTCGTGCTGGCCAGCGCGTTCTTTGTGCGTGATCCGCTCCGAGACGTAGAAGATGCAGTAGAACACCAGGCTGAAGCTGATCCCTGCGATCGTCGCCTCTTCCTTCGTGAACAGATTCACAATCGCCGTCGAAAACAACACCAGTGCGATCAGCGCAACTCCCAGCGGGAATTCTGTCTTGCCCCCCAGGTTGAGGTTGAGCGGTACCCGCCATTCGCGCTTTCCCGGAGCTTTGTATCGCAGTACCAGCACCGCCAGCGCGTTAAACGAGAAACTCCAGATCACGCCGAACGCATACAGCGCCGCCAGCAGGTACACATTGCCGCGGCTCAGCACAATCGTGACAATCTGCAGAATCACGATCAGGTTAATCGTCCGGTAGCTCGTCCCGAACCGCTTCTGCGGTTTCTGGAACCAGCTCGTTAACACGCCGTCTTCCACCAGCCGGTTCAGCACGCCGTTCGCACCTACGATCGACGTATTCACCGCGCCCGACAGGATCAGCACCCCGACCAGAACCACGAACAGGTGGAATAGCAGCCGCAGCACCAGCGGCCCCACCAGGTACATCGCCAGCCCGCCGATCAGGTTCGCGAAGAAATCCGGCCGCACCTTGTCCGGAATGATCATCACCGCGAAGAACGACACCAGCGATGTGAAAAACAGGCTATAGATAAAAATGACCGTGCCCGCGCGCTTCAGGTTCAGCAGCTTCGGGCTCTCGATCTCGCGGTTCACCTGCGCCAGCGTCTCTTCGCCGCTCATCGCCAGCACCGAGTGCCCAAACCCCACCAGCAGCAGGATCAGCGTGATGTCAGAGAACACCGTGCCGCGCAGCCATCCCAGGGTCTCGCGCTCTCTCAGGATGTTCGAGGCGCTCGGCAGCGGCGGCATCTGCGCGCCATGCTTCAGCAGCGTAATCACGCACCAGGCGATCAGGATCACCACCATCACCGTGGTGACCTTCATGATCTTCATCGCCTTGTCGCTCGACTCGTGCATGCCCTTTGTGTTCTGCCACCAGAAGTAAAGGGCCACCACGACCGCGAACGCCGCCGCAAAGTAGTTATCGTTGAAATTGACGGGGTGATGAATGTAGCCGAAGACGTCCTTGATGAAACCGGCCAGGTACTGCCCCGCCGACACGCCACTGATCGGCCCCGTCAGGATGTAGTCGAACAGCAGCGCCGACACCGAGAACTTCGCCAGGCTCCCGCCCATCGCCTGTTTCACCACGCGATAGACGCCGCCGCGCACGAACATCGAACTCGACTCGATATACGTCGCCCGCACCGCGTAGCTGAATAGCATCACCGCCAGGATGAACCACGGCGCGCTTTTCCCGATCACCTTCTCCGCATCGCCGCCCGCGTAGTACGCCGACGACGCCAAGTCCGACAGCACGATCGCCGCCACCCGCCAGAACGAGATGAAACTCAGCATCACCGTCGTGGCAATGAACACCGGTACGGCTGGTCGTTTTATCTGCTCGGAGGCCGACATAGGTTCAGACATGCAGATTCATTGCGCCAACTGCAGCGAGGTACAGATTCTATACGACGGACCCGTGCACCCGTAACGCGCATCAGCTGCTTTGCTTATCAATAAATTAGATGGAACCAATAACGGAACATGGCGCCGTGTCCATTGAAGCCCTCGTTTGTCACGTCGAGGCGCAGCAGCGCCGAGATATCCATCTCTGCAGGAGAGCGGCACCTATTCGGACCATCTATTCAGATGGTGCTTATCGAAAACTTTCCCTCCCGTTCCTCAACCCGCCCCCACGGCACCTTCGGATCGTGCGTGAAAATCACCAGCCACTCCTCTCCCACCGCCTCCGCGTAAAACCTCTTCTTCGAATACAGCGTGTCCAGCGGATACAGATCGAACGCCATCCCCCACGCCAGATCCAAATGCTGCGTCGTCGGAATCAAATCCGAGATGTAGCACGCCTTCTTCCCCTGGCTCTCGATCACCACCGCCTGCATCCACTCCGTGTGCCCCTTGAACACCCGCACCGAAATCCCCGGCAGCAGCTCGCGATCGCCCTTCAGCAGCGTCATCCGCCCCGACTCAATCAGCGGATTGTAATTATCACTGATGTAGCTCACCCGGTCCCGCTCCGTCTGCAGTTGCCCGTGCCGCCACTCGCCTTCCTGCACGTAATACTGTGCCCGCGGAAACGTCGGCACCGGCCGCCCCTCGCGATACACCGTGTTCCATCCGCAGTGATCGAAATGCAGATGCGTGTTGATTACCACATCGATCTCATCCGGAGCCACTCCGGCCGCCTCAAACGATCGCAGCAGCTTCTCCTCGTGCCCGAAGATCTTGTGCATCTTTTCGTCGAGCTTGTTCCCGATCCCCGTCTCGATCAGCACCGTCTTCTCGCCGCCGCGCACCAGAACCGAATTCAATCCCGCGCGCAACCGATTCTTCTCGTCCGGCTCCCACTTCCTCTGCCACATGACTTTGGGAATCACACCAAAAAACGTCCCACCGTCGAGAAAGTACTCCCCGTCCGACAAAATCGTCAGCTCGAAATCTCCTACCGTCGTTTTGTTCATTGCTACCTTTCGAGATAACCAGCTATTCAGATCAACAGATCGAGATTTCTCCCCTCTTCCACATCTCCCTCCGTTGCGCCAACCGAAATGTGATCCGTTTTAACCCAGATTCTGCATTCGCCCTCTACACTGTCGCCGCAACTCTCAAATTCATCCCGAGGAGCCTCATGGACCGCCGCATCGCTGTCCTGCTCTGTCTTCTTGCATCCTTTATTCTTGCCCCCTTTCCTCGTGCTAGCGCCCAAACTATCCAATGCACCGCCATTTGGGGAGACAGTACGGCTTTGCTCTCGGTGCCTGACTTGAAGAACTGCCCCATCGCCAATTGGGGACGCGCCGGTTCCACCAGCTCCCTCTGGCTCAGTCCCTACGGCACCAGCCCCACCTACGTCGACTTCATCAACACCTATAACAGCAGCCGCAAGCTCCCGATCTCCACTGTCGTCCTCATGATTGGACGCAACGACATCACCCAGAAGATCCCGACCGCCACCACCGTCGCCAACATCTCAGTGATGTACGCCAAGGCCAAGGCCTCGGGCTACCACTTCATTCTTACCACCGTGGTGCCCAACCAAAAGGCTCCAAACCTGGCTCTCACCGCCACCTACACCGCCACCCGAGATAAGACCATCGCTTTGAACGCCGCCATCCTTCAGTTTGCTCAGGACAACGGCATCCCCATCGTGGATCTCTACTCCGTTCTGGCCGGAGCCGACGGCTTCGCCATCCCCGAGAACATGTCCGACGACATCCATCAATCCGGACTGGGCTCTTACCGCATCGTGCAGAGCCTTCTGCCGGCAATTCAGTACGTTCAAAATAACTCCGATACCTTCATTCTCTTTGGAAAAGCTACCCAGTGCGTCCAGTGAACCGGCCAGCCTGAGCCAGAAACTTCCCTTGTCATGTCGAGGCACACAGCGGCGAGATATCCCTACTCGTAACCCGACCCTTGCAGATTGGACAAACCTGCCTTCTGTCTGTTCCAAAAACGGAAACGACCTCGCTTTTTCGCGTAAAACCCACAAAGTTGAATTACACTTCGGCCGATCCAGAGTTCCGGAACCCAGCACACCGGTGACCCATGCTCCGTCGCTTCGCTTTCATGCTTTCTCTTTCCCTGTCGATAACTCTTTCGGCCCAGTCTGTCCGCCCCACTCCCCGCATCAAGTCGGCGCCTGACAGTCAACACTTGACCCCTCTCGCGCGCCAGGTCCACTCGCTTGCACGTCCCGAATTCGATCAGGGCGCCGTCGATCCCAGCCTGGCGCTCCAGCGCATCCTTCTCCTTCTCAAGCCCAGCGACGACCAGCAAAAAGCTCTCGACCAGTTCCTTATGGATGTTCAGGACAAATCATCTCCGCAATACCACCACTGGCTCTCGCCCGACGAATTCGGCCGCCGGTTCGGCGTCGCCGATCAGGACATCCAGACTATCCAGTCCTGGCTCACCGCCCAGGGATTCACCCTCGGACCTGTCGCCCACAATCACCTCATGCTCGAATTCAGCGGTACCGCCGCGCAGGTCTCCTCTGCCTTCCAGACCGAGATCCACAACTACAACGTTAAGGGCGAAATGCATATCGCCAACGCCAACAATCCCAGCATCCCGTCAGCCTTCGCCCCCGTGATTACGGGTTTCCTGTCCCTGCACGACTTCCGCCAGAAGCCAACCTTGCATTCCGTGCAGTTCGCCGGCTCCGGCAGCAGTTCCACCCATGATCGACCCTTCATCAACAGTTCCACCGGAGTGCACGCCGTCGCGCCCGACGACTTCGCCACCATCTACGACATCCGGCCGCTCTATCAGGCCGGAATCGACGGTACTGGCGAAACCATCGCTGTGCCCACGCGCGCCAATTTCGATCGTGACGACGTTGTCAATTTTCGCGGCAGTTTCGGTCTTCCTTACATCAATCCAACCGTCATCTTTAACGGCCCCATACCCACCACTTCAAACCAGTTAGACGAGGATGAAGTCGAGCTCGATCTCGAATGGTCCGGTGCCATCGCCCGTAATGCCGCGCTAACCGCCGTGGTCTCCGTCAATACCGCCACCAGCGACGGCATCGACCTTTCCAACGTTTACATTATCGATAACTTTGTCGCTCCCATCCTCAGCGTCAGTTACGGACCTTGCGAGACACAGTATCCCAGCATTGTCGCCACCTACACCCAGCTATGGCGCCAGGCTGCCGCTCAGGGCATGTCCGTGTTGGTCTCCTCCGGTGATAGCGGCTCCGCGCTCTGCGATGATCCCGACGCCACCCTTGCCCGCAACGGGCTTGCCGTGAGCGCTATCGCTTCCCAACCAGACGTCGTCGCTGTGGGCGGTACGCAATTCAACGATGTCGCCAACCCCGCCCAGTACTGGTCTCCAACCAATGGAGTCAATGGCGTCCAAGATTCCGCGCTCAGCTATATTCCTGAAGTAGTCTGGAATGAGGCCGGATCCAAGGGCATTTGGGCCGGATCGGGCGGCGTCAGCACCGTATTCCCCACACCGTCTTGGCAAACCGGGACTGGCGTCCCAACCTCCGATCCCGGAACCCCCGGCGCCCATCATCGCTATCTTCCCGACCTATCCCTTACGGCCGCGGGTCACGACGGTTACATCACCTGTTTGCGTGGACACTGCTTCTACCTGGTCAGCGGCACCTCGGCCTCGGTTCAGGCCTTCGCCGGCATCATAGCCCTCGTCGATCAGAAAATGGGAGACCGGCAAGGCAATCCCAACTTCCACATCTACCCGCTCTCGAATGTCTCTGGCGTGTACCACGACGTAACCAGCGGAACCAATGCCGTTCCCTGCTTCACTGGCACTCCCAACTGTGTGAATGGAACTCTCAGTGGTTACAGCGCCGGTCCCGGATTCGATCTGGCCACCGGTTGGGGCTCCGTCGACGCTAACCAATTCGTTACAAATTGGCCCAACGTGGCGTTTCGGCCCACCACCATCAGCGCGAGTGCCTCGCCAAACCCGGCCCAGCACGGCAGCCCGGTTACGGTATCAGCAACGGTGACGGCCAGCTCCGGCACGCCAACCGGCTCCTTGCAGGCTTATGCTGTCAGCGGAAACCAAACCCTGCAGTTAGGAACCCCCGCTCTGAGCAGCGGCACAGCATCCACCTCTACGAATCAGCTCCCCGGCGGCACCACTAACGTTTACTTCCGCTACTTCGGAGATGGCACCTACGGCACTGCTACGTCGGCTGGAATTCCGCTTACCATCACACCCGAACCAACTACCCTGAATGTCATTCCCCCATCCGGCAGCGTCCCTTTGAATTCGACGTACACGTTCAACTACCACGCCGCTGGTCAATCCGGAGTGGGCGTCCCGACCGGCACCATCACGATGACCCAAAATCAAACTCCCCTCGGCACGGCCACGCTCGACGGAAGCGGAAATGCCTCCTTCATTCCCTACTACTATCCCGCCGGTCCCGGCACCTACACATTCTCTTTTTCCTACTCCGGCGATCAAAACTTTGCACCTGCTTCCAGCTCGGTCGACGTAACCTTCACCCGCGCCAACCTTGCCGCCACTTTCGCTTGCGCCCAAACCGGAACTCTCGTGGTCGGTACCCCGGTCAACTGCACCCTGGCAATCGTCTATCCAGCCATAGGTGTCGTGCCTGCCCCGACCGGATCGGTGCAGTTCTATCTCGATGGACAGGCCTACGGCAGTCCCATAGCGCTATCGGCCACAGGAGTGACCGTAAACTTCACCCCCCTCAGCGTGGGCCAGCATACCTTCTCCATGCAGTACCCAGGCGACTCTTACTATCTTCCTTACAGCCTAACCACTACTCCCTTAACCGTCCTCGCTATGGGAAACGTAAACATCTCCTTCTACGATTTCGTCACGATTGACGTTCCGGGCGATTCCTTTGCCGTGTATATCAGTTATTACCCTTTGGAAATCGGGCCTGCTATCACGGGCACCTTCACCCTTTACGACGGCAGCACTCAGCTCACTTCCATTCCGGTGCCGAACTGCTCGTTCGAAGGCCCCTGCGGCACTTCCGTTCTGGTCAACACCTCAACCCAGCCCTTATCCCTCGGCGCGCATTCCCTCACGTTGACGTATTCTGGTGACAGCGCCTGGGACCCTGCAACATTTTCTTCCCCCAGCTCCATTCAGATCACGGAGCCGCAGATTCTTCTCTATGGCATCGCGCCCATGTATGTGAGCCGTGGCCAAACTACCACCCAATTGATCAGTACCAAACAAATTGGCATTGCCTCCGGATCTATGGTCATTGCCTGCTCCGGTGCCCCAGCCGAAACCAGCTGTAACGTCAATCCCTCCAGTGTCCAGATCAACCCGGATGGCACCGGCCCAACCATAACGCTCACCGTTCTTGCCACCGCTCCTCACTCCGTTCGAGGCCACCAAAGTGCTTCCCGGCGCTGGTTGCCTTTCGCCTTTATGCCTGTCGCAGTCGTGTTCTGTGCTGCTTCCGTACCGCGCCGGCGCAAATACAGCGTCAGTCTGCTCGCAATTCTTCTGGTCTGCCTGTCCCTTGTTTCTTCTTGCGGAGGTGGTGGAGGCGGCAACGCCTTTACGGGTAACAATGGCAGCTCTTCTTCTGGCTCCACTGGTTCGGGTGGCACCACCCCAACTCCTCCATCCACACCCAGCGATCCGGGTACGCCGACAGGAAACTACACCCTTACCCTCACAACAACCTACAGAACCGGAACCGACGCTATCACCAACACCTATCCGGTCCAGGTGACCGTGCAATGAGCTGACAGGTGCGGGCGCCCCTTTGTCATGTCGAGGTGCGCAGCGCCGAGATATCCCTACTCGTAAGCCGAGGAGCCCTGATTTTTCCATTACCAATCTCCAATTCTCCAATGGATTTCGGCTGCCCCATTCCGCGGCTCCTCGCTGCTCAACTGATCGCTTTTTCACCAGATTAATCCGTTTACCGATCACCGTTTACCGATTACCGTTTACTCGTGGATTTCCCCGCCCTTCTCGCTCCTTACATCACCGGCCTGACCTCCGCCCAGCTCGCCCAGGTCTCCACCTACCTCGACCTGCTCCTGCGCTGGAACGCCCGCATGAATCTCACCGCGGTTCACGATCCTGAAAAGATCGTGTCACGACACTTCGGCGAATCCTTCTTCCTGGCCTCTAAACTGTTTGGAGCTGGCGGTTTTCTTCATTTACCAACTTACCAACTTACTAATTTACTAATTTATGATGTTGGCTCCGGCGCTGGCTTCCCGGCCATACCCCTGAAAATCTACCTCCCGGATGTAACGATAATGTTAATAGAGGCCAACTACCGAAAAGCGGTATTCCTTCGCGAAGTGCTCCGTGCCCTGGAACTCGAGGCCGAAGTAAAGAACGTGCGCGCCGAAGACCTCCCGCCTGCTTCC
>Ga0335071_10007914_pt1 | contig 10916 bp, 11 predicted proteins | sample Lox_Sample_15_FD_206724 | JGI IMG/M metagenome (GOLD analysis project Ga0335071, IMG submission 206724) | Soil microbial communities from Loxahatchee National Wildlife Refuge, Florida, United States - Lox_Sample_1.5 | ecosystem: Environmental > Terrestrial > Soil > Wetlands | place: USA...
GGCGGTCGCGCGGAACGGCACGGCAACCCGTGGGAGGCTCGGCGCAAGGTGGGCGCGGTCGATCGTCGATGAGACGAAGGTGCGAATCGACTCGATGTCGGGGAAGACGAGCGTCGAGTCGATGTCGCGCTGCTCGACGTTCGCGAAGTGCCGCTTGAGCAGATCGGTGCCGTTCACCCGGTTGAAGCTGATCGGGGCGCGGCGCTCGCCGTCCTCGAAGAGATCCCAGACCTCGGACAGGTTGTCCTCGCCGACCGTCGTCGCGACGAGCCGGCCGTGCGGGCGCAGGACGCGCGCACACTCCGAGATCGCGCGGTCGAGGTCGGGCGCGTGGTACAGCACCCAGGCCGCGAACACGCAATCGAACTCGCCGTCGCCGAAGGGGATGCGCTCGACGTCCGCGATCTGCGCGTCGATGCCGCGATTGCGCGCCAGCTCGACCATGCGAGGCGAGATGTCGATCGCGCGCACGTCGGCGCCGAGGTCGCGCGCGAGCCGTTCGGTGAGCTCGCCCGGCCCGCAGCCGACGTCGAGCAGCCTCGACGGCCGGACCGCCTCCACCGCCGCGATCGCCAGATCCTCCGGGCTGTCGCCCTCGACGAGCGAGCGAAAGATCGCGTTGCGCTTGTTGAGCCGCTCTTCGCTCGCGAACTCCCAGCGGACGAGCAGCGGATTGTCGAGCCTCATGGCGTGAGGATCGGCTGTCCCGGGATTCCGCGGGACGGCGCCTTCCCGTGCAGCCACGCGTTGACGGTCGCGCCGACGTCGGCGAACTCCCCTTCGTGGATGCGGCCGGCCGCGTTTCGCCCCTCGACGTACGCGAGCAGGAGCGCATACTCGCGCGAATGATCGGTCGACGGCGTCGTCGGGTCGCACCCGTGATCCGACGTGAGAACGAGCAGGTCTCCCGGGCGTAGCGCGTCGAGCAGGTCCGGGAGTCGACGGTCGAAGTCCTGCAGGCAGCGGTGGAAGTTCACCGGGTCGTTCCGGTGGCCCCAGAGCATGTCGGTCTCGACGAGGTTGACGAAGACGAACCCTTCGTCGAGCTCGCGCAGGAGCTTCTCCGTCTGCTGGATCCCCTCGATGTTCGACTTCGTCGGATGCGACTCGTCGATGTCGCAGCCGGCGAAGATGTCGCCGATCTTGCCGACGCCGTAGACCTTCGTCCCGGAGTCGCGGAGCAGCGAGAGATAGTTCGGCCGCCGCGGCTCGAGCGAGAAGTCGTGTCGGTTGGCCGTGCGCGTGTAGTTGCCGGGCTCGCCCACGAACGGTCGCGCGATCACCCGCCCGACCCCGTGCTTCCCGGTAAGGATCTCGCGCGCGACCCGGCAACCCTCGTACAGCTCCTCGAGCGGGACCGTCTCCTCGTGCGCGGCCACCTGAAAGACGGAGTCGGCCGACGTGTAGACGATCCACTTCCCGGTCCGCTGGTGCTCCTCGCCGAGCTCCTGGATGATCTCCGTCCCCGACGCCGGCCGGTTGCCGATCACGCCGCGCCCGGTCCTGTGCATGAACGGGTCGATGACGTCGTGCGGGAAGCCGTGCGGGTAGGTCGGGAACGCCTGCGCGGTCACGACGCCCATCAGCTCCCAGTGTCCGGCCGTCGTGTCCTTGCCCTTCGACCGCTCCAGCAGCCGTCCGGCGACGGCCGGCGCCCCCGGCTGAGGCGGGCAGCCCTCGAGCGGCTCGATGTTGCCGAGTCCGAGCGCCTCGAGATTGGGGAGATCGAGCCCGCCGACGGCCCGCGCGACGTTGCCGAGCGTGTCGGAGCCTTCGTCGCCGTACCGACCGGCGTCCGGCAGCTCGCCGGCACCGACCGCGTCCAGCACGATGACGCAAGCGCGGGCCATACGGCTATTCTAGGTCGGTCATGCTCAACGTCCTCGGGGTGCTGGCGTTCGCCGTCTTCATCGTGTGCGTGATCGCCACCGCGGCCGGTGTGACCTGGCTCGTCGTCAAGTTCTCGCCGGGGAAGAAGCCGGAAGCCGCCCCCAAGCCCTGACCGGGGCTATGCCGGAGCGAGCGGGAGCACGTCGGAGAGCGGCGTGTACTCGAGGCTGTGCGCCTCGGCGACCGCCTCGTACGTGATCTTCCCGTCGACGACGTTGACGCCGAGCGCCAGCGCCGGGTCCCGCGCGACCGCCTCCGTGACGCCGTGCTCCGCGATCGCCTCGACGTACGGGAGCGTCGCGTTCGTCAGCGCCTTCGTCGAGGTGATCGGCACGCCGCCGGGCATGTTGGCGACGCAGTAGTGCGTGATGCCGTCGACCTGGTAGACCGGATCCGAGTGCGTCGTCGGCCTCGCCGTCTCGACGCAGCCTCCCTGGTCGATCGCGACGTCGACGATCACCGCGCCCTTCTTCATCTCGCCGAGCATCTCGCGGGTCACGAGCTTCGGCGCCCGCGCGCCGGGAATGAGGACGGCGCCGATCACGAGATCCGCCTCCGCTACCGACTCCTCGACCTGGAGGCTCGACGACATGACGAGGCTGACGCGCCCCGAGAGGATGTCGTCGAGATAGCGCATGCGGTCGATCGAGCGCTCGAGGATCGTCACCTGCGCGCCGAGGCCGAGCGCGATGATCGCGGCGTTGTAGCCGACGATACCCCCGCCGACGACGGCGACACGCCCCGGTGCCACCCCGGGCACGCCCCCGAGCAGCAGTCCGCGCCCGCCGAGCGGCTTCTCGAGGAAGTACGCGCCGGCCTGCGAGGCGAGGCGGCCCGCGATCTCGCTCATCGGCGCGAGCAGCGGGAGGCGACGGTCCTCGGTCTCGACGGTCTCGTACGCGATGGCGGTGATGCCGCTGTCGACGAGCGCGCGCGTGAGCGGCTCGTCTGCCGCGATGTGGAGGTACGTGAAGAGCACGAGCCCTTCGCGCAACCGCGGGTACTCGGCCGCGATCGGCTCCTTCACCTTGAGGAGGAGCTCCGCCTGTTCCCAGACGTCGTCGACCGAGACGAGCGTCGCGCCGGCGCGCTCGTAGTCCGCATCGGGGAAGGAGCTCCCGCCGCCGGCGGTCGTCTCGACGAGCACCTCGTGGCCGCTGAGGACGAGCTCGCGGGCGCCGGCAGGCGTCAGCGCGACGCGGTACTCGTCGGTCTTGATCTCCTTGGCGACGCCGATGCGCAAAGCGGGCCAACGATAGCGCGCCGGCCGATCGGCGCGCTCTCGGGCCGAAGCTGCGAGGGACACGTGACCGCTGCGCGGGTATCGTCGAGCGCAGAGGGAGGAAGGGATAGGACCCCACCCTTGGGTGGGGGTGTGGGATCGGCCGCGACGGTCATGCCCCGGTGGTCGCCGGCTCGGTCCTTACGCCTCGGTGCGCTTGCGCTTCCTCAGGTAGAGCAGCAGGCCGACGAGGGTCTTCGCGTCCTCGATCTCGCCGATCCGCTGATCCAGCTCGTCGACGGGAACGCGGACGAGCTCGATGTGCTCGTCGGGCTCCGGCGACGACTCCCCGGGCTCGACGCCCTCCGCGACGTACACGTCCATGCGCTCGCGGCAGAAGCCGGGAGTCGTCCAGAACGACGCCAGCTCCCGCCACTCGCCGCCGGTGAGGCCGCACTCCTCCTGCAGCTCGCGCTTCGCGGTCTCGAGCGGATCCTCGCCCGGCTCGCGCGTGCCTGCCGGCAGCTCGACCAGCATGCCGCGCGTCGCCTCGCGGAGCTGGCGGACGAGCGTCACGCACCCGTCCGCGTCGACGGCGACGATCGCGACGGCGCCCGGGTGCTCGACGATCTCGCGCTCGTGCGCGCCCCACCGCTCGACGGTGACGCCGAGCAGCCGCCCGCGATAGACGAGATGCGACTCGTCGGGCTTCACGCGGCCAGCCGCTCCACGAGACGGCGCTCCTCGGGGCCGAGCCACGGCGGGCTGCCGGCGGCGGCGTTCTCCGCCGTCCGCCCGGGCCGGCTCGTTGCCGGGATCGCGACGTCGACCCGCTCGTCCGAGAGCACCCACTTCAGCAGCGCCTGCGCCCACGTCTCGACGCCGAGCTCGCGCAGCGGCGCCAGCTCCGCCGCCGGCGGCGCGCGCCGGAGGAGCGCACCCTCGCCGAACGGGCGCATCACGATCACCGGCACCCCGAGCTCGGCGGCCAGCGGCAACAGCTCCCGCTCGACCTCGCGCTCGTGCGGGTTGTACGGCAGCTGCACCGCGTCGAACCGGCCCGTCCGCAAGGCCTCGGCCAGCTCCGGGAACGCGCCTGCAGCGTAGTGCGTGACGCCGATCCGCTCGACCCGCCCCTGCTCGCGCTCCCGTTCGAGCCAGCCGAGATGCTCGCGCCACGCGACGAGGTTGTGCACCTGCTCGATCTCGATCCGTCCGTACCACGCGAGCTGGCGCCGGAACTGCTCCCGCCCCTCCTCCACCGAGCCCGCCCAGATCTTCGTCGCCACCGTCACGCCGTCGCGCCGCCCGTCCAGCGCCGCCGCGAGCGACGCCTCGGCGCCGCCGTACATCGGCGACGAGTCGACGACCCGCACGCCCGCCGCCAGTGCCGCGCCGACGACCTCGCCGGCGAGGGCGGCGTCGCCGCCGAACGTGTTCCACGTGCCGAGCCCGACGACGGGCCCGAGCCGGCGCTCCTCCATCACGGCTCCCGCGCGAGGTCGACGAGCCCGAGCGTGACGCCGACCATCGCCTCGAGATCCGCGACCGCGATCCGCTCGTCCGCGGTGTGGATGTCGGTCATCCCGTTCGCAAGGTTCACGCAGCGCAGCCCGTGCGCGTTGAAGACGTTCGCGTCGGCGCCGCCGCCGGTGAGCACGTAGGTCGGCTCGAACCCGCAGCGCGCGAGGGCAGCCGCGGCGAGCCGTACCGCGCCGTCGTCGCGCTTGAACCGGTACCCCGTGTACTGCTTGTGCACCGCCGCCTCGACCTCGCAGTCGGTCGCGGTCGCGGCGAACGAGTAGGCGTCGAGCATCTCCTGGACGATCTCGCCGAGCTTCCGCTCGTCGTGCGAGCGTGCCTCGGCGAGGAAGCTGCACCACTCGGGAACGATGTTCCCGGCCGTGCCGCCCGAGATGACGCCGACGTTCGCCGACGTCTCCTCGTCGATGCGACCGAGCCGAAGGTCGGCGATCGCCCGCGCGGCGGCGGCGATCGCGGAGCGCCCCTCCTCCGGGTACATCCCCGCGTGCGACGCGCGCCCGTGGAAGCGCACCTCCATCGCCTGCGCCCACGGTGCGCCGAGGACGATCTCGCCGATCGGCGAGCCCTGGTCGTAGACGTACCCGACCTCCGCGCGCAGCCGTGTGCAGTCGAACGCGCCGGCGCCCTTCAACCCGACCTCTTCCATCGGCGTGAACAGGAGCTCGATCCCCGCGTGCGGGCGACTCTCGACGAGCACGCGCCGTACCCCCTCGAGCATCGCCGCCACCGCCGCCTTGTCGTCCGCGCCGAGGATCGTGCCGCCGGCGTTGCGGACGACCCCGTCCTCGACGACCGGACGCAGCTCGCCGTCGAGCGGGACGGTGTCGAGGTGGGCGCAGAAGAACAGCGGCGTCCCGGGCGCGGTCGGTTCGATCCGCGCGTACACGTTGCCCATCGTCGAGCCGATCCGCGGCCCGGCGTCGTCCTCGTCGGGGTCGAGGCCCAACCCGCGGAGGTAGCGGAGCACGGCGTCCGCGACCTCGCGCTCCTCGCCCGGAGGGCTCGGCAGCGCCGCCAGCTCGAGGAAGAGCGGGACGATCTCGCCGCCGGCCGACAAGCTAGAGGACCGCGGCGGTCTCGGTCGCCTGCCGCTCGCGCCCGCGTTCCCGCGCCCGCGCGAGCGCCGCGCCGACGAAGCCGCGGAACAGCGGCGCCGGCCGCGTCGGCCGCGACTTGAACTCCGGATGGAACTGGCTCGCGACGAACCACGGGTGATCGGGCAGCTCGACGATCTCGACCAGTCGCCCCTGCTCGAACGTGCCGCAGACGACGAGGCCCGCGTCGACGAGCTGCTCGCGGTAGAGGTTGTTCACCTCGTAGCGGTGCCGGTGCCGCTCGAAGATCACCGCCTCGCCGTACAGCTCTCGCGCTCGCGTCCCTTCGACCACCTCGATCGCCTGCGCGCCGAGCCGCATCGTCCCGCCGAGGTCCTCGACGCCCTTCTGCTCCGGCAGCAGGTCGATCACCGGGAACGGCGTCTCGGGATCCATCTCCGTCGAGTTGGCGCCGTCGAGCCCGACGACGTGGCGCGCGAACTCCGACACGGCGACGTGCATGCCGAGGCAGATGCCGAGGTACGGAATCCGCCGCTCGCGCGCGACGCGGCACGCGAGGATCTTCCCCTCCCAGCCGCGCGAGCCGAAGCCGCCGGGGACGAGCACGCCGTCCACCGTCTCCAGCAGGTCGGCCGCCTCCTCGTACGACATGTGCTCCGCATCGAGCCAGCGCACGCGCACCGCGCAGCCCGCATGCAGCCCCGCGTGCTTCAGCGCCTCGTGGACGGACAGGTACGCGTCCTGGAGCTTCACGTACTTCCCGACGAGCGCGATCTCGACGATCTCCCGCCGCTCGTCGATCCGCCGCGTCAGCTCGTCCCACTCGGCGAGATCCGCCTCCGGCGCGTCGAGCCCGAGCCGCTCGCACACGAGCCGGTCGAGCCCCTCGGCCTTCAGCACCGACGGGACGAGGTAGACGTCGGGGACGTCGGGGCTCGCGACGACCGCACCCGGGTCGACGTCCGCGAACAGCGCGATCTTGTCGCGGATGTCGCGCGAGAGCTCCTCGTGCGAACGGCAGACGACGACGTCGGGGTGGATGCCGATGCGGCGCAGCTCGTTCACCGAGTGCTGCGTCGGCTTCGTCTTCAGCTCGCCGGCCGCCTCGATGAACGGGACGAGCGTCACGTGGATGTAGACGACGTTCTCCTGCCCCACCTCGCGGCGGAACTGGCGGATCGCCTCGAGGAACGGCAGCGACTCGATGTCGCCGACGGTGCCGCCGATCTCCGAGATGACGACGTCGGTCGGGCCCGCCTCCGACGCGCGCCGGATCCGCGCCTTGATCTCGTTCGTGATGTGCGGGATCACCTGCACCGTCGCGCCGAGGAAGTCGCCCTTCCGCTCCTTGCGCAGGACGGTGTCCCAGATCGCGCCGGCGCTGTGGCTCGCGTTGCGGAGGAAGTTCTCGTCGACGAAGCGCTCGTAGTGGCCGATGTCGAGGTCGGTCTCGGCGCCGTCCTCGGTGACGAAGACCTCGCCGTGCTGGAACGGGCTCATCGTCCCCGGGTCGACGTTGAGGTACGGGTCGAACTTCTGCAGCTGGACGCGGAGGCCGCGGGCCTTGAGCAGCCGCCCGAGCGACGCGGCGACGATTCCCTTCCCGAGCGCCGAGACCACTCCCCCCGTCACAAAGACATACGCCGGACGAAGACGGACTTCGGGACCCCGTGCGCTCACGGGATTCCAGGGTAGCAGCGATAGAGGTCGGACACGATCACGGCTCGGCGGCCGTCTGGACGAGGTCGTAGAGACGGTCGAGCGCGACGCGCGGGAACGAGCGCCGCATCGACGTCCACGGCGCGGTGACGACGAGAACGACGCGGGTCAGCCCGTGCTCGAGCGGCTCGAGCTCGATCTCGGCCTCGATCCGCTCGTCCACGAGCTGGAAGGCGACGCGGACGCCGCTCACGACCTCGGTGACGAGCAGCGTGCCCGTCGCGCCCGGCCGCCGCAGCAGGTCGGCCCAGAACGGGAGCGTCCCGCCCGAGCTCAGGACGTCCGAGCCGCGGATCCGCCAGCGGGCGCCGGGGGCGAGACCTCGCCGGTCGGGCTCGACGCCGGAGATGCGGGGCCACCAGTCGGCGAGGTGGTACGGCTCGGCGAGGAAGGCCCAGACGTCGTCGAGCGGCGCGAGCAGGACGCGGCTGGCGGCATAGCGCGGCACGGCCGGGCGCCCTACCGCACCGTCGCGAGGAACTCCTCGCCGCCGAGCATCCGCTCGAGCTCCGTCTTCCGTTCGTCGTCGGCGAGCTGCTCGATCCGCGTGTGCGTCGGGTCGCCCGGGATCTTCTCGACGCGGAAGTGGCGGTCGGCGAGCGCGGCGATCTGCGGGAGGTGCGTGATCGTGATCACCTGCGCCCGCTCGGCGAGACGCCGCAGGACGCGGCCGACGGCGTTCGCGGTCTCGCCGCCGATGCCGGCGTCGATCTCGTCGAAGACGAGCGTCTCGCCGCCGGCCACCGCGGCGATCGCCAGCGCGATCCGCGACAGCTCCCCGCCCGAGGCGGTCTCGGCGACGGGGGCGAACGGGAGGCCCGCGTTCGGGCGGACGAGGAAGGCGGCTTCGTCGATCCCGGTCGAGCCCGGATCGTGCTCGCGCAGCTCGACGAGGAACTCGCCCTCGCCCATGCCGACGTCGTGCAGCTCGGCCGCGACCGCGTCGGCGAACGCCGGCGCCGCGGCGTTTCGCTCGACACGCAGCTCGGTCGCGAGCGCGTGCGCGCGCGCCTCCGCGTCGGCGACCGCCTGCGCCGCCGCCTCGGCCGGGTGGGCGCCGCCCTCGAGCGCGGCGAGCTCGGAGCGCGCCTCCGCCGCGCGGGAGAGCAACTCCTCGTACGTCGCGCAGCGGAAGCGCCGCTTCGCGTCGGCGATCCGGTCGAGTCCCGCCTCCAGCTCCTCGAGGCGGCCCGGCTCGGCCTCGAGCGAGGCGAGGAACGCCTGCAGGTCGGAGGCGACCTCGCGCAGGCGCAGCTCCGCGTCGCGGAGCTCGTCGCCGGCGCGCTGCAGCTCCGGCGCGAGCCGCTCGAGCGGGGCGACCGCGCGCTCCGCGAGGGCGACGAGCCCCGAGGCGCCGTCGCCGTCCTCCGGCGCGAGCGCACCCACGGCCGCGGCCGCACCCTCGGCGAGGTCGGCCACGTGCCGGAGCCGCTCGCGCTCGTCGCGCAGCCGCTCCTCGTCGCCCGGTTCCATCCCCTCGGTGTCCTCGGCGAGCGCCCGCAGCTCCACGATCCGCGCCTCCGCGAGCGCGGCGTCGGCGGTCAGCTCCTCGTACCGGCGGCGCGCCGCGAGCAGCTCACGCCATGCCGCGCGCAGCTCGTCGCGGCGCCGCAGCTGCTCCTCGCCGCAGAACCGGTCGAGTACCTCGAGCTGGTACGACGGCCGCGCCAGGCGCCGCTGCTCGAACTGGCCCGACATGGCGACGACGCGCTCGACCGCGGCGCCGACGTCCTCGCGCGCGGCCGCACGTCCCCACGCGTAGGCGCGCGTGCGCCCGTCCGCGAAGACGCGGCGCGAGACGAGCAGCGCGTCCTCGTCCTCGGGCCGCAGCTCCCGCAGCGCCTCGAACTCCTCCGTGTCGGCGCCGGGCAGATCGAGCTCGGCCTCGACGTACGCCTCCACCCCGGCAGGTCCGACGTACGAGTCGTCGCCCTTCGCCCCGAGCAGGAGCCCGACCGCCTGCGCGAGGATCGTCTTCCCCGCCCCGGTCTCGCCGGTGATCGCGTTGAGCCCCGGCGCGAACTCGAGCTCCGCCGCCCGGATGAGCACGAGGTTCTCGATGCGCAGGCGTCGCAGCACCCCGCCAAGAGTAGTCCCGCGACCCGACGCCGCCCATTGACAGATGCGGACATGGGCCGCCGCTCAGCGGTGGAGGCTCCGCGGCCGATCGCCGCGCTGCCCCGGAGGCAGCGCGGCGATCTTCGCAGCGGCTGCGGTCACCCTCCGTAGCCGCCTCCGTAGCCGCTTCCAGAGCCGCCGCCCGGAGCCGGCGCGGGCGACGATGTCGCGGCGGCCGTCGAGGCGGCGTGCCAGACGCCGACGTCCTTGAAGCCCTCGCCCTTGGCGTCTCCGGGCTTCTTGTCGAGGGTGAACGTGTAGAGCGGCGCCCCGCGGAACGTCACCTGCACGCGCCCCTTCGCTCCGGGACGCACGATCGTCGCGAGCCCGCGAACGCCGGTCGGGGTCGTGCCCTTGGCGACGAGCAGCGGCGTCCAGAACGACAGGCACGTCGCGTCCGTGCAGATGAACCGCCCTTTGCGCTCGGCGCTGAGGGAGTAGAGGGTCAGGCCCTTCACGGTCACGAGCACGCTCTTGCCGAGCGTTGCGTTGCGGGCGGTCGTGGCGACGCGCTGCTGCCTCGCGGCGGCCGCGCTGTCCGGGCGTGCAGCGACGAGCGCCGCCGCGACGCCGGCGGCGACCGCGGCGAGGAGCAGCAGCGTGGCGCGAGCTCTCGTTCGGGGATGCATCCATCCTCCTTCGTCGGGAACAGGTGTCACGACGTGCTACGGCGGAACGCCGCGGAGAGATTGCGCCGGACCGAAAACTCCTCGAGCGCTCTCGGCCGTATCTCGATGCGTGGGCCGCTCCGCCGTGCTCGGCTTCCCAGGACACGTCCCGGGGTCTGACCCTGGGACCTGACCCGGAGACCTCTGTGTCAGGACAGGGTCTCCTAGCCCGGGACTAGAGCCCCGCGCGGCGTCCCTTGGTGAAAGCACAGCTTGTATCCGTCCGGCGTCCGCACCCAGAGCGAGCTGCGATTCGCGTACTCGATCTCGTCCCCGAAGGTCACCTCGCTGGTGTACGTGACAAGGTAGGCGTCGCCTGCGACCTGACGAACTGCGAAGTCCCGCAACGGCACCGTCGCTCCGATGGGCTGCGCCGTCACGTTGATGCTGTCGGCCCGACTGAAGATCCGGCCAGACCGACCGAACTCGATGAAATCGGCGGCAAGGACGCCGTCCATATAGGCGCGATCGAACCTCGTTGCCTCTCGCCAGAGCGACTCTTCCAGCTCACGTAGTTCCGCTGCGACTGTCACCTTGGGGATTATCGATCGCAGCTGAGACATGTCCCAAGGTCGTGACCCGGGACAGGCCTCCGGCATGTTCTGGGCAGCGACGAAAGGCCGGAGGCCAAGCCGGGCGCAGCCGGCTTGGACGGAGGCCGGACCAGCGTCCGGTCCTGCCGCAGGCACGACCGGACGC
>Ga0335071_10007915_pt1 | contig 10915 bp, 8 predicted proteins | sample Lox_Sample_15_FD_206724 | JGI IMG/M metagenome (GOLD analysis project Ga0335071, IMG submission 206724) | Soil microbial communities from Loxahatchee National Wildlife Refuge, Florida, United States - Lox_Sample_1.5 | ecosystem: Environmental > Terrestrial > Soil > Wetlands | place: USA: Florida...
AAGGACCCGTGGTATACAATCCCAAGCGCTGCATCGGTTGTCGTTACTGTATGGTTGCCTGTCCCTTTGGGGTTCCCAAATACCAGTGGAGCAAGGCACTGCCCCTTGTCGTGAAGTGCACGGGCTGCTACAGCCGCGTCAAAGAGGGTCTTGTGCCGGCGTGCGCCAAGGCGTGTCCCTCGGCCATCACCTACGGCAGCCGAAAGGATATGATCGATGAGGCTGAACGGCGGCTCAAGCAGTGGCCTGACAAATATGTCGGCAAGGTCTATGGTCTGGAGGAGGCAGGGGGTACCAGCGTGCTCTATCTTTCGGAACTCCCCTTCGACGAGCTCGGCTTCAAGAAGTTGACCACACGGCCGCTTCCCACTTTCACGTGGGCGGCACTGCGCTTTGTCCCGGGGGTATTTGTGTTCATGGGCGGGGCGTTGACGTTCATCTCGTGGCTGACACAGCGCAAGGAGCGGCTGCTCAAGGAGAGGTCGAGAAACTCTCAAGGTACTCAGCGGGAGGAGGGAGGGCTGTGATCACCACAAGACTGATTCTTGCCGAGGTGAAAGGATACCCCCGTTTCATCAAACTCCTTATGGTGCCCGTGAGTGCGGGGGCGATCGCCGTCCTCCTCCGCTTTATGTTCGGTCTCGGCGCGATCACGAACCTCGACGATCTTTACCCCTGGGGGCTCTGGATAGCATGGGACGTCGTCACCTCGGTTCCTTTGGCTGCGGGCGCCTTCATCATAGGCGCTATTGTTCACTGCTTCAGGATCAAAAAGCTGGAGCCGCTGGTTCGGCCATCGATTGTCACCGGTTTTCTCGGCTACTTCCTCGTCTGTGTGGGTCTGCTCATTGACCTGGGTCAGCCTCAGCGCGCGTGGCACGTGTTCGTGTACCCCAATCTTCACTCGCCGATGCTGGAAGTAGCCCTCTGCGTCATGACGTACACGGGAATTGTTTTTCTGGAATTCCTATCCCCCGTATGTGAAAAGTTCGGCCTTCGTATCCCCCTGCGGCTGCTGCGCCACGTGCAGATGCCCCTCGTGGTGCTTGGCGTGGCCATTCCCACTCTGCACCAATCGGGCATCGGCACCTTTTTCCTGATTGCCGTGGATAAGCTGCACAACCTCTGGTACAACCCGATCCTGCCGCTGCTCTTCTGGACCTCCGCCATTTTTTCGGGCCTGTCGATGGTAATGATCGAAGCCATCATGGTACACCGCCATCTCCGACAACCTGACGAGACCGATTTGCTTGCAGTCCTGACGCGGATCATCTCCTGGTTTCTTGCTATCTATCTTGCTCTGAAGGTCTATGCGCTTCTGTTCTTGAGCCACGGACCGCTTTTTGACCGTCCGGTCCTCACGGCTCTCTTTCTCGTCGAAATGGGCGTTGGTGTGGTAATCCCCATGGTGCTCTTTTTCCGGCAGCGGATCAGGACGGATGATCGTTTACAGCTGTGGGCAGCGACTATGGTAGTGGTGGGTCTGGCGCTGAACCGTTTCAATGTTTCCATGTTCGGACTGATCCAGCGAAACCAGGAGATCTATTACCCTTCCTTTCTCGAGTCACTCGTGACCCTGGGCATCATCTCGGCTGAAGTTATTCTCTTCTTTTTGGTAGCTAGATATTTCCCGATTTTCGAGCACCATACTGAGGCGGTCGAAAAATGCTCCAGCGCTTTTGAGCAGTGCGAAGGTGGCGAGCGGGCTATCTAGGTCGAAGCGGCAAGCTCTGCCACGGAGGATCGTATCCGGACGTGTTCAAAAGGCGGCATGGCAGTACCAAACAACGAAGGGAAAAGAGACCGTGATCATCATCGGAGAACTTATCAACTCTACAAGAAAGTCGATTAATGCCGCAATTGAAGCGGGCGACAAGGAGGCGCTTCAGAAGATCGCCAAAGATCAGGCCGAAGCGGGCGCAAACTATATCGACGTCAACGCCGGCTTTTTCCAAGATCGAGAGACGGAATACCTTACCTGGCTTGTTAAGATTGTACAGGAAGTCGTAGACCTCCCCTGTTGCATCGACGGCCCCAATCGGGCCGCACTCGAAGCCGCCCTCAAGGTACACAAAGGGATTCCCATGATCAATTCTATCTCGCTCAAAAAGGAGCGGCGGGATGAACTTCTTCCCGTGCTGAAAGGAAAGGATCTCAAGATCGTTGCTTTGTGCACGCGCGACGCAGGCATACCCCGCACGGCTGCCGACCGCCTCAGGATCGCCGATGAATTGATTCAACTGCTCCTTGATCACCAGGTAAAACGCGACATGGGAAGTGAAGATGGTAGCTCCTTGTCGGGTTTGTGCGTATCGACCTCAAAGAAGGGCGCAGAGATGATTGCTCAGCAGGGGCAGAGCAATGGGAGAACATAGCCCGCGGGGGACGCTATACCATGGTACCTGATTTTCGCGTCATCGCCGAAGAGGAGAGGAGACATCAGCTTCTGAAACTATACGGCAGTATCACCGCCGTGCTCGCCCTGTTAGTGCTCTTTGCCGGCCTGCTGACCTATATCGCGCGAAGCAGCGTGTCAGCAGTTGCAACTGACGTAACCGAGCTCCGAACACAGGCTGTCCAGGAGCAGGCTCGCTTGGCCAAACTCGAGGCAGACTTGCAGTGGCTTAACCTCCAAAACAGCACGTTAAGGGAGGGGCAGGAGAAAGTACGAACCGAGTTGCAAGCACTGGAGTTCAGGCAACAGCACGTGGCAGTAAAAAAGAGTCATCCGACGACAGCAGTCAGAAAGAGCCTCGGGCGGCCGTCACCGGCCCTACCACCACCTTGGCTGATTGGCCCCGTGGACCAACGCTCGCCTGATCTTGAGGTGGTCCGAACCCCCTCTGTCACGTCATATTTTATCCGCTGAACTTTTTTTGCGTGCCCTTGGTCGTACTCATTGCTGCTTCGAGGTGCACTGACGGGTGACTAGGTTGGTCACCATTTTGATGAAGGCGACAAATGCGCGAGGAGGAAAGCAATGCCAAAAAAGAAAGGCTGAGGTTTTGTCGCAGGTTGACCGCTCTCTGATGAGACAGTGAGTCTCATCGAGAGGCTTTCATGTGAGAGTTGCGAAGTGTCAATCTACAACCTAAACGAGGTTAGAATGGATAAGTGCAGGGAATATGGTGAACTGTGCGGCTGCGAGATTGCGGCTGCCTTCGACGTGGGGCAGCCGAAAGTCTCCTTTCACCTCGCGGCGCTTAAAAAACGCAGGACTGATGAAGGACCGAAAAGAGGGGAAGTGGATGTACTATCGCATCGACGATGCCGATCTCTGCAAAAGGTTCATGTTTTTTTCCGTGCTCGAGAAGATTCCTGAGAAAACGTTAAAGGAAGACCGGCAGCGCCTCAAGGATTTTCAGACTATTGCCCTTGAAAAGATGACTGCTCCACCTTGTTCCAAAAGAGAGAGTGCGCGTCCGCAATCGTGTGGAGCGTAGGTTTCGAAAGCTGCTTTGGGGAGATCGCATGAGAAAGACACGGATACTATTCTTGTGTACCGGAACTTCCTGCCAGAGCCAGATGGCCAAGGCTGGGCGAGGCGTCTGGACAATTCTGTCTTGAGAAACCGGAGGTTGTCTACTGATGGGGTGTCTGGATCGGCGGCCTGCCGGTTTCCATAGAGAATCTTTCCTCACACCCCGGAGAATTCAGTTCCTGAAGATCGCTGAAACGTTCTTCTCAGTGTTATTTTCTGCGCGGCGCAATTGCGCGATAACCTCATTCAATGCCTGCTATGGCTATAGCTCGGATACCCAAAAATGAGAGCGGTTGTGCATCGACTCGAGCCGAAGGCCATCCACAAATATTTTGTTAGCCGGACCCATTAATCGCTACTCTTATTGCTTTTAGTCCAGGCCCTTCCGCAGCTCACGTTTCAGAATCTTGCCCTGAGGGCTCTTTGGGAGATCCTTGACGATTACATATTCCTTTGGCACCTTGAAAGGTGATAGTCTGGCTTTCAGAAATGATTTGAGGCTCTCAGAAGATATGGTCCGCCCCGGTTTGGGCACGATGTACGCGACCACCCGCTCTCCCCATTCCTTGTCGGGACGCCCTATGACAGCGCACTCCTCAACATCGGACGACGCATAGAGCTGCTCCTCCACTTCTCTCGGGTAAACGTTTTCGCCGCCCGTAATAATAAGATCCTTAAGACGGTCCACAATATACAGGTAGCCGTTTCTGTCAATTAGACCGATGTCCCCGGAACGCAGCCACTCACCCCAAAAAGCTTCCCGAGTACCTTCGGGATTATCCAGATATGCTTTCATCACGTTGCGACCCCGCATGCAGATCTCCCCCTCCTGTCCCTGCTTCACAGGATTTCCGCTCTGGTCTCTGATCTCAACCTCCATTCCATGCACCGGTTGCCCGACAGAGCCGACAACGTGCCTCTCCGGATAATAGTGATTAAAGGTAATGGGCATACATTCTGTCTGTCCGAAAGATTCGGCAATGGTGATGCCTGTGCGTTCCTTCCATTGCCTTACGATCTCCATAGCCATCGACGCAGCGGCAGAAAAACAGTAGCGCAGCTTACCCAACCTTTTTTCAAGGTCGGAAAGAGCAAGAAATCTGATATACACGGTTGGCACAGCAAAAAATTTCGTTATGCGGCCGCTCTCGATCAGCTCCAGACTCTTTTCCATATCGAACGTGGGTAGTAATTCCAGGCAGCCTGCGCTTAAAATAGTCCCATTTAAAATGTGCATCTGACCGAACACATGATTGAACGGAAGAAAGCAGAGACCAACATCATGCTCATTGGAGTGTTCGTAGTATGCTATACTCCAGCTCGAAAAATTCATCCCTTCGTGCGTCAGCATCGCGCCTTTGGGCGTGCCTGTGGTGCCCCCGGTGAAGAGTATCGCGCCAATATCAGCGCGGCCACGGTCAACGGCCGCAAACGTTCCCGAGCCAAGCGACATAAGATGATCGAGGTCGATGTCTCCCCCGGGGCAGATTATCTTTTCAAGACCGGCTTGATCTTTGAGCCGCTCCACCTCTGCAAGCTTCTGTTCAGAGGTGAAGATCATGCGAGGCCTGGCGTGGTTAACCAGAAGCTTCAGTTCATCACCGGTAAGAAGCCCCGACAGAGTGACCGCCACTGCCCCCGCTTTGAGCACGCCAAAGTAAAAAGAGACCCAATCAGCCGAATTCAAAGAACAGAGACCCACATGATCCCCGGGCTTGATTCCCAGGCTGATCAAGCCTGTCGCTATCCTGTTTGCCCGATCGTTCAATTCGCCATAGGTTAGTTCAAGGTCTGCCTGTCGGATGGCAGGTCTGCCGGGGAAAAAGAAAGCCGCTCGTTCAAGGTTTTGCGCAACATTCATAACGACCCTCCAGAGCTGAGTTATGAGGAGCTGAATGAATACCGTCGTACAATCGGCGTACGTCGTCGAAAGACTTTGTAGAGCAATCCGCGTGCCATGGCGATTGTTTGAAATTACTATAGAGCACACTGTAGAACATCCCGTATTTTCGGGAATTAGCGGCAGTTCGTGGAAAGGCGATACCGATCTCGTGGATTAGATCGAACCTGAAGAAATACACTAAATAGTTGGGGACTCTTACATTTTGGCATATGTAAACGGTAGACACAGTTCCATTATTTTGGTGGAACACTACCCGCGCAATTGTGCCCAAAAATCACACATGTAGAACGGGCTCTTAGCCTCATCGCGTCGTGGTACACCCTATGCACCCAGGTAGAATAAATCACAAGGCAATTTACTATTCGAAAGAGGGGTTGAATGTTTACTTGCGCTCCAAAACGATCAAAGAAGGTCTCCATCTGCGACATAAGGCCAGCATCTTTTCGTCATAACAAGAGAGTATATCTCGTCCATTCTTCTTTCCTGGGCTGTTCCGATCAGAATATCGACGCGTTTAACGCCCAACCGTCCTCATAAGTACCTTGTATGACTGCGACCAATGTGGCATTGAGATTGATGTGCGGGAGAGTAACTCCCACCGAGGTGACTCCGATGAGAGCCGCCAGTGAGGGTTCAACATATCCGTAATCCGGTTCATGGTCTCATTGCTGGGGCGAAGATGAAGCGCACCTTTGATTCTGCGTATCACTTCGCACCAGCAAGAGCCAGCCCTTCTGTTCCTATTCCCACGTGGGCATGGGGAACTTCTTCGGTACTTCCCAATCCTTGATCGATTTCATCCATGGTGCCTTCTCTACGAAGACGTCATGCGCGAGCGGTGTCGGTGGATGGCAGACCCAGAGCGGGTCGAATTCATCCTTCACCTTCAGAAGCCAGGTGTGATAGTTGGGTCCATACTTCGGTCCGGTGAGGTAGAGCGGCTGGTGAGGACCGAGCAACGAGGTATAGAAGCGATTGCGTATGTTCATCTTGGACGTCTCCACATAGAAGTGGTCCACACCGGTCGTGTCCTCGTCCTGATCCCAGTAGACGAGGAACTCTGAGTAGCCCTGGTGCCCCAGCTCAAAGCTCTGGAACCAGCCGGGGTCGCCGTAGTCCGGCATCAGCGGCGGCGTGTACTTCTTCTTGAGCTCTGCATAGGATTCACCGTGCTGCACGGCGTGCGAGAGCGTCTCGATGATGTAATCAACGGAGACATAGGAGCCGCACATAAGCCACATGCCCGCCGAGTCGGCATTCTTGATCCAGGATTCATCCGAGGGTTTGGTGGCCCGGGGTTTAGAGCCCAGTTCCGCCATGATGTCATTGAGCACGTTCTCGTCATATTTCATCTGCTCTTCAGAGGTGAACCCGATGAGCAGGACACGGACGATATGGAAGTTTTTAATCGTATCTTCGTTTTCTTTACCCCACAGGTCCCAGAAATCTTCCTTGCATTCGGCCTTGGCAAGAGCCCGCCAGAAGAGCGGCACCTTGGTCACGGCACCGGCGATCTCCGCCTTCGAGATCTCAAACATGGCCTTGACCTGGGCCGCTTTGCTCGGTACCTGGTAGTTAATCCATTTCATACGTTTTTCAGGAAGGGCTAATGCCGTGTTGGGAGCTATGCCTGTAGGCATGGGCTTTTCCGGTTGGAATGGTAAAAGTTTGACGGCCATCTTCGTAACGACACCGAGACAGCCCCGAAGCCCCGTGAAGCCTCTGAGCAGTCCCCTGAGGTCCGGTCCCGGACCATCACCCCAGAAGGGATCCTCGCCGACAGCGAGTGAGCCCATCTTCACCAGCTCGCCGTCCGGAAGTACCAGTTCCGTGCCCAGGATACGTCTATGGGGAAGTCCGATGCGGTGAGAGAGCGGCGACCAGCCGTCGCCGATCAGGTTTGCGATGACCGATGCCTGGGCTCCGCCGCCACCGATAATCACGTACATGCCGCGCTTCATGGCCTCTTCCTGGAGCGGTGAATAGATGACGCCCGAACCGACGACGGCGTACATGTGCTTCTCGTCTATCTCGAAGTCGTTGAGCCGTTTCAAGTCAATAAGCAACTCGTTCTCCACATGACAGTGGGACCGCGGACCGTAGAAGCCCGTGCTGTACGGGACGTACGGTATCTGATAGCGATTACATATTTTGACGACGCGTTGTACTTCTTCGGTGCTACGGGGAAGCACTACACAGGCCGGTATCTTGGTCATCACCCGTTCGTACCCGAGGCCGCTCTCGTAACCGCCCGGTCCCGAACGGTAGCCTTCACAGATGGCAGGGTCATCCGTTATGTACTGGGGACCAACGACGCACTCTAAGGCGTTATATGCTCTCTTAGCTATACCCATGGATCACCTCCTACAGCGACGCCGAGACGATCTCGGCTATGTCGAGTACTTGTATGTTGTCGCCCTTCTCGCTGACGGCCTGGGCAAAATTGCTCTTGCACCAGGGGCAGGCGGAGACCAGCGCTTCAGCGCCCACTTCCCGTACCTCTTCGAGACGGTGTTTCGCCGAGAATGAAGCGAGATCAGGGAAAGCTTCCTTGGTGCCCCGTCCTGCGCCGCAGCAGAAGGAGTTCTCTCTGGTGCGCGGCATCTCCACAAAGGTAACCCCGGGAATAGCGGCAAGCAGGTTTCTGGGCTGGGCATAGAGGCCGTAAGTGCCCCGGCGACGCTTCAGACGGGGATTGACGGTACCCATCCAGCCGCGCTCACCGGCGTAGGGCGTCCAGGGGTCGGCAAGACGGGAAATACCGCACGAATCGTGATACGCAAGCCGGACATTCTGAGGCTTGGTGAGTTTTAAGCTGCCCTTCTTCAATGCCTCATCCGCAACTTCGACGAAGTGGACCACGTTGAAACCGAGCTCGCTCGTGGCGATGTTGAGCAGTTTCGGGTAATCGACCTTCCACATCCGGTATCCTTCCGCACAGGTGAGCATGACGGTTTTGGCGCCGGTCGCCTTGACCCCTTCGATATTCCGCTTGGCGAGCGCCCGTGCCTCATCCACCATGCCGACAGAAAAGAGTATATTGCCGCAGCACCACTCATCGGGCATGAGCATAAAGGGGGAACCAGCCGCATTGAGGACCTTTGCTGCGGCTTTTGCTATGGCGGGATTGACGTAGGAGGCTGAACAGCCCACGAAGTAGAGCAGGTCAGCTTTGTCCGCAACTTTGAAATCACTGGCGAGCCATTTCTTTCTGTTCTCGTGGGGCGCGCCGAACTGATTGTGGTTTTTTGCGATGTTCTCGGCCACCTTCTTGTGGGCGGGCATGGGGCCAGCGCCGTCCTGTACCGCTTTGACCCGCATGGCCTCAAGGGTGAGGCCGATCTCCAGGTCGAGATTTCTTTTGCACCCCACGTCACAGGCGCCACAGAGCGGATCAGCATAGATAATCTCAAGCAGTTTCGGCGACCATTTGAGCTTACCCTCGATCATGGCAAGACCTATTCTCATTTTTCCGAATGCGCCATACGCGTCAAAGTCGTTCCAGGTGTTGCTCGGGCAGCGGGTAGAGAAGCGCACCCCGGGCATGTAGGTATGCTCGACCCAGTAACAGCCTTTGCATTTGATGCAGCGGCTCATGTCATAGGCGAAGTTATCCAATTTCTGTATGTCAAGGCTAAAAGTTGTGGTTGGCATGTGCTATCCTCCTTAGAAGCAGAGATTTCCGGGGTTCATGATGTTCTTGGGGTCAAACACCTTCTTCACCCGTTTCAGTGCGGTTGCATACCCTGCTGCACGTTCATAGACCATTGGTGCAAGCTCTCCGTAGGGCCTCGAGAAAAAGGCCCCTTCATTCAGCAATGCGGCAGCAGCGTCGGTATACAGGCTCGCGACTCTCGGCGCTTCGTGTGTTTCATAAGAGAACGTGAACTCCAGCTGGCAGGCGCGCATGTGCTCTATCGGCTGCAGGTACATGCCGATGTCACCTATGGCATAGCCATGCCGTGCTGCCACCTCTGCGACTACATCGATAAAGAGGGGTGCGGACGCGGGGCGCGCGATGAAGAAGAGACTCTGAGATGCGCCTTTCCACTGATTTTTCCAGTACGGCTTATCAGCCGGCCATGGCTTACGGAGCATAGGCAGGAGCTTGCGGGCCGCACCGGGGAAGCCGGGCAGCGCCTCGGTCAGTACGAGGTCTCTGAATTCGTTCCGCAGCACTTCCTTGAGAAACTTTTCTTCATAGGCGATCTTCTCCTCGGGTCTGCGGAAGACTCCGCTGATCACGAGGATGAGCGTCCAGGGCGGCAGCGTTCCGGCCATTTTTTTAAAATCGTTCGGCCACTGCTCTGCAAGGATCGCTGCAAGATCAACATTATTGAGCAGCAGACACTCCTGCCCGATTCTGCGGGGGAGAATCCGGTGGAGGAATTCTATCGCGTAACTGAGGTCGCTGACCGGTGCAAAAAAAATCTTGTCGATCTTCGGCATCCATTCAATTTTGATATGAGACCAGGTGACTACTCCCATGGTCCCCTGGGCCCCCTGAACAAACCGGTAGAAATCGAGCCCGGGGCCGGACGGGTTACCGCCGCGCGACTTCGAATCGGGAAAGCCATTGACACTGGCCGAGCCCAACCGGAAGGGGTCCGATGCGGGCCACACCACCTCCATCGCCTGCATCGGTTCGCCGTAATCGTAGACGGTGTTGGTGGGGACTTCACGCTCCAGCCAGTCGGTGAGCACCGAGCGATCGGCAGGGGGAAGGAGCGGCATGATCATGCGCATGCCCTTTTTCTCGAGCTCTGTCGTGAGCTGTCCCCAGCTAACGCCCGCCTCTATCCTGACGGTTCTGTCAGCATCGTTGATTTCCTGAATGCTGTTCATGCGACTGAAGTCCAGAACAAGGCCACCCTGCCTGGGAATAGTCGAGCCATAAAAGTGCTGCCGTGAACTGACCGGAACAACAGGGACGTTGTTAGTGCTGCAGTATTTGAGAATGGCGCTTACCTCTTGCGAATTCTTTGGGTAAGCCACCGCCTCGGGGACACCAGGGGGGACGAGACTGTGATCACGTGAGTACGTGAGCCGATCCTTTTCGGCGTCACTCACGCTCTCCTTGCCGACAATTTTTGCTATATCGTCTTTGAGTGCCATTGTACCTCCTAAGGAACTTATTTAAGCTTTTTTCATGCGATGTGAGTAATCTTCCCCATTCTTCACTTTTGCAGAGCAACATGAGTGCCAGTCCTAATCTGCTGAGTTTATTTGACTTGCCGAAGTCCGCACATCACTGATTTTCGTGAATTAACGATAGTTCATGAAACGATGATGTGGATTTTTGAGGAGAGACCTTCGACTCTCTATCTGCGGCGAATGAGAAAGTCACAGGTGCGTCCTCAAGTTCTCCTTCACCGTGTTCCAATGATCGGATGGATTCGTTCCGTGATTCAAGAACTATCGAGGGTTTGGGAAAGGCGATCAGATCTTCCGAAGCAGGGGAAGCGGAGTATCAGCCCACTTTGAACTGGTACTTGTCAATTTTGAGGGACCTGATCTTCGATTCCAGGGTG
>Ga0335071_10007916_pt1 | contig 10914 bp, 13 predicted proteins | sample Lox_Sample_15_FD_206724 | JGI IMG/M metagenome (GOLD analysis project Ga0335071, IMG submission 206724) | Soil microbial communities from Loxahatchee National Wildlife Refuge, Florida, United States - Lox_Sample_1.5 | ecosystem: Environmental > Terrestrial > Soil > Wetlands | place: USA...
CGTGCAGACCGACGCCGGACGGGTAGGGGAACATGTCGAGGACGTAGCGCTTGGGCCGGCCGCTCCGGCGCGTGGCACGGAACGTCCCGTGCTCGTCCCAGTAGCGCTGCCAGCGGGTCTCGATCTCCAGGTGGTCGTAGGTCATGCCCTCTTGTACCCCGTTGCGGCGGAGCCGCCTAGCCTCCGCGTGCGCCAATCGCGCAAGGAACCGCTGCCACTCCTGCTAAGTGCCCAACAAGCCGGATCAATCCAGTACATGGGCGGGATCGCCCAGCGCCTCCATTCCCCGGGACGAGCGTCCGCCGTGGGAGGGAACCCTGGCCGTGGCGTGCTCGTTAGAACCGCCGGTTGTGCGTCTGTCGCCCGGTGCCGGCCGTAGGGTAGGCTCTGGCAGCTAGACAGGGGTAGCAAGCGCAGTGCCTCCCACTGGGCCGCTCCCGGCGGCTCCGCATGAAAGGACGAGAGATGATGCGCCCATCGATGGGTCTCGGCGCTCTGGTTGCCGTCACCACCCTGCTGGCCGCCGTGCTGACCACGGCCCAGACGAAATCGCCGGCGGAAGTCGTCGAAGAGCGACAGAAGCTGATGAAGCAGAACGGAGATGCCTGGAAGAACATCCAGGACAACGCCAAGACCGGGAACTGGCCGGTGGTGGCCGCCAACGCGGAGATCATCTCGAAGAACGCCGCCAGGATTCCTTCCCTCTTCCCGGATGGCTCGCTGACCGACAAGTCGAAGGCCAAGCCGGAGATCTGGCAGAAGTGGCCGGAGTTCGAGAGCACCGCCAAGAAGATGGAGACGGAGGCGGCACGTCTGCAGAGCACCGCCGCCGCCGGCAACGCTGAGGGCTCGCAGGAGATCATGAAGGACTTCGGTCGCAACGCGTGCGGCGCCTGCCACACGCCGTTCCGCGTCCCGCCCCCGCGCCAGGGCTAACGGCTCCGAGAGGGGACGGGGCGCCCCGCCGCGCCCCGTCCCTCCATGCGGTTGACGGGAGCGCGACCTCTCGCACCGCCTCGGCAGTTCTGCCCAGCCGCGTCCGAGTATCCGGGGGAGTACGCCACCGGGCGCCCCTGCTCCGAGGGCACCTTCAATCGCAGGGAGGGAGGGCCTGGGTGTCCTCGGGCTGAGGCTGGCACGACGGTGGCGGAGCCAGAGCAGAAGCTGAGCGGCAAGACGGCGGCGAGCGGGTCGCGGGCCGGCCGAAAGGGTTCCGCGAAGCCCGAGGGCAGCTTAGAATGGACCGCCATGCCCGTCCGCACCCGTGACCTCCGCGTCGAGAGCATCCGCCCGCTCCTGCCCCCGGCCATCCTGCTCGAGGAGTTGCCGCTGCGCGAGAGCGCCGCCGGCACGGTGAGCCGTGGCCGCGACGAGGTCGCCCGGATCCTGCGGGGCGAGGACGACCGGCTCGTCGTCATCGTGGGCCCCTGCTCCATCCACGACCCCCATGCGGCCATCGACTACGCGCGGCGGCTCCGGGTCCTGGCCGACGAGCTGGCCGGCGAGCTACGCATCGTCATGCGCGTGTACTTCGAGAAGCCACGGACCACCGTGGGCTGGAAGGGCCTCATCAACGATCCCAACCTCGACGGCTCGTTCGCCATCAACGAGGGACTGCGCGTGGGCCGCCGCCTGCTCCTCGACCTGGCCGAGCTGGGGCTCCCGGCCGGCTGCGAGTTCCTCGATCCGATCACGCCGCAGTTCACGTCCGACCTGGTGACGTGGGGCGCGATCGGCGCGCGGACGACGGAGAGTCAGGTGCACCGCGAGCTCGCCTCGGCGTGCTCGATGCCCGTCGGGTTCAAGAACGGCACCGACGGAGGCGTGCAGATCGCCATCGACGCGATCCGGGCCGCCGCCCATCCGCACCGCTTCATCGGCGTGACCGAGCAGGGGCTGGCCGGCATCGTCTCCACCACCGGCAATGTCGACTGCCACGTCATCCTGCGGGGCGGCGCCACCGGGCCCAACTACGACGCCACCCACGTGCAGAAGACGCTGGCCGCGCTGCGGGATGCCGGGCTGCCCGCGCGCCTCATGGTCGACGCCAGCCACGGCAACAGCGAGAAGGACCATCAGCGCCAGCCCGTCGTGGCCCGCGACGTGGCCGGCCAGGTCGCCCAGGGCGAGAGCGGCATCATCGGCATGATGATGGAGAGCTTTCTGGTGGACGGCCGCCAGGACCTCGGCGATCCCGGGCGCCTGGTGTACGGGCAGAGCATCACCGACGCCTGCTTGGGCTGGGACGCGACGGTGCCGGTGCTGCGCGAGCTGGCCTCGGCCGTGCGGGCTCGCCGCCAGGCGCGGCGCTAGCGTCCAAGGCCGTCGTCTCGGCTCCGGGAAGGATCAATGCGACCTCCGTGCCTGGGCGGCGCGTGACCGGCGTGTGTACCTAGCCTTCGGTCACCACGACGCGGATCGGCGTCGGGTTGAACCCATTGCAGGGGTTGTGGACCTGCGGGCAGTTCGAGATCACCGCGAGGACACGGGCTTCGGCGCGGAGCTCCACGAAATCGCCCGGCTTCGACCGGCCGTCCACGATGCCCATGGTGCCGTCCGCGAGCACGGGGACGTTCATGAAGAAGTTGATGTTGGCGACGACGTCCTTCTCGCCCAGGCCGTGCCGGGCCAGCGCCCGGAGGAAGTTGGCGTGGCAGCTCGGCGTGTCCGGCACCTTGTAGCGGAACATGTTGCTCTGAGCGCTGCAGCATCCGCCGATGGTGTCGTGGCCGCCTCCCATCGTGTCCGCCACGATCGTGAAGAGCCGGGTCGCCCGCACCGAGTAGATGCCGTGGCCCGCGCCCAGGTAGACGTTCTTGTTGTACTTCATGGTGTCCGCTGCGTTGTAGCGGTCGGCGGGATCGTCGGCGTTGTAGCAAAGGAAGTCGACGGCCTGCTTGCCCTCGAGATCCACGATGCGCAGCGCCTGCCCCGGCGTGAGGACGCCGGACCAGTTGTCGTTGGGGGCGATGACCGCGTCCTGCAGGACCTTGGTGCCCATGGGTTCCTCCCTGGAGATTGCGTGAGCGGGGTCGACGTTACGGCAACCTTACGCCTTTTGGCGCAGCCGTTGCAGCCTCTCTTCCGGTTGAGTACTCTTCTAGCCTCGAAGTCCGACCGGGGGAATGCCTGTTCGGAACGAGCGACGAGCGCGAGCATTCCACGAGAGGAGATACGACCAATGATCAACGAGCGAAGCCGGGGAGGCAAGAAGGCGATCGTGTGGCTCGGCCTCTGCTGTGCCGTCTTGGGATCTGCCCATACCGCCAGGGCCAATTTCATCTCGGTCACGAACCTGGTGACCGACGACCAGAGCGTCAATGCCGCCGAGCTCACCGATCCGTTCCTGAAGAATGCCTGGGGCATCTCACACTCCAGCACCAGCCCGTTCTGGGTCTCCGACAATGGAGCGGGCGTGACGACGCTCTACACGGTCAATCCCACGACCAACGCGACGACCAAGGTGACGCTGGGCGCGCCGCCGGACCCGTCGGGAGGAGTCGTGATACCGCCGGGTGGCTCCGGGAACCCGACCGGGCAGGCTTTCAACAGCGCCGGGGCGAGCGCTTTCAACGGCGACGCGTTCCTGTTCGTCAGCGAGGACGGCACCATCTCGGGATGGCGAGCCGCGCTCGGGACGACGGCCGAGATCCTTCAATCGCCCAGCGTCGACAACGTTTACAAGGGCACCACCGCGATCACGACGGGAGGACACAGCTATCTCCTGTCGGCGAACTTCCGGACCGGGACGATCGACGTGTTCAAGGGGGATAGCGCCGCCCCTGACCTGGCCGGGAGATTCGTGGACCCGAACCTCCCGTCCGGCTACGCGCCCTTCAACATCCAGGTCCTCGGGGGCGTGGTCTACGTGACATATGCTCTGCAGGACTCCACGAAGCACGACGATGATCCTGGGGCCGGCCACGGCTTCGTCGATGCGTTCGACCTCCAGGGGAGCTTCCTGGGACGCATCGGCACGATGGGCACGCTCAACTCTCCGTGGGGACTGGCGCTGGCGCCGGCGTCGTTCACGGGCTTTGCCGGCGACCTCCTGGTCGGCAACTTCGGCGATGGAACGATCAGCGCCTTCAGCGCCGACCCGGTGTCCCCCGGCTTCCTGGGGCAGCTGACCGGAGCCGACGGCAAGCCGATTGCCATCGATGGCCTCTGGGGCCTGATCGCGGGCAATGACGGCAATGGCGGCAGCAGTCAGAAGATCTACTTCGCGGCGGGCCCCAGCGACGAGTCGAACGGGCTCTTCGGCGTTCTGCAGTCCGTGCCGTCCACTCAGTCGGTGCCCGAGCCGAGCTCGATGGTTCTGGAGCTGGCCGCGATAGGGTTGCTGGCTGGACGGTGGGCGTGGAAGAGGCACCGCAGCCCAGTCACCGCCGGAAGATGAGTGCGCGGCGCGGTTGCGCGCCGATCGGGATCTCGAGCTACTGGCGCCGGGCCGAACGGTCCATCCGCGGCCCGCAGCAGGACCAGCATCCCCGGTCCCAGAACGGTCAGCAGCAGGCTGGACGGCTCGGGGGCGGCGACAGGCGGGGGCGAACCCACGAGCCGTGAGCCGGGCAGACCGAAGTGCGGCTCGACGGACTGGGGATTGTGATCTGCGGGTGAGGGCGCCGTTCGCAAACTGCAGGTTCGCTCCCAGGTAGACGCTGAGGCCGAGCGCGTTCGCGGCCTTGACGTTGTACTGGTTGCTGTCGAGGTTGTTGCCGTTGCCGCTGAATGGGCTCGTTCCGACGCCCTAGGTCTTGATCGAGGTGAAGCCGCGCGCCTTGACGATCTGGAGATCGGCCAGGACGTCGTCGTAGCTGTTGAAGAGGGGCGGCGCGAGCGGATTCCCCGACCAGGCGCCGATGTACGGCTGGAAGTTCACGTCGACCAGCGCGTTGATCACGTCCCCGCGCGCCGGGCTCGCAAGCAGGATGATGACAGTCGCGAGCCCGCCGACGGAGCAGACACGAGACTTCACGATGTGGGCTCTCCGGGGATTTTTCGTTGCGCGCGAGGGCGCTCAGTCGAAGGTCAAGACGGTGCGCGCGACCTCGCCTGCCTTCATCGCGCGGAAGGCCTCGTTGAGGTCATCGAGGCGGCCGCGGCGGGTGACCATCTCGTCGAGGAGCAGCCGGCCCTGGCGATAGAAGTCGAGGTAGCGGGGAATATCGATGCGGAAGCGATTGCCGCCCATGCGCGAGGTCTGCACGCGGCACTCGGGCCGGATGGCCATCCAGGGGAACTCGATCTTCGCATCCGGCGGCAGGACGCCGACGATGGTGGCGGTCCCGCGGATGGCCAGGCTCTCGATGGCCTGACGCACGAGGATGGCGTTGCCGACGGCCTCGAAGGCGTGGTCCACGCCGGCCCGGCCCGTGAGCGCCCGTACCGCCGCCACGGGATCGTCCTGCGCGGTGTTGACGACGTGGGTCGCGCCGACGCGCCGGGCCATCTCGAGCTTGCTGTCGAAGCGGTCGAGCGCGATGATCTGCCGCGCGCCGCCGATGCGCGCTCCCTGCACGATCGAGAGTCCCACCCCGCCGCAGCCGAAGACCGCCACGGTCTGGCCCGCCTCGAGCCCCGCGCTGCGGAGGGCCGCTCCCACGCCGGTCAGGACGCCGCAGCCCACGAGGGCGGCGCGATCGAGCGGCAGGTCGTCGTCGATCTTCACGATGGAGTTTTCGTGAAGCAGCATGCGCTCCGCATAGCTGCCGATGCCCGCGAACGCCGGGATGCTCTGCCCCTTCTTGGACAGCCGCGGCGGCCCTGACTCGCCGCGGGCGACCGCGCCGCCGACGCAGACGTTGGGATGACCGCTGAGGCACTGGGCGCAGCTTCCGCAGAAGCCGGAGAGACAGGCCACCACGTGGTCGCCGGGTCGGAGGGTCGTCACCTGGTCTCCGACGGCCTCGACGATGCCCGCACCCTCGTGCCCGAGGACGATGCCGCGGTCGAGGGGATAGCGGCTGTCTCCATCGACCACGTGCAGGTCGCTGTGGCAGACGCCGGTGGCGACGGTGCGGACGAGGACCTCGCGGCTCGAGGGCTGGTCGATGTCGATGGATTCGATGCCCACTGGCACGTGCGTCGCGCGGCAGACGGCAGCCCTGATCTCCATGGAAAGCCTCCTGGAATCGCCGGGGTTCGGCCGGAGTATAGCGTGGGCAGTGCCAGGCCGGACCGCTCAAGTTCGCTAGAAGAATGAAGCGTCCGAACCATTGCATCCTCGGCTCGGCGAATGGCATTGTGTCAGCGAGGAACGCACGACGATGCGGGGGAAACGGTTCTGGCTCGCGTTGCTCGCTCTGGCCCTTTCGGGATGCGCCCTCACGGACGTCAATATCAAGCCGCCGGACTCTGGCTTGAAGACGCCCATCCCGGGAGGCAATCAGCGCCAGGTGATCGTCGTCATTCCCTTCACCGATGCCCGTCAGACCACGGACCGGTGCGGCGTGCAGAAGGGCGGGTTCGGGAACGAGACGGCGGTCGGGATCTGCCAGGGCAACCCCGCCCAGTGGATCGCCGAGTTCCTGGCTCGTGAGCTCAAGGCGTCCGGCTTCTCAGTGCTTTCGGCGGGGGAGGGGAGAGACAGCGCGCTCAAGCTCGAGGGCACCCTCCTCAAGATCTTCGCCGAGCCCGTGGTGGGTTTCTGGTCGACCACCGTGGAGAGCGACCTGCAGGTCAAGCTCGTGGCGACATCAGGGACTGGCCTCCGCGCCGAGCGCACGTTCTTCGTCAAGGGAGAGCTGACGTCGGTCATCTGGCCGCAGGGCATCTTCAACGATTCCCTCGAGGACGGCGTGCGGCAAATGCTGAAGAGGATGGTCGAGGCGATCCTCGAGCTCATGAGCCAATACCCGCAGCTGGGGTTCCACCGCGACGGCCATCGGCTTGCCCTCGGCGACTGGCAGGCGAGGGCATGGCCGTGAGGCGCTGGATCTTGCTGTTGCTGCTCGGCGTCGGCCTCGCGGGCTGCAGCACGCGCACGTTCGTCGTCGCTCCCGAGGAGGTGTCGAAGCTCAACGACGCGAAGTGGACGATCCAATCGGAGCCGGCCCCTCGCTGAGGGGAGCCTGCCGCCGCTCTCTCCTATCGAATCAGGAAGGCCGGCGCCGGCGGAACGTCGCGCTGCGAATCCCCAGGCGGTGGCGGAGCGGCCGCGTGGCCTCCGCCACGAGCCAGAAGATGGCCCCGAGTCGATCGCGAAGCCCCGCGCGCCCGACGTCGAGGCGGTAGCCGAGGCGGAGGGACGCGCCGAGCCGTCGCTTGAGCCCCCGGGTCGTCAGCGTGTGGCTGGCGTCGTCGATCCGGAACAGGCGTCCCTTGCCACCGGCCAGCTGGATGTTGCGCACCGCTTCCGGGCCGCGGTACGACCAGTCCCGGCTTCCGACGTGCGCGTAGTCGTGATTCTGGTGGACGGCGGTCACCAATCGGGTGGCGTCCACCACGGTGGCCTCGAGCGCGCGGGCCTTCCACACCAGCCAGTTGTCGAAGCCGGCGCGCCCGACGGCGAACGGGGGCACATCGCGATAGAGGCCGTGGTTGAAGACGAAGTAGTCGATGTACCACGTCCCGCGGCGGATTCCCGACCGGGACACCAGGCGAGCGATCTGTGCCTGCCAGGCCGCGTCGGCGAACGGAATGGGGGTTGGCAGATCCACGTTCCAGCACTCGCCCACCGTCAGGAAGCGCCGGGTGCGCTCGCGCACGCGCCGGATGGCCGGCAGGAAGTCGTCCAGGAGAATGATGTCGCTGTTGATGTAGCAGAGCGCATCGTCGGGACCGGTGCGCGCCTGCGCCTTCTCGAAGAGATCGCTGACCAGCGGCGTGCCGAACTCGTTGCGGGCGACATCGGGCAGGTGGTCCACGTGAAGCTCGCGGGCGACCTCGCTCGTGCCTTCCTCGTCGCCCAGGAGCATGACCCGGGTTTCCGGACCGAGCCGCGTCCAGCTCTCGATCGCATTGCGCTGGATCACCGCGGTGTGGCCCTGAAAGACCTTCGGTATCGCAAACAGAAGCAGCACCATCAAACTGGGTGAGCAAGTTCCAAGCCAGAGGAAAAGCGCCGTCGGATCAGCCAGTTGCAGAGTCGCGGCGCCCTCGACTGACAGCGATCGTCAGGAGCGCCTCTGCTTGCGGGGCACCGCTCGCTCAACAACCACCGCGCGACCCGTCCGTGGTCATGGACGCTCATGCTGCGCTCCTTCGGGAGCTCGTGCCGCAGCAGCGCCACCGATGGCCGCCTCGCGGGCGAGATGCCCCGTCACCGCGACGAGGACCGGCCGCGTCGGCAATGCGGCCCCTGCGTGGTTGACATGGAGCACATTGGCCGCGCCGGGTGTGTCCGGTCGCAGGCGGGGTACGTCGAGCGTCATCGGCGGGATCGGCGAGGCGACGCCTCGGGTTATCGAGGCGGCCACGGCTCGCCGATGTGGTCGTTGGTGATGCCCCACGGTCCGGTGCACGTGTTCCCCCCGATCCCTGGAGGAGAGCAGCAGCCCGGCGTCACCGCGTCCGTCAGGGCGTTGCGGGTGATCGTGATCTTGCACCCCTCGGCGGTCTTCTCGGCGGTCACGGTGGCGATCAGATAGGTCGGGATGCCCTTGCCGTACCACGGCGGCTGCTGTGACACGACGCACTGGTCAGAGACCGCGAATTGCGCCCCGGAGTTGTCGGGATTCTGGGGATTCTGCGCATCGCCCTTCTGCACGGGCAAGGACACCGAGGTCCAGTACCAGTTGTTCACCTGGATGCCCAGGCCGGGAAGCTTCGAGAAGTCCCCGCTGACGCTCAGGGAGTTGCCGTCGGGCTGTATCACCTGCTGACCCGGCGCGAAGACGCTCAGCGTGTTGCCGAGCGGACAGACGGAGCTGCGGGGCAGCGCGTTGACGACGGTGAGGCGGCCGCACGCGGCGAGAGCATCGACGGGCCAGCCCAGGCCGAGCACCGCCATGAGCGCGATCGCCGAGCGAAGACGGCGCAGAGGGATCTGGTGAAGGCCGGGCGGCGTCATGGCGTGGGCATGGTGACAGAGCGTGCCCGAGAGGTCAAACGGGACGCGGCGCCGCGTCCAGTAGGCGAGGAGCGCGCGCCGTGGTACAACTGACCATGCCGCTGCTTCGCGTCGTCGATGAAGTCTCGCGCAAACATCGGCTGCTGACCCTCTCCGCGACGTCTGCCCCTCGAGCCCGCGCTCGCCACACTGTGTGCCGCGCGGAGCTCCTTCGTCTTCCGCTCACATGGGGAGTGGCCTGCCCTGGCCGATCTCCCGGGAAGGAGGATACGTGTTGAGGTCGAATCTGGTGGCGGTTGTGGGTGTGATCCTCGTGGCAATGCTGGTGGGCAGCTGCACCACGGCGCCGTCGACGACCGGAGGCCGGGACGATCTGCTCCAGCAGGCGACCGTCGCGATGAGCGACATGAGCAAGGAGGATCCGGGCCTCAATGACCTGACCCAGAAGGCCTATGCCTACGCCCTCTTCCCCGAGGTGGCCAAGGGCGGGCTGGTCTTTGGCGGCGGCTATGGCCGCGGTGTCGTGTACGAGCAGGGGCAGCACATCGGCTATGCGGACCTGAGCCACGCTTCGTTCGGGCTCCAGGTGGGGGGCCAGACGTATGCGGAGCTGATCGTGTTCCAGAACAAGGCCGCGCTGGACCGGCTCACGCAGGGCCGGCTCGACTTCGTCGCCGACGCCTCGGCGGTGATCCTCAAGACGGGGGCGGCCGCGAACGCGCGGTTCGTCGATGGCGTCGTGGTCTTCATCCAGCCGATCGGCGGCGCGATGGCCGAAGCGTCCGTCGGCGGCCAGCAGGTGACGTACGTGCCGAAGTGAAGGGCGGCGCCGGCGGCGAGCCAAGACCGTCGACGTTCACGCGGATGGCTAGCCCAGCCCTCCCATCTCGCAGATGATCCGCCACTCGGCATCCGAGACGGGCTGCACCGACAGGCGCGAGATCCTGACCAGCGCCATGGCGGCGAGGCGCTTGTCCTTCTTGACCTGCTCGAGACTGACCGGGGTCGGGAGCTTCTTGACGGCGGCGACGTCGACGGCGCGCCACGCCGGGTCGGTCGAGTCCGCATGCGCCTCCGCGATCACCTTGACGATGCCGACGATCGCGCGCTCCTTGCCCGTGTGGTAGAAGAACGCCTGCTCGCCCTTCTTCATGGCGCGCAGGTTGTTTTGCGCCGAGAAGTTGCGGATGCCCGTCCACTCGGCCCCCTCGCGCCCCTTCGCGACCTGCTCGTCCCAGGACCAGTCGTCGGGCTCGGACTTGACCAGCCAATAGGCCATGGCGCTCCTCCTCGTCGTCAGCGCAGGCGCGGGCCGGGGTCCATCTTCAGGAAGACCCGTCCACCCATCGGGTACCACTCCGGCATGAGCGTGACGGCCTGCGCGACCACGTGGAGATCGCGCCAGCACTCGGCCAGACGGCTCTCGCGGCGGTACGATGTGCTGCCGCCCTGCCGGTACACCAGGTCCATCGCCTCCCGGGCGCTGTCGGCGGCGTAGGCTGCCGCGAGCCGGCACCGAGCGCGCTGCTCGAGGGTGGAGTCCGCGCCCGCCGCGACGGTAGTCCACACCTCCGAGACCATCACGGTGCGGTAGGCCCGGCCGGCGTTGAGGATCGTGTCGGCGCGCCCGACCGCGTCCTGGACCTGCGGATTGTCGCAGAGGAGACCGGTCCGGCCGCGCGGTGTCTTCTCGCTGGCCAGCTCGATCAGCGCGTCGATGCCGGCGCGGGCGATGCCGGTGATCACGGCGCTGTGGTGAGGACCGACCCAGGCTTGCGCGGGCACGGCGTACGACACGCCCGGCCAGCGCTTCCACTGGTTGTCGAGCGGGACGCCGGCGTGCACCATGACCCGCCGCTCCGGCAGGAAGACGTCGTCGACGGTCCAGTCGAAGCTGCCGG
>Ga0335071_10007917_pt1 | contig 10914 bp, 10 predicted proteins | sample Lox_Sample_15_FD_206724 | JGI IMG/M metagenome (GOLD analysis project Ga0335071, IMG submission 206724) | Soil microbial communities from Loxahatchee National Wildlife Refuge, Florida, United States - Lox_Sample_1.5 | ecosystem: Environmental > Terrestrial > Soil > Wetlands | place: USA...
CGACAGACCAGGGGTGGCCGACAGCGCTTTGTGCACGAGCCAGGCAACCAGCGGGCGTTATATTCCAACGTCGTTTGGCTGCCTCGACGTGTTGCCTGAAAGCGGAGAGACACTGCTGCCCATCAATACAGGCGACAGCCCTGCTTCGGTGGCCCTCAATCTTCGCCTGAGCCGAACGTTTGGCATCGGACCCAAGATCGAGTCCTCGGGTGCAAATGGCGGTCCGCCTCCGGGTGGCGGCCCTCCGCGCGGAGGACGGGGCGGCGGTGGTCCGGGCGGGGGATTCGGTCCCGGCGGATTTGGCGGGGGCGGCGGGCCCAGAGGCATGATGGGTGGTCCGACAAGCAACCGGAAGTTCAACCTGACCTTCACGGCCCAAGCTTTGAATCTGTTCAACGAGGTCAACTATGGAACGCCGACGGGGACCATCAGCCCGCAGGCTATTCTCGATAGCTCCGGAAACGTTACGGGCTACACTGCGGGCAGCCTGTTTGGGAAGTCACGGGGTCTCGCCGGACAGATCTTCTCGCAAGGCGCGGCCTCGCGGCGCGTCTTCTTCCAGGCGGTATTCTCGTTCTGAGTCTTTCGACTTGCGGAGTCGTCCTGCGGGCAGAACAGAGGGCCGGAGCGTTTGCTCCGGCCCTCCGTGTTATTGGCCCGAAGAAACTGCGGCGGGTGCGACATTGGAAAACGCATCGGTGAGTGAGATGACGCGCAACTGCGCCTTCAGTTCGTCCAGAGACGCCGCGGTCGTTACGCCAATCTCGCGTGTCTCGCCGGGCAACAGATCAAAGTAATTGTCGGTGACCTGCGTGTCCATCGAACCAAACGAGAGATACACGTCGCGAGCCAGCACCGGCGAGGTGACGCGAACCGTATATTTGCCGTTGGCACCCGCTGTGCTGACCGAGAGCTGAGCGGGCTTGAGATGGACTTCCTTGGTTGGCGCCAGGTAAATGAGATTGCGTGCGATCGGCGTGCCGCCGCTGCTCAATTCTGCGACGACGAAAACGCGCGACGTATCGTTGGCGCCTGCTTCGGTCAGCTTTGCCAGCGGCCAATCGAGATAGACCTTGCTGGCAAGCGGATCGATGCTGACATCGTGGCTGTCTTCGAGGAGAACTTTGCCGTCGAAGTCCATCAGACGAACACGCAGTGTTGCCGGCTGGGCGGCGGTCTTGTCCGAGACGATGTAGACCTTCACTGCACCCATCTCGATGTGCGGCGAGACCAGGATCGGCGCGTAGAAGCGACGCGCGTAGTACTGCAGCGCCTTCCACCGTCCGTAGTAGTCGATGCTGGACCACGATGCGACCGGCCAGCAGTCGTTGAGTTGCCAGAAGATCGACCCCATCGTCTCCGGACGATTGCGCCGGAAATGCTCGGCGCCGATCTTAATTCCTTCGGCCTGCAGCACTTGGCTTGCGTAGAGGAAGCTCGGAAAATCCTTCGGCTCCGGATAATCCTTGAGCAGGTAGTCGTGGATGATCGAGTTGCCTTCGTTGTTCTTCTGGTGGGCAAGCATGACCGGCGTGAAGATGTTGACGCGGTCTTCCGGCTGCGTGAACGCCTCAATCGTCCGCATCTCAGGGAACGACTGGAAGCCGTACTCGGTGACGAAGCGAGCATTGTGCTTTTCGTAGGTCGAGAACGGAACCCGGCCGTGCCACACATCCCACACATGCGCATCGCCGCTCTGGTAGGTGTCGCTGAGTTCTTCGTAGTCGGAACTGGGCGAGCTGGGCCAGTAGGGTGTTTCGGCATCGAGCCGTTCCACGACTCGGTCCAAAATGCCACTAAACTCGGTGAGATAGTCCTGCCACATCTGGAACTTCACATCGAGAGGGAGTCTGTCCCGGTCTCCCCAGTTCAGAGCCTCTTCGGTCTCGTTGTTGCCGCACCAGACGACGATGCTGGGATGGTTGCGCAAGCGGCGGACCTGGTCTTCGGCTTCCGCCTCGATGGTGAGTTTGAAGGCGTAGGTTCCCGGCTGCCAGTCGTTGCCGAACATGAAGTCCTGCCAGACCATGATGCCGAGTTCGTCGCAAATCTGATAGAACTCGTCGGTCTCGTAGTAGCCGCCGCCCCAGTGGCGGATCATGTTCATGTTGGCGTCGCGGGCCGATTGCAGGATCCGGCGATAGTCTGCTGTTGTGACGCGGTTGGGAAAGCTGTCGAAGGGGATGACGTCGGCGCCCTTGGCAAAGACGGGAATGCCGTTGACGAGGAGTTGAAAGCTGCGGCCCCACTGGTCTGGATGGCGGTCAAGCACAATTGAGCGGAGGCCGGTTTTGGTGGCCCGGCTGTCGGCTTCTTTTCCGGAGATCGAGACGTGCGTGGAGAAAGCGTACAGCGGCTGATCTCCGTAGCCGGCGGGATACCAGAGCTGCGGCTCGCGGATTTCGATGGGAATATCGAGAACGTTGCGACCGCTGTGCAGCGCGACCGTGCTCTTCAGTGTCGTGGGGGACTTGGCGCCCGGCGCTGCATACTGGACGGCGATCTGCGCATCTCCGTCCGACGAGGCGTCGACTTCCACTTCGGCGTCGATGTGGGCGACGGTCTTGCTCACGTCGCGCTGGCGGATGGCAAAGTCGGCGATGCGCGCCTGGTCCCAGGATTCAATCTGAATCGGTTTCCAGATGCCGCTTGTGACAAAGCGCGGACCCCAATCCCAACCATATTCATAGGCAGGCTTGCGAATATACGTCTTGGGTTCTGTCTTGGTGCGCGGCTGCCACGGATCCGTCGCGGCGACTTTCTGCGCAGCGGCGATAGGTGATGGAAACACAATGTAGAGAGAGTTGCTGCCCGCATGCAGATACTCTTTGGCCGGAACCCGCCAGACGCGAAACGCATCGTCTGTGCTGAGAATCTGTTTCCCGTTCAGAAGAACCTGAGCGGCGGAATCGAGCCCGTCAAAGACCAGATCGACGTTGGTGCGCGCAAGCATGGCGGGCGTGACGTCGAAGGTGTCGCGATACTCCCAGCTCGCATTCTCGATCCACTGCAGCTTGGCCTCGTTATCGCGATAGAAGGGGTCTTCGATCTTCTTGTTCGCCAGCAGGTCAAGATGCACGTCGCCGGGGACCGTCGCCGGCAGCCAACCTGCCTCCGCATCCTGTGGAGCGACTGTGATCTGGCGGAACTGCCAGCCGTGATCGAGGACAAGAGCGGCGTTCTGTGAGCGCGGCTGTTGCGCGCCGGCGAGCGAGGCGAGGCTGAAGGTTGTCGCGGCCAAGGCAAGGCGCACGATGGATCTGCGCATCGTTTCCTCCGGGCCCCCGCAAAGAAACGAAGGCGCGGAGGCAAAATTCCGTGGATAAGGTTATCACGCGGGCTTTCGTGCGATGGGACGGGGAGGTTCGTAGACATTGCCGCACCGAGGACGCCGCTGCGCTGATCCGAATTCCTCACGCATGACGTATCCTGCGGATGCAGCTTCCCTGCCCTTGCCCATGCAGAACGGAAAATCCAGGAGGTTCCAGAGTGACTATTGAAGCGCAGACGGCAGCATTGCGTGCCTGCAGGCTGGTCCAGGCAGGCCGGCCTTTCCTCGGCAAACAGAATCTCGAGTATGCGGTGGGGATCTCAGCCGAGTCGGTTGGCGCCGAAGGCATCCACATGCAGCTGGTCACGATTCCTCCGGGCGGACGGGCGAAGGCGCATAAGCATGCCACGCATGAGACGGCGATCTATGCGCTCCAAGGCGAATCGGGCGTGTGGCATGGCGAGCGACTCGAGCACCACACGGTGGTCAAGCCGGGGGACTTTTTCTACATTCCGCCGGACGTGCCGCACCTGCCCTACAATCCGAGCACAACGGAGAACGTTGTCGCCGTGATTGCGCGGACCGATCCGAACGAGCAGGAGAGCGTTGTGCTGTTGCCGGAGCTGGATTCGATTCATCCGTGATCCGCAGCGGCGTTGGCTACTTGGGCGCGGGTGCGAACCAACGTTTCAGCAGCGTGTCGACGGCGATGACGCCGGGACCGAGGATGAGGATCAGCAGCGCAGCGAACCAATACGTATAGGGCGATGCACCGTAGAAGTCCTCGGGCTTGGAGAGGATGTGCGAGAAGTTGATGCGGTCGTCGGGCACGCTGAGGTAGGCCATCGTCATATTGACGAACAGAACCAGAGAGGTGAGCCGCGACAGGATGCCGCAGAAGAAGAACAAGCCGCCGAAGAATTCGACCGATGCCACGCCCATGGCAGCGATATGCGGAGCCGGAAGCGACAGGCTGGCAAAGAAGTCGGAGACCTTGTCGAGATGGGTCAGTTTGCCCCAGCCATCCTGCATGAACTGGAAACCCCAGTAGAGACGGATAGCCAGAAGGAGAGCGCATTGCAGACGACCGAGAAGACGGGCGGCGCGCGAGTAAAGGTTGACGAGCATTTGCATGATTGTTCCGTTCTTTTGAGAAAGGGCGGTTAGCCCTTCACGAGCGATTCAAGGTCGGGTGCACAGATCCAGCCGAACTCGGCCCACGACGCAAACCAGCTTTGAATAAAGCTCACGCGTTTTGGCTCGGGAATCCGTGAGCCAATGAAGCCCGTCTCGAGCGCGTCGGCGAGGGAGAGCCCCTGGCGAATTGCGGAAAGGGTCAGAAACTCCTCGCGCCGCATCCGCAGGTAGTAGACGGAGGTGTCGACGCGGTGCGCAGCGACCCACATGGGCCGGCGGCGCAGTTTGGGCAGCTTGACCGGTTCCTGGTCGGTGTCGGAGTGGCTGACTCCGGCTTCGCTTGTCTGGCGTTTATCGCGCTTATGTAGCCCGATCACCAGATCGTCGGCCGGATACTCCAATGCCAACAGGCACACGTGCGGCTGCAAAGCCAGGCGCGAGCCTGCATCAAGGGTTGCGATCTGCTCCAAGGTCAGTGGCGCATACTCGGCGTTGTCAAAGGCCTCGACAAATGCCCACTCGATCCGCGCAACGTCCTGGGCAAGGCGATGGCGGCGCCCAGCGAACTGCGGATTGGCGGCAAGCCAGTCTACGAGCTTCGATCCAAGATTGCGCAGGGTGAACGAGCGGCTGGGATGAGCCGTCAGATAGGCGATGGAGAGCCCTTCGAAGGCACGTGCTCCGACAACAGCGCGCAGTGCTGGAAAATCTTCGGCCAATGCGCCGAGCACGCGATACCAGTACTGCCGGTTGTAGATCTCGAGTCGTTCGAAGGAGGTGAGCTTGCTGTTGGGCGCGATAAACGACGCAGCGACCGCGTGCATGTCCCGACCGTCGGCAGAAACCGCCTGCATGTCTTCGTCGGCGGTGAGCGGCTGCATGACGGCTGCTGCCATTGCGCGCTGGAGTTCGGCAAGAGACAAATTAGACGCCGTCATCGGGCGATCTCCATGGGAGTCCCCTCCCAGGTCTCAAGATCGAGACCTGGGGCGCCCGGCTCTTTGGCGCTCGGATTGGTATGCGCCTGCTGGAACTTCTCCGCCTTCTTCGCTTCGTTGTGGACTTCGTCGAAGCTGGGAATGTGATCGTCCCACTCGAGGAGGGTTGGCGTGGGGCCGCAACGTTCGATGGCGCGTGCATACAACTGCCACACGGGATCGATCACCGGATGATCGTGCGTGTCGAGGATGTACTTCTCGTAGCGCGAGTGGCCGGCGACGTGGATCTGGGCCACACGATGCGCCGGCACGGCGTTCACGTAGTCCATTGGATTGAACTCGTGGTTCACCGAGGAGACGTAGATGTTGTTGACGTCGAGCAGAATGCCGCAGTCGGCGCGTTCGACGACTTCGTTCAGAAACTCCCACTCGGTCATCTGCGAGCCGCTGAACGCCGCATACGAACTCACGTTTTCGACGGCGACGGGGATCTCCAGGTAGTCCTGCACGTGACGCACTCGTTCGACGGTGCGCTCGACAGCCTCCCAGGTGTAGGGCAGCGGGAGCAGGTCGTGGGTATAGGTGCCGTCGACCGAGCCCCAGCAGAGATGATCGCTGAGCCAGGGCGTATTGGTGCGGCGAACCAACTGTTTCAGGCGGCGGAGGTGTGCGGGGTCGGGTTCGGTGACCGAACCGAAGTACATGGAGACGCCGTGCTGTACAACGCGATACTGCTCGAGAATCTGGTCGAGGACAGCGAGCGGACGGCCCGCATCGACCATGAAGTTCTCCGAGATGATCTCGAACCAATCGACGACGGGTTTGCGCGAAAAGATGTGTTGGTAATGCGGGATGCGCAAACCGATGCCGATGCCGTGATTGGAGAACGCGTTAAAACGATTGCCGGACATGAGGACAGTTCTCAGTTCGTAGTTCTCAGTTCACAGTGATTTCTATCGGTGGACACGAGCGCGTCGGCACCAACCTTTATCGCTCTCGATATTCTTCACGTAGAGAAGTGAAGGACCGGCTGCAGAGCATTCGACCCAACGTGGGTAGATGCGCCCGTCGCCGGTCCCTCGGTTGAACTAGACCAACTTCGGCGTCTTGGAGCCGTCGGTTGCGCAGCCGCCCTTGCCCTTGCAGCTGTTCTTGCCCTTGCAGCCGTTGTCGCTGGACTTGCAGCCACCCTGGCCTTTGCAGTCGTTTTTGCCTTTACAGGAGTGCTTATCGGTCGCCGAGCTGGTGTAGCGCAGGCCGGCCTTGGCCGCCTTGGCCGAGACGCCCTTCGCTGTCGAGCCCGTGGTTGCCGCGTGTGCTGCAACCGTTCCGCCCATCAGGCCTGTGAGTGCTGCTGAGAGCAGGAAAGCATTCAATTGGTTCTTCATGGAGATTGACCTCGTTTTGGGGTTGGGGCGGAAGGGCTCCGCCGGTTGGGGCGAGCAGGAGGGGGATCCATCCCGCACGTTCCGTGGCACGCTCACTAGGAGTAGGTGCACGGGCGAAAGGTTACAGCGAGAAAGGGGTATCGGGAAATGAAATTCTTTTGACCGGCCCCTTTATGGGATGAACGGGATGGCCCACGGTTTGGATTGGTCGCATTTTGCACTGCTAAGCTTAAGTAGGCCGGGGTCGCATCCATGCAACCCGGGAGGGCCGGTTGGATACAAAGCGTTGGAACACAGTCAGCTGGGCGAGCCTGCTTGTGGCCATGGCGCAGAGCCTCTGTACGGCTGTTTTGACGATCAGCGGCATCCGGGTGGCCATCGGCCTCTCGGCGCTGGCGGCTGCGAGCGGTATCTACGCCCCGGCAAAAGGGTTTCACCAGGATGCGGTCCGGATTCCCATGCTGGTCCTGGCTTCAGTCGGAGCGGTGGTCAATCTCGCCGTGGTTTTCTGGATCTGGCACCTGCGGAACCGGCCGTCGGCCCAGTGGCGCAGACGCGAGCTTAGTCCCAAGGAGAAACGCGCGGAGAAGCTCCAGGTTGCCATGGCTGTTCTCACGCTGATCCTTGTTGGACTCGAGACCTGGACGCATCCGATGGTGCACCGGACAGGACCGCCGCCGGGCACGGTGCAACGATCGGCGACCCAGCCCTGAGGCCTTTAGCCGGTCTGGTTTTTTGTCGAGGTTCGGAAAACTCAATACTGCCAGTTCACATTCACTGATCCGGTTCCGCTGGTGGGCACCGTGTAGGTGTGGTTGGCGCCGTTCTCCCAAACAACGTTGCCGCTGGATTGAATATCGATGAACTTGAATTGCACGGTCTGTCCGGCTGGCAGCGACACGTTGAGAAACCAGTTGGGATAATTGGGGTCGAGCATGGGGCCGATGGCCGTTTGGAATGTTGTGCCCCAGTTGCCGAGTTCGACCGTGCTACCGGTAACAAAGATGTAATCGCCGGGACTGGTCGGAGTCGCGTTGTTCACGGTAAACGTGACTGGGATCAGCTTTGCGGTGAGGACAGTGAACGTGATGGTGTTGGCGGCCGCTCCGCCGCTGGACTTCAATTGCACCTGATAGACGCCGCCGGCGACATTGGGCACTGTGAACGATACCGAGCTATTAGTCCAGGATTGAACGGTGGCCGGCGTGGAGCCGAAGAGGACAGAACCTGTTGAGGTCCCGAAACCGTCGCCGGCGATGGTTACGGTCATGCCCGGCTGGCCCACATGCGGCCCGATGGACCCGACTTCGGGAGACGTTGCGGCAACCTGATATTGCCAGACGGAGACGCTATGCGGAGCGATCGTGTAGTTCGCCGCCGGATTGTTGCCGCCGCCTGTGCTGACGGTCAGGCTGTTTCCGCTCTGCAAGCCGCCCAAGTCGTCCGAGTAAGTGCCTGCAGGAAGCGAGGTGTAGAGACCGGAGATGGGATAGGACGAGGAGTCGTTCTTGTTGATCGCGACCAGAACAACATCGTTAAAGAACTGGCGCTCGTAGATGTAGACGTCGTTGTTGAGCCAGCGCTGCTTCCAGGTTCCATAGGCGACGGCGTCGTTGGACTGGCGCAGTGCTGCGAGTTTGGCGATGAGCTGATAGGCAGGAGTCGATGTGCTGAACGAGGACATCCAGACGCGGTTATAGGGATCATTTCCGCCATTGGTGTTGTTGAAGAGGTACTGCTCATCCCCATAGAGGATGATCGGGATTCCGCGTCCGGTGAGGATGAAGGCCATCGCCTCCTGCAGACGATTCTGATTGTTGTTCAGCGTGAGCAGGCGGGATTGGTCGTGACTGTCGAAGAAGGTGACGAGGTCGTTGGGAAAGGTGAAGTTCGCGCATTCTGTATTGATGGTCGAGTCGATCTCGGAGAAGTTGTTGTTGTTGCCGAAGACATCGCGGAGGGCTGTGTTCAGCGGGAAGTCGAGCAAGTTGATGCCGCTGGCATTGGAGAACTTATAGGAGTCCTGATAGAGCGGATCGCTGGTGTTGGTCTGCATCCACTCGCCGAAGAGGAAGCTCGGCGCGTTGTTGAAGACAGCGTTGGCGTAGGAGTACTCCCAGCCCCATGTGACGTGCTTGATTGCATCCAGGCGAAAAGCATCGACATGATGGCTTTGTAGCTGCACCGAGGCGCTCTTGAGATAGGCATCGATCGTGGAGTTTTCCTGGTTCAGATCGGTCAGATCGTCGAGCGTGTAGTACTGCAGCTGGTAGCGGTCGTTGTAGTTGACGATGTCCGGGTTGTGATGGAAATAGCCGTTGGGATCGTTGTTGGCTGCGGCCATGAACGTGCCGTTGTTGTAGAGCGAACCCATCTCGCCGCAGTTATCGGGATTGGAGTGGTTGTTGGCCTCGTCGACGATGATCTTCATGCCGTTGTTGTGGAGAGCCGCGACCAAGCTGTCGAAGGCCGAGAAGCTGTTGGAGTTGTCTCCGAAGTGCTCTTCGATGTCCATGAAGTCGCGCGTCCAGTAGCTGTGGTAGGGTGCCGAGACGCCGGAGCTGGCGCAGTTGAGGTTCTCGTTGTTCACGACCGGCGAGACCCAGATGGCTGTAGCGCCCATGCCCTTGATGTAGGCGAGTTGCTTCTGAATGCCGGCCAGATCGCCGCCCCAGTACGCCTGCCAGTTGGTTTTGGTTGCATCGAACAGGCCGGGGCTCTCGGCGGGATTGTCGTTCGACGTGTCGCCGTCGTAGAAGCGATCGGTGACGATCTGGTAGATGACTTGCTTCTTGAAGTCCTGGGCCTGGAGAAGCGCTGCGGCAAACAGAAGGGCTATGGGAAGAATCGATGCGATGCGGGTCATAGGCAGCTCCTTGGTTGGGGGTGGGGAGGGCTGACCTTTGCTTGGATGGGAAGTGCGAACCAGGTGTAAGAACCGGATCCGCGAACCAGGAGAGCCACTATGGGCCGACGCCTGCGAGAAGTCAAGAGACGAACAGCACAGGACAAGGATCCGATGGATCCGATATTTGTAAAGTATTAACTGGTTCGTTCCAGTTCCCTGTCGATGCGCTCGTGCAATCTCTGGCTGAAACCCGCCGGAACCTCAAAGACCCTATCGTCGGCGGTGAGGATCACGATATTGCGTGTCGAGTCCAAAACCGCCGAGCAGATCTCGCAGGTTTCGAGATGGCGGTCGATCTGGGCGCGTAAAGTCTCGTCCACATCCTCCTCGATGTAGGCGGAGATGTACTGCCAGACGTGTTTGCAGTCGATCCTCATGCGCGCCCCCAAAGAAAGCCCTTGCGCTTGGGTGCAAACGCTTTCAATTTCGGAGCCAGCTCCCGTTGCAACATGCCGCGCGCCCGGTGCAGTCGAACCTTTACGACACCCTCGCTGATGCCCAGAACCGTGGCGGTCTCGCGGATATCCATCTCTTCGATGTCGCGAAGGATGACAATGTTACGGTAAATCTCCGGCAGGCCCTCAATGGCCTGGCGCAGCAGGGTACCGAGTTCCTTTTGTTCGAGAGCCTCGGTGGGGACCTCGCGCCAACTGGTCAGGATGGCGGGGGTGTAATCGCCCGTCTGATCCTCAGAGGCGGCATCCAGGGAGTCTTCGCGGCGGGAAGCGAGCTTGCGGAGGCGTCCGAGGCCTTCGTTGCGAGCGATCGATAGAACCCAGGTGCGGAATTGCGCGTCGCCGCGGAACAGATGCAGGTTCTGGAAGACCTTGATGACCGTCTCCTGTGCGGCATCTTCGGCGTCGGCTTCATTCTTCAGCAGGGAGAAGAGCAGCAAATAAATCGATCTTTCGCAGGGTCGAATCAGGTCATGGAAGAGGTGTCTTTCCCCGGCAAGGATACGGCGAATCCAGTCGGTCTCTTGCTCGGAGGGAGGGGCAACCATGTTGTACTCGAAGTTAACCTGTACCGGTGAAGCTACCTTGCAACTATAGCGCGATCTATGGAGAGATCCTTCATTTGACCTAAAGGATTAGTTGAGAATCGGCCTAAGTTTCGGGATACCAACACAATCCTTATGCACTTTTGCCTCAATGAAGGGTACAATTTCGGCACGAGGAACCCCATGCCAGGCGATATACAACTCACGTGCAGCGACTGCGGGCAAGACTTCACCTTCACCGCTGCAGATCAGCAGTTCTTCCAGGAACGCGG
>Ga0335071_10007918_pt1 | contig 10914 bp, 6 predicted proteins | sample Lox_Sample_15_FD_206724 | JGI IMG/M metagenome (GOLD analysis project Ga0335071, IMG submission 206724) | Soil microbial communities from Loxahatchee National Wildlife Refuge, Florida, United States - Lox_Sample_1.5 | ecosystem: Environmental > Terrestrial > Soil > Wetlands | place: USA: Florida...
ACCCTGTAGTGTTGTGGCTGCTCCGCGCAATCTGCTGTTCTACTGCTTCCTCGCGCTCCTGCGATTCGCCTCCGCGCAATCCGCCGCCGACACCGACCTGCAAAGACAAGGCCTCGCGCTAGCCGATCAGGGCCGTTATCCCGAAGCCGTCGCGGTTTTCCGCCGCGCTCTCGAGCGCAGCCCCGACGATCCCGAAATCCTCAACAACCTTGGTGTCGCTCTGCGCAAGCAAGGCGACGCCGCCGCCTCACTCTCCGCTCTCGAAGCCGCCGCTCACTTGCGCCCCGTCGACGCCCGGCTTCTCAGCAATCTCGCCCTGACTCTGCGCGCCCTGGGCCGGATCAATCGCGCCGTCGCCGTAATGCAATCCGCCTGCGCCCTCCAGCCTGCCGAAGGCGTGTTGCATCGCAATTTCGGCACCCTGCTTTCCGAAGCCGGCATTGACGACCGCGCCCAGCGAGAGCTCGAAAAAGCCGTCCAGCTCGCTCCCTCCAATGCCGAAAATCACCAGGCGCTCGGCCGCGTTCTCGCCAAACGCAAGCGTACAGCCGACGCGTTCTCGGAGTATTCCACCGCGGCCCGCCTCGCGCCCAACGCCGCCGCCATTCGGCTCGACTTCGGCGAGTTATACGAGGCCATGCATGACGCCGCCCGCGCTACTGATCAGTACCGCACCTGCCTGCGCATCGATCCGCAAAACGCAAAATGCCACGTGGCCCTCGGGCTTTTAGTCGGCGCTGACGATCCAGCTTCCGCCGAGGCCGAGCTCAAAAAGGCTCTCGCCATTGATCCCGAATCCGGCGAAGCGCATCGCGCGTTCGGCGCGATTCTGCGCAAACAGAACAAGCTGCCCGAAGCAGTGTCCGAACTGCAACAGGCCGCGGCTCTGCTGCCCAACGACGTCGCGCTCCATTATGCGCTGGCCCAAGCGCTGCAAAAGTGCGGCCGATCCGATGATGCTACGCACCAGATTCAGATCGCCCAGCAACTCGAACAACGCCAGAAAGACGCAGCGGTCGCGACGGCCGACATCAACTTTGCTACCGAATTGCTTCAAAAAGGCGATGTCGCCGCCGCCGAAGCCAAGCTCCGCGAAGCCGTTGTCCTGGCTCCCCGCGACCCACTCGCGCACTACCACTACGGCCTGTCATTTCTCCTGCAGAACAAATTTCCCGAGGCCATCGCGGAATTTCGGACGGCGCTCGACTTGCGCCCCGACGATGCAGACGCTCTCTACTACCTCGGCCGTGCTTTATTAGACGCCAATCAGGCTGCCGAATCCGCCGCCGCGCTACGTCAAGCCCTGGAAATCAATCCCGACGACGCCCACGCGCGCAACGTCCTCGCCGTAGCCTTAGCCCACCAAGACGATCTCTCAGCGGCAGCCGAAGAATTGCAGCGCGCGATCAAAATCGACCCGGCAAACCACCGCTACCGCCAGAACCTGAGCTGCATTCAGCAGCACATGCTCGGCTGCGAACTCGTTCCTTAGTAGCCGGGCATTGCGCGGCCTTGTCAGAACGACAACTTCAGCGCCATCTGCAAAATGCGCGGCGAGCGCGCGGAAGTGATTGTTCCAAATACCCCCGGCCCGGACGACACGTAGTTGTTCGGCCCGTAGAAGTTAACGTCATTGAAAACGTTAAAAGCCTCAGCGCGAAACTGAAGCTTGAAACGCTCGGTGATGCTCGTGTCCTTGACCAGCGCCACATTAGTGTTGAACTGTCCCGGCGCTCGGAGTATGTTTTTGCCGGTATTCCCGAACGTTCCCGTGGCATTAGGCATAAATACCGACGTATTGAACCATTCCTGGATTTCTTGCGCGTGCGACCTGCCGCCGCCCAACACAGCCTGTGAAATACTGCTTCCGGTGAAATCGGCGCGGTCTTCGCCGATGCCTGTCAGAGAATTGTCACAGCCACAGAAAATCGAGAATGGGAATCCACCCTGCCACAGCAGAATCGAGCTGACTTCCCATCCGTTCATCAGTTTGCTCGCCGCCCCGTTCACGCTGAAATGCGGAACCTGGTAAACCCCGGAAAGCTTGAATATGTTGCCGATGCTGTCATCCGATGGGCCGTAATCAAAATGCCGGCTAAGCGGATTGGTGTTCGAGTTGTATGCCCCAAGTGGCGCGAAGTCGTTCATCTCTTTTGACCAGGAGTAGTTCGCCTGCATTGAGAGCCCATAACTCAGCCGCTTTTCCACGCTGAGCTGGAGGCTGTCGTAGTGAGAGTTGATGGCCGAATCAATCTGGTTCACATACCCAAAGGCCGGGTATGGCCGCCGCGCCTGTTCGTTGGCTGCTGTAGATATCGGCGTCCCATTGGCATTGTTGCCCGGAATGTAAATGGGGGCATTTATTGCTAATAAGCCGCTCTCCTGGTCGTTCGTCCCAAATAGGTGCGTCCCTTTGTTTCCAACGTACGAGGCACGCACGAGCCAGCTGGCCGCAACTTGGCGCTCCAGTGTTAAGTTCCACAAAGCTACTACAGGTAGTTGGAAGTTCTGCGCGAAGATCTGCGTGAACGAAATGTTCTGCGGGAAAGTGGCGCTGGAACTCGTGGTCTTGTTGATCCCGCCAAAGTCTGCTGGGAACGGATCCGTTACGCCCGCGGCGCCGTAAGGGTTCTGAAAGCTGGTATTGGTTATGCCTATGATCGGTGCAAATGGCGGAACTCCAACCACGTCCTGGAAAGCAACCGTATTGGGAATGGCGTAATACATCCCCGCGCCGCCGCGAATGCTGGTCTTGCCGTCGTTGGTGAGCCGGTAGGCAAACCCGAGCCGCGGTGCGAAGTTGGCGGCCTTGTTGTTGATCGAGGCATCCGGGCAGCCTGGATCGTGATTGCTTCCGCCGAATAGAAGCCCCAAAGGAGAATTCGGGAATCGCTGGGACTGGTGCCCCGGTTCGAAGCATGCCACGCGCCCCTGGCTGTCCTTATAAGGGAACCAAGGATCCCAGCGAAGCCCCAGATTGAGCGTTAATCGGCGAGACACGCGCCAGTTGTCCTGCACAAAAGCGCTCCACTTGATGCCCGTAAAGTTCAGATAAAGTCCTCCTGCCTGGATGAACTGCCCCACCTCTCCGATCATGAAATCGGCCATATTGAAGTTTGTGAGAGCGTTTTGAAAATAGAACTCCCCGTTCTGCTCAAACTCGTTGGCCATGGGAGCACGAATGCGTAGCGCTTCACCGCCGATGTGAAGTTCGTGGCTGCCTTTGATCCAAGTAACGTCTTCCCGGTATGTCGAATCGCCACGATCGAAAACTCCGTAGTGATTGCTGCTGACGCTGAAGCCGCCACTGACGCCAACCACTAGCTCGCAGGGCTTCGTTCCCGCAATGTTGACACCCATATCCTGCGGGCAAAACGGGGCGCCCGATAGCGACCCGCCATTCTGCTGGTCCCAGCCGAACCAGGTGTTGAACAGCAGGTGAGGCGTCGCGTTGTAAGTATCTGTAACCGCGATATTCTGCACACGAACTTGATTGCCACTCCCATCTGTCTGAAGCAGGTCTGCCTTGTTTGTCAATGGTTGCTGATTGAAATTCGTGAAGAAGTATCGCACCGAGAGCTGATGCTTGCCGCGGATATAATCGCCCTTCAGCATGAACTGGTCGTCCGCCCACCGTTGACTAGGTCCCAGGTAGTTGATCTCTTCGCCCGGTCCATTGGGCAGCGGTAGGTATTTCAACATGTATTGGGAAACCGGGCTGAGCCGGCTGGCCGGGATCTGGTTTCCGGGGAACGGCTCGTTGTTGTTCAGAGGGTCCACCAGCTGCGTGCTGATATCTGAAAAATTGCCTGTGCGCTCTTGCGCCGTCGGCACGAAAGCAATGTTCCCCTGCGCCGCATTTGCGTATCGCGTGCCTTGATAAGTTCCGAAGTAGAATAGGTGGTCCTTCTGGATGGGGCCGCCCACGGCCCCGCCAAATTGGTTGCGCTTGATCTGGTCCTGGGCAGGAGCAAAGAAGTTGCGCGCGTTCATATCGCCGTTGCGCAGAAACTCAAACACGTCTCCGTGGATTTCGTTCGTGCCCGATTTGCTCACCACGTTCACCACGCCGCCTACCGCGTTGCCGTACTCTGCGCTTAAGTTGCTGTCGGACGTGCTGAACTCCTGGATGGCGTCAGGATTCGGAAACGGCAGGTTCGTGTTGATGTAGGTGTCGTTGTACGCCACACCATCCATCTGATAGTTAACGCTTTCCGCCATTGTCCCATTGGCTTTCGCGTACTGCTGCCCCGGGTATGTGCCGCCTTCGCAGTTCGATCCGCAATAATGTTCCGTGGTATCCGTGACGCCCGCGCCCAGGAATACCAGTTGTTGCACCTGGCGTCCGTCCAGCGGTAGTTCCACAATCTGCCTCTGGCTGACTACCTGGCTGATTGTCGCCGACTCCGTTGTCACCAGCGATGCGTCCGCCGACACTGCCACTTCCTGCGCGATCGCCCCGATCTTCAGGGTCACGGACTGCGTGGCCGTCTGGCTCACCGCAAGCTCAATGCCCGTCTGCAAGTAGCTCGTAAACCCGCTTTTCTCCACCGTCAGTTTGTACTTGCCGACGGGCAAACGCGAGAATAGGTACTCTCCTGCGGACCCCGTGTTCACGCTTTGCGCAAAGCCGGTGTCCACGTTCTGCACGGTGACTTTGGCATCCGGAATCGACGCCCCCGATTGGTCCACTACGTTCCCGCTCAGGCTCGCCGTGGTGAACTGGGCGGTTAAATGGTTTGGAAAGAAGAGCATCGCCGCCATAACGCTCGACAATGCCAGTGAATACGAGTACCTGCGCGCTGTCCGTTTCATATCGTCGATCCCTTAAGCTGCTGAAAACAGAGTTTCGGCAATAATATGTCGAACGGACGGAAACCGCAAGTGATCTGTAATTCTTGTTGGTTACTTCTTGCCGTGTGCTGTCTGCCCCTTGCCTTCTTTCAGCAGCAGCTCCATTAGATCGCGGAAGTTCTCCTCCTGCGGCTCCAGAAAGGGCGCGCCAAACAATTGACGAAAGATGCGACTTGGAACCGAGGGTGCCAACCACCTGCCCGGCCTGTCCCGCTTTATATTTCAAAAAATCGGACGCATAGGGACATGGCGGACTGCACAGGGCAGAGAAGCGGGGCTGCTGTATCCCGCGGTGGCTGTCACCCCACGCATTTACTAGTCTCCATTCAGCTGCACTCGAGTCAGTTCGTTGAGCAACGGCTCGCCTGCAAGATACCGATGGACATTTTGCGAAAAAATGTCCCAGGAGCGATCGACATAATGCGTACTTTTGCTCGAGCCGGAAACATGCGGTGTCATGATTACATTGGGGAAATGCCATAGCGGATGATCTGGCGGCATGGGATAGTAATAATGTGTGTCGATAGCCGCGCCGGCAATCCAACCGGACGCCAGCGCTTTGAGTAGTGCCTCTTCCTGAATCAGTGGTCCTCGGGCAGGATTCAGCACGAAGGCGCTTTGCGGCAACGATCGTAACTCTTTCTCGCCAATGATCCCTCTCGTGGTTTTGGTCAGCGGCATCGCGAGTATCAAGAAATCGAGATTCGAGAGAAAGTACGTCTCCTGTCCATACAGAAATACCTTATCTGGCAGCACGCCCTCCGGGTCGCCGGTTCCAGGAACTCGATAAACAGAGCCTGAAGGCCCAATCGGTTTCCGGCACAACACATGAACGCGTAAACCCAGGGCCTTGGCAACACGGGCTGTCTCGCGGCCGATTCCACCGTATCCCCACAAACCTACGGTCGAACCTCGTATCTCTCGCTGGAAACATGCCGCCCGATCCCAGGTACCTGCGTCCTGATTACGGATCATCTGTCGGAGGTTACGGGCCAGATTGACCATCATGGCCATATTCCACTCGCCGATCGGCACATCGAAGTTCCCCCTTGCATTACAGACACGAATCCCTTTGGTCGCCAGATCGAGATGATGCAGCTGATTATGACCGGCGGTCGGGATCTGAACCAGCTTCAACGCTCGCATATCCGACAAGTTCTCTGGCGGGAACTCGCCGAAAAAGACTTCTACATCGCCAATGATTTCCTCCGCAACCCGCCGCACGCGCTCTTCTGGCTCAATCAGCCGAATGCTCAGACCGGGAATGGACCGCAGGTGATCCAGCGCAGCGGCATCCACAGGCATGTCGATCAATATGTTCATCGGGACATTAAAGCAAACAGCGCCAAGCGCTCGCCAGTACGCTGCGCAATACCTCAAAAAGCTTAGATCATCTTGGGCACCAGGTTCTCTTGGGAATCGAATTCGATCGGCTCAGGTTCACCTAGGATCTCCAGGTTTGGTTTGCTCTCGATCTCGCTGCGCAGATTTTCACTCAGCGCCAACGTGCGCAACTGAAGTGAGTTGCGAATCCATCCATAGGTCACCGTCGCTAGATCGCACTTGCCCACTGTAGGCGATATCCGCTCCAGACACTCGCGATCCGTAGCAAAATGGACAGGCGTGCGGCTGTCCGCTGGTGTGGATGCGGTCAGCGAATTGATCTGTGTGGCATTCCAGTCGATCTTGGATAACAGGCGATCGGAAACTACGTCGGCCATTCCCAATCCCATACCATTTCCATAACTCAGATCACTCAGATCACGGACGAAAATTCTTTCAATCCGGGCTGTCTCTGGCCACGGATTGTACTGGCCTTGCACACCACGGTTTACCACTTTGGTATCCATACCCGCGCCACTGATGTCTTTCCCGATCTCGTCTAGAATCAGCACATCGAGATCCACTGGTATGCGGCCCATCCACGACTTCACCAATCGCAGCAGTTCCTCCTCACGCTGTTCCATTTCCTCGGCCGGAACGGCGTTCACTTGGGCAGTATTGTGATTTGCATCCTCAAGGATCGCAAGACCGCCTATGATTTTCCCGGAGGCGAGTACCTCGCGACCCACCGCCCGGATCACAGGCTCTAGGCCGAGTTTGTACGCAGCGGCATGATAACGGGTGGCACCGGCGAATTTGCCCAAGCCAATGCCCATCATCTTCATAAGGCCACTCTCGATGCCTCCGATAAAGTCTGTGTGCCATTTCACGCGGTTCACGAGAAAAACGCCATCACTATCGTGTGCGTTGCGGTCCATGAAAGCTTCGATGCCTTCCGGCGTTCGTCCCACAGATACCACTTCGAGAGAACTCAGCACGGGACAACCCATGCTTTCTTCAGTAATGCCGTAATGTGCCAGCACATCGGCTTGGCCTTTAGCGGTCGCTGCGCCGTGGCTGCCCATCGCTGGAAATAGGAAGGGGGATGCCCCTTGCAACTTCCAAAAGTCAACAGTGGAGCGGACAATCACGGCAATGTTGCGGATACCACGGCTGCCCACGCCAATTGCAATCCTAGTCCCCGGCCGCAATCGCCGGCCGAACTGTGAATGCGCGAGCTCATGTGCAACCGCAGCGCGAACATCGCGAAGGCTACGATCGGGAAAACTCTGGCGAACCAGCAGCAGTCGAGGGAAAACCATCGCACGAATTATACCCGCCAGTCTAAGGAGTCGAGAAGAAGTTGTTTTACCAAGAACGCCCGTCACGATCCGGTGTATACTCGCCGTTCACCAATGACGAACGACAAATCCGCATCCTCGCAACTGAGAAAAGGTGGTCCGGATCTCGGCATTGCCGAGCGCGCATCAACTCGATCGTACTGGCGAGTCCCGTATCTTCGATGGTGGATCGGCGGGCTGCTTTTTGCTTCGACTACCATCAATTACATCGATCGCCAGACCCTCAGCGTCTTAGCTCCCTACCTCAAAGCCGAAAAACACTGGACCAATACGGATTTCGCCACTATTATTATTGCTTTTCGCATCTCCTATTCATTCCTTCAGTTCCTGGGTGGACGTTTGGTGGATCTAATGGGAACTCGCCGCGGCTTGACTATTACGGTCGCTTGGTACTCGTTGATGACTATGCTCACATCGATGGCCACTGGCCTCGCCAGCTTCCGTGCTTTTTGGTTCGGTTTGGGTATCGGTGAAGCCGCGAACTGGCCGGGCGCGATTAAAGCTGTCGCCGAGTGGTTTCCTGCGAAAGAGCGAGGAGTTGCGGTTGCCTTGGTTGACAGCGGGGCAGCAGTCGGAGGTGCGATCGCGCCGGCACTAGTGGTATGGTCATACCACTCATTCGGAACCTGGCGCTCGGTGTTTCTGACCACCGGCGCGTTGGGATTCGTATGGACGCTCATCTGGATTGCTCTTTATCGCGGACCTGAAGAACATGCGCACATCACCGAGACGGAACGTGCAAAAATTTTGGCAACTCGAGCCGGCGCGAACGAAACGGCACCGGCGATGCGTGTACCTGCTGCAAAGCTCCTGGGCTACCGCCAGACTTGGGGTGTTGTTCTGCCGCGAGCCATACTTGATCCAGTTTGGTTCTTACTAGCCGACTGGTTCGCGCTTTTTCTGGTTAGCCGCGGGTTCAAGATTGAAGAAACCTTGGCAGGCTTCTGGATTCCGTTCATGTGTGCCGACCTCGGGAACTTTTTAGGAGGTGGGCTGTCAAGCTTTTTCATTCATCGCGGTTGGAGCCTGGGTGCGGCGCGACGCGTCATTTTTCTCATCTGCGGGCCCCTGCTGTTAGCATTGATTCCAGCCATTTATACCAAGGAACTCTGGCTGCTCATAGTGGAGTTCGGCCTCGCAACCCTGGGGTATGCCTCGTGCAGCACGATATTCCTGGTGCTGCCGTCAGATATGTTCGAAAGCGGATCCGTCGCGACGGTGAGCGGTTTTTCGGGAATGGTGACTGGGTTTGTGATGATTGCCGTAACTTATTCCATTGGAGCAATTACGGACCGCTATTCGTTTGCGCCGATTCTGCTAAGCGCGGGCGCAGCACCTGTTCTAGCAGCCATCGTCGTGTTCGTTTTTGTGCGAAACACCAAACAAACAGGGAATGGAGTGTTGTTGAAGATTTGAAAATCTGCGATTTGCGTGTGGAGTGGTCATCCAATCGCGACGACCACATGTCGGACATCGCCGTGTCAGAACTTTCGGACCCCAGCGATTGGCTGGGCGATCGTCTCTGCGGTGGGTTGTGCGCAAGCCGCGCGCGCAGCTTCCGCGGTACCCTCCTAGACCTCGCCTCGCGCCAGCGCGAACAGGAAATCTGCGGGATGTGTCGCAAATAGCGTGGGGAGTCGGCGGGTCAAAGCGACGCGACCAGTGATCAGGCGGCAATACCAAGGATCCGCTGGATGAATTGGACTTGACCGATAACATCCCCCTTGGCCAGCCATCGGATTTGTCCCTTTCGAATCGCGTGCATCGCCTCGTAGCCGGCAACCGTCTGTACTGCGCCCTCCACCGAACGGAAACCAAGACTCGCCGCGATGCGCTTCTTGATAAAGCGATGGTCCTGCTCGATGATGTTGTTCAAATAAGGAGAGGGCCGGCATCGACAGCGGCGCCCCAACTCGCCGCTGCTCCTCAGCTCCGCCATGGCGCGGGCATATGCTGGACGGCCATCCACGTTAATCACTCGTGGCCTCGCCTCCCGAGTACGCCATAGCGCAAGCTGCAGAAATTGCTTTGCCGCTGTCAGATCACGATGGGGTGACAGCATGAAATCAATCGTGTTCCCCTCGGAATCGACGGCCCGATACAAATACGTCCACTTGCCTGCTACTCGAACGTATGTTTCGTCCACCCGCCAGGAGCGGTTCGGTTTGCGCATCTCACCGCGAATCCTTTGATTGAGAATGGGAGCATAGCGTAGAACCCAGCGAGCGATCGTGGAATGATCCAGGCTGAGTCCCCGCTCGGCCATCATCTCTTCCAGGTCACGATAGCTGAGCGAATAGCGCAGATACCAACGAAGGCAGAGGACGATGATCTCGTCTTGAAAGTGTCGCCCGCGAAACAGTGCTGGCCGCTTGTTCCTCACTCGTTCACCCTACCAGACCATGCTCAACGCGTTTGCGACAGATCCCTTTGGGCGGGAGCGCGGTTCTTTCTCGCCCGTACAATCAGCGGTGCTCCGTTCGCGTCATATACGCGAAGAATGCCACGCGGGGACAGTGGAAGGCACACGGTCGCTACATCGCCCGCGAGAGCGCCAGCCAGGACCGCGCAGTTGAGGCTGGGTTTAACGCCACCGAGCGAGGGGTCAACGTCGCCGCTCGTCTCGACCAGTGGCAGTCGGACGGCGACGACCGCATGTGGAAGCTCATCGTATCTCCGGAGTTCGGAGACAAGATCGACCTCGTGCAATTAACCCGCGACTTGATGCAGCGCATGACACGGGATCTCGATACGCGCCTCGAGTGGGCTGCTGTCGCGCACTTCAATACCGATAACCCTCACGTTCACATTGCACTGCGCGGCGTTCGCGAGAACGGAAAATCTTTCCGTCTCGAACGCGACTACGTCAAGCACGGTATTCGGAGCATCGCCGAGGATCTGTGCACCCGGCAGCTTGGATATCGCACGCAATTCGATATCGTCGAAGCGCAGCGCCGTGAAGTATCGCAGCAGAGGTTCACGTCGCTGGACCGGTCCATTGCTCGGGACAAGCCGGCAGAGGGTGAGTCCTCGCATTTCCAGGTCAGCAGGAATTCGGAGCATCCGCGAAACCAGTGCGTAATTGCGCGACTGACAACGCTGGAGAGCATGGGGCTGGCCGAAGCCGCTGGGCTCGACCATTGGCTGGTACGCGAGGATTTCGAAACTACACTACGGGCGATGCAGCGCCTTGGAGACCGGCAAAAGATCCTAGCCGCTCACGGTGTGCCCGTATCCGACACGCGACTGCCGCTGGTCATGTTCGATCTTCGCATCGGAAAAACTCACGACGCCTTTGGCCAAGGACAATTGTTGGAGGCGGAGTTTTTTGCCGAAGCTCAAGCCAGTTGGTTTGGATTGGGCAAACTTCCAGGTC
>Ga0335071_10007919_pt1 | contig 10914 bp, 8 predicted proteins | sample Lox_Sample_15_FD_206724 | JGI IMG/M metagenome (GOLD analysis project Ga0335071, IMG submission 206724) | Soil microbial communities from Loxahatchee National Wildlife Refuge, Florida, United States - Lox_Sample_1.5 | ecosystem: Environmental > Terrestrial > Soil > Wetlands | place: USA: Florida...
ACCATCGGCACCCAGAGCTCGCCGACGTCGCCGCGGCGCGCGAGACCGGCCCTGGTCTGCGCCGTCAGGCCGGGGTCGTCGCTGCGCACGACGGTCACCCGGCGCTCCTCTATGCAGCGCGCGAGCAACGGGTCGTCGGCCGGGCGGTAACGGTCGGACCACGTCTCGGGCACGAGCGGCGCGGCGGCGTCGGCCGCGTCGGCGGCCACGAGCTCGAGCGCCCGCCGCCCGGCGTCGTACTGGTAGACCTCGGCGGTCGCCGTGCGCAGGGCTTCGCGCAGGTGGCGGGCGACGGCCGAGGGCACGCCGTCGCGGTCGGCGGTGCTCAGGGTGGCGGCCACACCGAGCAGCGTCGCGAGGTCGGCGTTGCGGCGCTCGGCCTCGTCGATCGCGCGGGCGTTGTGCAGCGCCACGGCGGCCTGCGCGCCGATCGCCTCGGCCAGGCGCACCTCGTCGGCCGTGAAGCGCCGCGGGTAGCGCGACTCGGCCACGTCGAGCACGCCGAACACCTCGTCGCCGTAGACCAGCGGCACCGACAGCGTGGCCTTCTCGCCCCAGGCGACCATCGACTGGAAGTCCTCGAACGACAGGCGCGAGTAGTCGTAGTAGTGGGTCTGCGGACGCATGGTGGCGACGGCGGCGAAGCCGTCGGGCCAGCGGTCGCTCGTAAAGCGCCGGCCGATCCAGTCGGGGTCGACCGGCAGGTTCGGCACCTGGTAGTAGGCGATGACCTCGAGCTCCTGTGTGTCGGGGTGGTAGTCGTAGACGTTCGACCAGGCCACGCCGAGGGTCTGCACGAGGCGCTCGGTGATCGTCGACAGGGTCGCGCGCAGGTCGCCCGCCGAGGCGATCGCCGCGCCGGTCTCGAGCAGCAGCCGCTGCTCGCGATTCTGCGAGTCGAGGCTGTCGATGATGCGGGCGCTCTGCACGGCGACGCCGGCCTCGTCGGCCAGGCGCAGCGCGAAGCTCTCGTCGGCCTTGGTGAAGCGCCGCGAGTGACGCCGCTCGATCGCGCAGAGAAAGCCGACCACCTCGTCGGCCGCCACGATCGGCACGTAGAGCACGGCGCGCTGGCCACGGGCGATCATCTCGGCACGCTCGTCGGCGGGCAGCTCGAGGTCGTCGTCGTGAGCCGAGGCGATGCGCCGCTCGGCCGCGGCCCGGGCGCGCGCGCCCACGTCGCCAAGGCCGTAGATCTGGTCGCCGCCGAGACTGGTGTGGCCGTCGCCCTCGTCGCCGACCCGGTAGCGCGCGATCGCCTTGACGGCGCCCGACGTCTGCTGACGGATCAGCACGTCGCAGTGCTCGACCTCGAGGCCTTCGGCCAGACGCCGGGCGATGTCGGCCAGGGTGCGCTCGGCGGCGCGGGTACCGCCCTCGCCGACGGCGACGCTGCCGGCGCCGTCGGTCGCGCCGCCGGGCTCGCGCCGGAAGCCCGCAAAGAGCTGCGACTCGACGACCGCCTGGGCGATCGTCACGCAGACGCCCTGAGCGAGCACGAGCTCGGCCGTCGTGTACCGCCGCTCTCGGCGGCCGGCGAGCAGCTCGATCACGCCGATGCTCTCGCCGCGCACCACGAGCGGCAGCGCCAGCCAGCCGCCCTCGAGAGGCGCGGCCGGCGCCTTGTGCAGACCCTGCTCGGCGCCGGGGTCGGGCGCGGCGAACAGCGGCTCGCGATTGGCGACGACGCGCGCGGCGAGGGGTTCGTCGGCCAGCGGGCGCGAGCCGCGCACCGCCGTGCGTACCCCACTCACGTCGAAGCCGGCGACCGACTCGAGCGTGTCGCGGGCGAAGTCGACGAGCGAGAGCACTGCCGTGGTGCAGTCCATGGCGCGCAGCAGACGGGCGCAGACGTGCGGCAGGGCGCGATCGGCGCCGAGCTCGTCGACGGCCCCGGGGGCGGCGTCGACCAGCGCGAGCAGGGCCTGCGCTCGCAGCTTGTCCTGCTCGACGTCGACGAGGAACCGTTCGGCGGTATCCTCGTCGTGCGTGCTCCCGGCCATGAAGGCATCCCTGCGTCGCCCTGTTTCGCGTACGGGTGCCCGGCCGATCGTCTGTCGATCGGTGGAGCGTCAAGCTGGAGCAGTCCGCCCGTGAGCCCGCACGCGCCTGTGTTTCTAGTCGACAGGCGCGCGCCGAAACTTGATGGCGCCGCGGGCCGGCGTGGGACCCGGGTCGGACGGCCTCAGTCGGCCTTCATCGACCTGTCCAGGCCGATCGTGGCGCGCGTGAGACCGTCGGCGATCAGGTTGGCGCCCACGGTGGCGATCGCGATCAGGAAGATCGGGGTGAGCACCGCCCAGGGCTGGGTGACGATGCCGATGCGGTTCTCGTTGATCATCAGGCCCCAGTCGGCGGCGGGCGGCTGCAGGCCGAAGCCCAGAAAGCTGAGCGCCGCGATGATGCTCACCGAGTAGGCGAAGCGGATGCCGAGGTCGGCCAGCATCGGCGTCGTGATGTTGGGCAGGATCTCGGCGCGCATGATCGCGAGGCGCGACATGCCCAGCGCCTCGGCGGCCTTGACGTAATCGCGCTTCACGACCTGCAGGGTGGCGCCGCGCGACACGCGGGCGACGGCCGGCACGTGCGTGAGCCCGACCGCGACGGCGATGTACCAGGGGTTCGGGCCGCTCATCGCGACGACCAGCAGCACGAAGATGATCGCCGGAAAGGCGAGCACCACGTCGAAGGTGCGCATGACAGTCTCGTCGACGCGCCGCCTGCTGTATCCGGCGAGTGTGCCGAAGAAGATGCCCACGACCTCGCCGATGGCCGTGGCCAGCAGGGCGAGGATGAGCGTGCTGCGGCCGCCGTGGAGCACGCGCGAGAGCACGTCGCGGCCCAGAAAGTCGGTGCCGAGCCTGGCGGCGCTCGTCGGCCCGCGCAGCGGCGCGCCGACGAACTGGGTCGTCGAGTGCGGCGCGAGGTAGGGTCCGAACACGGCCACCCCGACGACGAAGACGATGAAGGCGATGCCGATCCTGGTGCGCGTCAGCGACAACGCCGCCTTCAGCAGGTCGACCCCTTCGCGGTGGCGGCGCCGTCCGGGCGCCGGCAGGTCGCGCCGCACGGTGTCGGACGGCAGGCTCACCGCAACCCCGTCCGCAGCAGCGGGTTCACGAGGATGGTGATGACGTCGGCCGTGAGGTTCAGGAGCACGTAGACCGCGGCCAGGATCAGCGTGATCGCCTGGATCTGCGGAATGTCGCGCTCGGTGATGGCGCCGAGCAGCTGGCTGCCGATGCCCGGGTAGGCGAAGAGGTACTCGACGGCGACGATGCCGCCGGCCAGCCAGGCGAGCTGCATGGCGGTGCCCTGGACCGCCGGCGCGATGGCGTTGGGCACGGCGTGACGCCAGATCACGACCTGTTCGCGCAGCCCCTTGAGGCGCGCCATCGCGACGTAGTCGCTCTCGAGGATCTCGATGGTGCTGGCACGCATCATGCGCGAGATGTAGGGAAACACGGCCAGCGTGAGGGTGAGCACCGGCAGCACGAGCTCGCGCAGCTGACGGTAGAAGGGGACGCCCGCCTGCGGCCGCGCGACCGGCGGCAGCAGGTGGAACACCTGGGTCGCGAGCAGCACGATCAGCAGGATGCCGATCACGAACTCGGGCAGCGCCGCCAGGGCGACCGTGCCGCCCGTGATGACGCGATCGGCCAGGCTGTCGCGTTTGACCGCCGCATACACGCCGACGCCGATCGAGATCGGCACGCTCACGAGCGCGGTGAGAAGGACGAGCACGAACGAGTTGAACAGCGGCTGGCCGATGACCTGGGTAACGGGCTGGTTCATGCCGACGAACGAGTGGCCCAGGTTGCCCGACAGGACGTGCGAGATCCAGGCCAGGTACTGGCTCTCGACCGGCCTGTTCAGGCCGAGCTGCGACTCGAGCTCCGCCACCTTCTGGGGTGTCGCCGTGTTGCCGAGGATAGCCCGCGCGGCGTTGCCGGGCAGCGCCTGCGTCGCCACGAAGATCAGCACCGACACGACGAACAGCGTGACGACGCCGAGCACCAGACGCAGGGCGATGGTGCGAGTCAGGATCATCTCGGATGACCCGTTCTGTCAGGCGGGGGCTACGCCAGCCACAGCTCGTTCACGTACCCGTTGTTGTAGGGGATGCCCGACCGGGTCGGCACGAGACCCTGGACCTTCTGCGAGCAGGCGTCGACCTCGTTCGCGTACGACCAGATGTCCCAGGCACCGATGCCGTAGTCGATCGCGTAGGCCTCCTGGATGATCTGCGTACGCTTGGCGTCGTCGGCCGTGGCCATCGCGTCGGAGATCAACGAGAACCAGTTCTTGTCGTGCCAATGGGGTTCGTTCCACACCTCGCACAGCAGGGACTGCACCAGGTACATCTTGGCTGAGTACCAGCCCGGGCCGTTGGGCCATGTCAGGTACTTGTTGCCCCAGTAGACGCTCACGTCGACCTGCTGCGTCGTGATCGTGACGCCGGCCTGCTTGGCCTGCTGGGCGAACACGGTACAGGCCGGCACCGCCGACGCAGAGACGGGCGACGTGTAGAGCTTGAGCGACAGATCGGCATGGCCGGCCTGCTTGAGCAGCGACTTCGCCTGCTCGATGTCCTGCGTGCGCTGCGGCGTATTGTGCGGGTAGGCGGGGTCGTAGAAGGCCCACATGTCGTTGCCGACGCGGCCGTAGCCCGACAGCGCCTCCTCGACCATCTGCTGGCGGTCCATGATCAGGCGCAGCGCCTGCCGGACGCGGACGTCGTCGAGCGGTTTGACGGCGGTGTTCCAGAAGATGTAGTTGAACAGGCCGGTCTCGGACACGACGCTCTTCAGGCCGGCCTGCTTGATCTGCGCGACGAGGGCGGCCGGCACGTCGCTCGCCGCGTCGATCGAGCCGCCCAGCAGCGCGTTGACCATCGCCGTCGAATCGGCGAAGTCGACGGTCTGGACGCTGTCGACGTACGGGCCCGTGCCCCAGTAGTTCTCGTTGGCCGGGAACAGGCTGTAGTTGCCGGGCAGGAACTTGCCGTACTTGAACGGGCCGGTGCCGACGGGGTGCTTCTTGTCGTAGCCGACCGGCTTGATCGTCGAGTTCTCCATGGCGAGCTCGTTCTTGAAGTCGCCGTTCGGCTTCGTCATGGTGAACTGCACCGTCAGTTTGTCGAGCGCCTTGATGCGCTTGGGGTCGACGGTCGGGAAGAGACCCTTGGCGTTGTTGACGAACTTCGGGTTGAAGATCTCCTGGAACGTCCAGACCACGTCCTCGGCGGTCAGCGGCTTGCCGTTGTGGAACGTGACGTCGGGCCGGAGCTTGACGGTCCAGACGGTGCCTGTGGCGTCAGGAGTGACCTCTTCGGCCAGCGCCGGCGCGAGCTGGTAGTTGTGGTCGTACTTCATGAGCCCTTCGAAGATCTGCCGGCCCCGCAGGTTGTCGGGCTGCGTCATGGCCACCTGGAAGTCGACGACGTCGTTGGTCGAACCCCCGATGACCCCGATGCGCAGGTTGCCGCCCTTCGTGGGCGAGGCCGCCGTGCTCGGCGACGACGAGGCGCCCGTGCCGCCGCTCGTGCCGCAGGCCGAGAGCAGCGGGGCGAGCGCGACGCCCGAACCGAGGACGGCGGCTCCCTTGAGCAGGTCGCGACGGGTGATCCCGCGATTCAGCGCCTCGCGCATGAAAGACTCGCCGGACCCGTCGTCGTGCGTCGTACTCATCGTCATGCACCTCCGGTCGTGCCCGCCAGGACCTTGCTCAGTCCCTCGAGCGAACGCAGTGCCTGCATGTAGGGCTCCCACTCGCCGTCCGTGATCAGCCCGCTCGCGCGATAGGCCTCGCGGGCCTCTTTGAGGACGTCGCTCACGAGCCGCTCCTGCTCTGCGGTGAGCGGCGTCGGCCTGTGCGTGGCGAGGATGGCCTCGGCCCGCTCTCGCGCACGGGTGACGACGTCTGTCCTGCCTCCCTTCACCCACTCGACGTTGGTGTCCCAGTCGGCGGTCGCCGGCTGGAAGCGGTCCTTCATCCAGTACTGTCTGGTGTGCGCCTGGCTCATGAAGTTCGCGCCGGTGGCGGCGACCTCGCAGATGAGCTCGGTCGCCATGCTCTCGTCGCTCACGTCGGTGCCGTCGAGCAGCCGGCCGATGGCTCGCGCGATGTCGTCGTCCATGACCTGGAGCACGTTGCTGAAGCCGAGCTCCTCACCGTGGCTGCCGTGCAGCACGTGCAGGTGGCTGCCCGTGGTCACCGAGAAGAACACGCCGAGCGCCTTCTCCCAGGCGGCCTGGTAGTCGAACATCTTGGCCTGCCCGCAGAAGCCCACGGGACTCGTGATCGGCACGCCGTGGCGCGCGCAGAGCTGGTTGGTCATGGCGCCCAGGTACCACGACTCGGGAGCGCCGTCGAGGGGGTGCCCCCACTTCGGGTGCAGCACGGTGCCGGTCACCTGGCGGCCGACGGGCGCGCCGGGGTTCACGAGCTGGGTCAGCACGATGAACGCGAGGGTGCCGGCCCACATCTGCACGACCGAGCCGGCGAGCGAGCCCGGGCTGGTGGCGCCCGCGGCGCCGCCCGGGCAGGCCTCGAGGCCCCAGCCGACCTCGGCGAAGGCGATCAGCGCCTCGACGGCGTCGTGGCCGAAGACGATCGGCGGCGCCACGTCGATCTCGGAGTTCAACGTCACGCCCAGGGCCTGCGCCATCCTGATCGCGTAGCGGTGCGAGTCCTTGAGGTAGCCGTAGTGCTGCGGCTTGCCCGAGAAGCGCAGGCCGTTCGCCAGGCACTCGATCTGCTGCATGATGGGCGGTACGCCGGCGATGTCGGTGTAGCTGAAGCAGGCATCCATGACGTGCACGCTGTCGAGCGCGTCGCCCACGATCTGCGCCTCGGCGTGCTCGCGCAGCGTCGCCGGGCGCAGCTCCCAGGTGTCGGGGTCGACGTAGCGCATGCCCATGCCCTGCATGAAGTGCACGCGCGTGCCGCCGATGCGCACGTCGCGGCCGGGTTCGCGGCCGCGGATCGAGTAGCTCGACGGGCACGAGTCGAGGCACTGCTCGACGAGTCCCGTCGGCAGGTGCGCCGTCCGGGTGTCCCGGTCGACGCGGCAGCCGTGCTCGGCGAGCAGCGTGAGGGCGCCTTCGTGCTGGACGACGGCCCCGGCCCTCTCGAGGATCTCGAGGGCGGCCTGGTGCATGGCGTCGAGCTCGGCCGCGCTCACCACCTCGATCGCGCGGAACCGCCGCTGGTAGCCATCGAGCATCTTGCCCCACCTCGTTCATGACGATGGGCCCGGTCCGGCTCGCTGCCGAGCCGGTCGCGGCACGACCGTCGACCCCCGAGCGGCGCAGCGGCGCCGCCCCTGTCAGCTTATCGCGAGACGCGTCCGCCCTGAAGCTCTGCGACGAACCGCTGGGCCAGCGCGACGGCGCCGACGGCCGACGGCTCGTACCCGTCGGCGCCGACCCGGCGCGCGAAGTCCTCGGTCACGGCGCCGCCGCCCACCATCACCCTGACCCGGTCGCGCATGCCCTCGGCCTCGAGCTGGGCGATCACCTTGCCCTGCTCCGCCGCGGTGACGGTGAGCAGCGCCGACATGGCGAGCACGTCCGCCTGGCGGTCGCGGACCGCGGCGACGAAGGCCGCCGGCTTCACGCTGATGCCCAGGTTGTGCACCTCGAAGCCCGCCCCCACGAGCAGCGTGCACACCATCTGCATGCCGATGCTGTGGATGTCGCCCTCGACCGTCCCGGCCACCACGGTGCCGAGCGAGTGCCGCGCCATGCCCCGGCGCTTGATCTCGCCCTCGATGATCGGCGTGGCCGCCTGCATGGCGTCGGCCGCGCCCACGAGGTCGGGCAGCCAGCACTCGCCGGCCTCGAAGCGCCGGCCGACCTCGGTCATGGCGACGGTCATCGCCTCGAAGGCGGCCAGCGGATCGAGGCCCTCGTCGACCGCTCGCCGTGCCAGCTCACCGGCGCCGCGCGCGTCGCAGGCGACGATCGCGGCGCCCAGCGCCTCACGTACGTCAGTAGCCACGGACAGCCCCCCTCCGTTCGTCACGCGCTCGCCGCCGACCCTGCCCTCGGCCGGCGGCGGCGAGCCTTCGTCTCAGGCCGCGCCACGCCCGGCGCGCACCTTGGCGACGATCTCCTCGACCAGGCGTACCGCGGTCACGGCATCGGGCGAGTAGCCGTCGGCGCCGTACTCCTCGGCGAGCCAGTCCTTGACGGGCGCGCCACCCACGATGACGGCGGCCGGCAGCTTCTCGGCCCTGGCGAGCTCGACCAGGTCCTTGAGCTGCGGCATGGTGCTCGAGAGCAGCGCCGAGGCCGCGACCACCTCGGCGCCCGTCTCGCGCTGCTTGTCGACGAAGGCCTGCAGCGGCACGTCGATGCCCAGGTCGTGCACGGTGAAGCCCGCGACCTCGAGCATGAGCTTCACCACGTTCTTGCCGATCTCGTGGATGTCGCCCTTGACCGTGCCGATCACGACGGCGCCCTTGCCGCCGGCGGCGGTCTTGCTCAGGTGTGGCCTGACGATCTCGATGGCGGTGGTGAAGACGTCGGCCGCCACGAGGAGCTCGGGCAGGAAGTACTCGCCCTGCTCGAACAGGTTGCCGACCTCGGTGATGCCGGGTGCGAGGCCGTGCTGGATGACGTCCTGGGGCGAGCGCCCGTCGTCGAGCGCCTGCCGGGTCAGGTCGAGCACGCGCTCTTCCTCGAGGTTGCGCAGGGCGTCGCTGAGCTGGCTCAGAAGTTCGGTGTCTGCTGGCATGCCTGGTTCTCCCTCTGTGAGCGACGGGTCGAGCTGCCTAGGCGGAGACGGTCGCGGCCTGCGACGAGAGCGGCCGCGGCTCCACCTTTACGCCGGCGGCCTCCTTGGAGGCGTCGACCATGGCCCTGGCGTTGATGAACGCCCCGTTTTGCGGGAACTCGCAGCCCGGGCCCAGGATGAAGCCGGTCGGTCCCAGGTCGGCGATCATCTGCCGGCTCTCGGCCTTGACCTGGTCGTAGGTGCGCTGGGTGCCGAGCGGGGTCGGTTCCCACACGCCGTTCAGACAGACGCTGCCGTACTTGGCCTTGAACTCACGCCAGTCGGCCATGCCCTTCGGCAGGCTCCACAGGCAGAACGCGTCGAAGTCGCCGAGCTCGAAGGCGGCGTCGACGTAGGGGTTGGGGTCGCAGTCGTGCACGAGCAGGTAGCAGCCCTTCTCGCGGATCGCCCGGTGCAGGCGGCGCAGGCAGTCGCCCTCGAGGTCCATCCACATCTTCTGGCTCATGAGCGAGGCGTTGCCGTAATCGTGGCAGAGCATGATCCAGCGCACGCCGTGGTCGATCAGGATCTGGCAGTACTCGATCTCCATGTCGGTGACGCGCTCGAGGCCGACCCTCACGTCGTCGGGGTAGCGCCGGCAGTCCATGAGGAGCTGCTGCATGCCGCGCATGCCGCCGAGGGTGACGAAGGGCTCGATCGACAGCGTGCGCGGCAGGACCTCGTCGCCGGCGCGCTGGGCGATGATGTCGGTGCCCTTGAGCATCTCGCGAAAGCGCGGCGCGGCCATGAGGTCGATGCGCTCGATCTTGTGGTAGTCGTCGGGCGACTTGAGGATGTACTGGGCGGGGTCGGGGTACGGCGGCTCTTCTTTGAGATACAGCAGCGGCTGGCCGAAGGCCTCGGCCAGCACGCCCGTGTCGAAGTACACGCCGACGCCGTCGTCGCCGATCACGTCGTGCCAGGCGAGGTCGGTCATGGCGTTCTTCTCGCCGTCGGTCACCATCTCGTAGTAGGTGATGCCGAGCGCCCGGCGGTTGATGCCGCCCTGCTCGCAGAACACCGGCACGCGGTCGACCTCTTTGCACTGGAACGCGGCTTCCATGCGCTCCCTGGAATTCATCATGGAACGACTCCTTTTCCCCGCCGGTCGAGTCGGCGCGACGACCCCGCCCCGCGCGCGAGCGATTGACGGACCCCGCTGCCTGGCGGAGAATCTATGCAGCGTATGTCCGATTGTCAAATCGTCGGACAACAGTCTATGCGCGCCCTGCAAGCAGCCGTTCCGAGGAGGCGCTCACCGCCGGACGCAGGGGTGACGGCAGGCCCGCCGAACGACGGGGCAGCGCGATCGAAGGGAGCGGCGTGGAGCAGGTCAGAGCGCAGGTCGACGAGGCGGCCCCGTCCCCGCCGCTGCTGCGCCCGCTCGCCCCCCGCGCCTCGCTCGTAGACGACGTCGCCGAGCGCATCAGAGAGGCCGTGCTCGACGGCGTGTTGCCGGCCGGCCTGAAGCTCTCCGACAGCCGTCTGGCGCGCGAGATGGGGGTCGGCCGCGGCAGCGTGCGCGAGGCGTTCGCCCTGCTGCTGGCCGACGGCCTGCTGGAGCGCACCGAGACGGGCAGGGGCTTTCGCATCGCTCGCCTGGCGGTCGGCGACTTCGACGACACCTACGAGCTGCGCCTGGCCATCGAGTGCCGGGCCGTGCGCATCGTCACCTTGCGGCACGACCCGTCCGACATGGCCGTGCTCGACGGCATCGTGGCCAAGTTCTTGGACGCCGCGCGCGAGGGCAGACACGCGCGCGCGGCGACCCTCGACCTGCGCTTCCACGACACGCTCTGCCGGCTCAGCCGCAGCGCCAGCCTGCACGGCGTGTTCACGCGCGACGTCGTCAAGATGCTCACGCTGCTCCACAACGACAACGACATCTACGAACCGCTCGCCGACTGGATCGAGGAGCTGCCGGCCGTCCTCGACGCGATCCACCGGGGCGACGCCGACGGCGCGAGCTGCGCGATGGAGAGCCACATCGAGTCGTCACGGCGCATCGCCATGGCGTCGCTCGAGACGCGACCCTGAGGCATGTCGCGCCCGGTCCACCACTGAGGCGGCCCATGGCAGGCCCGACAGCGGCCCACCGCGCCGACGCCGTGCCCGCCGCGGCCGCGGTGCGCG
>Ga0335071_10007921_pt1 | contig 10914 bp, 8 predicted proteins | sample Lox_Sample_15_FD_206724 | JGI IMG/M metagenome (GOLD analysis project Ga0335071, IMG submission 206724) | Soil microbial communities from Loxahatchee National Wildlife Refuge, Florida, United States - Lox_Sample_1.5 | ecosystem: Environmental > Terrestrial > Soil > Wetlands | place: USA: Florida...
GTCGCGTCGAACCAGCCGTCATCGACGAGAAACCACCCGACCGGGAAACGGGCGTCGCGGAAATACGCCGCTCCCCTGAGCAGCAGCGACTCGTTCAGGTTTCTCCCCAGCGACGAGCTGTTCCACGTGCACCAGCCGATCCGTTCGAAGACGCGGGGGAACGTCTTGGCCTTCCGCAGGTTCTCCGGGCGGCCCATCCGGCGCATCCCCGCGGACCAGAGCGACTCAAAGAGCGCATACGGGTCACGGCCGAAACCGACGGCAAGGAGTGGGATCCCCTCCCTCCCGTGCGCGTCGAAATAGCTCACCGCCTTCGCCCCGAATCGCCCCCGGTCCGATCCCAGCGTCGAACGGTAACCGTTTCCCGAGAGCGGCATCGCGGCGCCGTATGTGCCGTCCCGGTACTGCCAGTAGAAAAACTGGAGATCGTCGCCGCGGAGCGAGTCGGGCGCGCCGACCTTTTCGGGCATCGACCAGCATTTCCACGGGGTGTACCGCCAGAACGAAACGCCGCGCGCATAGGAGGGAATCCCGCCGAAGAAGAGCCCCACGAATTCATCCGGTCCGGCCGGCACGCCGGGAGGGGGGTCAATTGTGAAGATGAGCGTCCCGGACGCAGCATCGGCACTGACGCCGATCCGGGCGGTCATGTCACCGGCGGTGAAGACGTAACTCCCCTCACCGTTTCCCGCGGCACGAAGATCCCGCGGGGCGTTCAACCAACCGGGAGCACCTCCGGCGAGCCGCACCTCTCCCCCCGCGGAAATCTCGAGCCCGCGAACTCCGAGCGACACGCGCGGGTGCCGGTCAGTGACGGGCGGCTGGCTCATGAGCGGTGCCGTGGCGGCAAGCAGCAATGCGATGGTCCGGAGGGGCGCATCCATCAAGGATTGAGGATGGAGAATTGAGGATTGAGGATTGAGAAGAGCGAGCGGATGTTCGCCGGCCCCAATGTGCGGAAAAAGAACGAAATTGGCAACGAATGTGATACGGAATCATTTTTTCGTATATTTCTTCTCCACACTCACTTTCCGGCAGGACATTCCCATGCTAACGCTCGGTTGTGACATCGGAAGCTCATCTGTCAAAGTCGCACTATTTGACGCCTCTTCGGGGCGCCTCCTGGGGACGGCATATTCGCCCAAACAGGAAATGCCCATCAACGCCCCCCAGGCGGGCTGGGCGGAACAGGACCCGGCCGCGTGGTGGGATCACCTGAAGACCGCGACGGCGGAAGTGCTCGCCTCGACCGGCAGGCCGGGGAAGGAGATCGGCGCGATCGGGATCTCCTACCAGATGCACGGGCTGGTGGTGGTCGACAGCGCGATGAACGTCCTCCGCCCCTCGATCATCTGGTGCGACAGCAGGGCGACGGAGATCGGAAGAGCGGCGTTCGAGAAGCTCGGCCACGACAGGTGCCTGAGAACCGTGCTGAACTCGCCGGGCAACTTCACGCTCTCGAAGCTCCGCTGGGTGAAGGAGAACGAGCCTGCGGTCTTCGCGAAGGTCCACAAATTCATGCTGCCGGGGGACTATATCGCCATGCGCCTCACGGGGCGGATCGCAACGACCGTGCCGGGGCTCTCGGAGGGGATGGCGTGGGACTTCAGCGCGAACGCCCCCGCGGCGTTCCTGCTCAGGGAGTACGGCATTCCGGACTCGCTCGTCGCGGAGACGGTCCCCACGTTCGGCGAACAGGGACGCGTTGCGCAGGCCGCGGCGGCCGCGCTCGGGCTCAAGGCGGGAATCCCGGTCACGTACCGGGCCGGGGACCAGCCGAACAACGCGTTTTCGCTCAACGTGCTTCAGCCGGGGGAAGTCGCCGCCACCGCGGGGACGTCGGGGGTCGTGTACGCGGTCAACGGCACGCTCGACGCGGACCCGCAGTCGCGCGTCAATTCGTTCGCCCACGTCACGCACGAGGCGCGCGCTCCCCGGATCGGCGTGCTGCTCTGCATCAACGGGTGCGGCATCGCCAACAGCTGGACGCGGAAACTGCTGGGGCTTGCCGGGGTCCCCTACGAAGAGCTGAACGCGCGTGCGTCGAAGGTCGGTCCGGGCTCCGGGGGACTCGTTGTTCTCCCCTTTGGCAACGGGGCGGAGCGGATGTTCGGCGACAGGGACCTGGGGGCGCAGGTCATCGGCGAGAGCTACACGACGCACGGGGAGGCGCACATGCTCCGCGCCGTGCAGGAAGGGGTCGCCTTCTCCTTCAAATACGGGATGGACCTGATGACGGGACTCGGCATCACGCCCAGCGTGATCCGCGCCGGTGACGCCAATCTCTTCAGGAGCAGGATCTTCTGCGAAACGCTCGCCGGCACCGCCGGGGTGGCCATCGAACTCTACAACACGGACGGCGCGCAGGGGGCGGCCCGCGGCGCGGCGCTCGGGGCGGGGTTCTACACTTCTCCCGCACAGGCGTTCGGCGGCCTCGCCCGTCGCGAGGTGATCGAGCCGGATGTGCGACGGACGGGAGAGTACGGCGAAATCTACGGGCGGTGGCACGAGATCCTCGCGCTGGCGCTCTCCCGCAAAAGCGCGTAGGGTCGCCGCTACGTGCGCGGCGAGGGCCTGAACGCGGCGTAGTGGGGCTTCCACTGCGCCTTCGCGATCAGCGCGTCGAGCTGCCCGTCGTCGAGACGGCGGCCGAGGCCGGCGTCGCGCGCCTCGACGGCGACCGCCTTCGCCACCGCGGCAGACACCGCGCGGATCTCGTCGAGCGCGGGAAGGAGCCGGTTCTCGGCGCACTGGGCGCCGCTCACACAGGCGCTGATCGCCCTGCTCGCCTTCAGGAACATCCCCGTGGTGATCCTGGGAGTCTGGCTCACCAGGGCGCCGAGCCCGACGCCGGGGAATATGAACATGTTGTTGCACTGGGACGTTTCGAGCATCCGTCCCCCGAAGTCGACGGGTCCGAACGGGCTGCCGGTCGCGACCAGCCCGCGCCCGTTCGTCGCGCGGGCGACGTCCGCGGGCGTGCACTCGGATTTGGACGTCGGGTTGGAGAGCGCGAAGATGACCGGGCGCGGATCGTTCGCCGCCATCTGTTCGAGTATGACGTCGCCGAAGAGTCCGGCGGTCGCGGTGACGCCGATCAGCACTGTGGGCTCCGCGTTGCGGACGACGTCCCGGAGCGTGATCCGGTCGGGGTGCTCCAGCGTCCAGGTGCCCATGCGGGAACGCCTCTGGGCGAACGGTTCCTGCGCCGCCGTGAGTCCCGCCGCATCGTCCAGGAGAAGCCCCCCGACATCGAACGCGAACAGGCGGGAGCGCGCCTCCTCATCGGAGAGACCTTCTTCCAGGAGCATCGTCCGGATGTTGGCGGCGATGCCCGCGCCGGCCTGGCCCATCCCGGCGATGACGAACCGCTGATCGACGAAGCGCTGGCGCTTGATCCTCATCGCGGTCATGAGCGCCGCCAGCGCCACGCCCCCGGTCCCCTGGATGTCGTCGTTGAACGAAAGGATCCGGTCACGGTAGCGTTCCAGGAGCATGAATGCCTTGTGCTTCGCGAAATCCTCCCACTGGAGCAGGGCGCGCGGGAAGTTCCGCTTGACGCCCAGGACGAACTGCTCGACAAAATCATCGTACTCCGCTCCTTCCAGGCGTCGTCCCCGGTACCCGAGGTAGAGCGGATCATCCAGGAGCCTCTGCGTGTTCGTCCCCACGTCGAGGCAGACCGGGAGGCAGCAGGCGGGGTGAAGCCCGCCGGCCGCGACGTAGAGGTTGATCTTCCCGACGGGGATCCCCATGCCGTCGGACCCGAGGTCACCGAGCCCGAGTATCCGCTCTCCGTCGGTCACGACAATGAGGTTCACGTCCGGCAGGCAAACATCGCCGAAGATCGTGTCAATGTTGGCGATATTTGCGGGGCTGATGTAGATTCCGCGGTATTCCCGCGTGATATGGCTCAGCATGAGGCACGCGTTCCCGACCGTGGGCGTGTAGACAATCGGGAGCATCTCCGTGAGGTGGTCGCACAGGAGGTTATAGAAGAGGATCTCGTTCCGGTTGAGCAGCGACTGGAGGAAGATGTACTTCTCGATGTCATCCTGCTTGCGCGAGTACATCTCATAGTTGCGCGCACGCTGCGTGTCGATGCTGGAGATGCAGGACCGGAGGAGCCCGTCGAGGCCGAGCGCGAGCCGCTCTTCGTGGGAGTAGGCCGTCCCCTTGTTCAGGAAGGGGTCGGTCATGAGCTGCCGCCCGCGAAGGCGCACTTCGAAGTACTCTTCCCCCGTGAGGGGGTCGATATTGATGGAAAAAGTCTTCATGTCATCTCACAAGGGGTGAATGTGACGCTCCCTGCAACACAAAGGCCACGGAGATCCTCCAGTGGCCTGTGCGCAATGAACGCTGATCAAAGATACGGCTCATTGCACTGACAAGCAATCGGCGATGACGACGCGTCCGGCACTGGCGTATTGCACGGGAATCCTGATCGCGGCTGCTCCCGCGTTCCCGCGGGAAGCCCCGCGCACGGAGGGCGGTTTCCTGGTTCCCCGCGTGGCAATCCTCTGGGAGCGCGCCGCCGCCGGGGCCGACTCCGTCGACCAGCTCGCGCTGGAGGAGATCTTCTCCGTCACCGGCCTGGGCGCAGACCGGATCGGGCCGGGCGGACTGGAAAGGGGATTCGACCCGCGCATGAGCGTGCTCGTCGTCCCCCACGCCTCTTCGGCGCGGATGGATGCGCGCACCGCCCGCACCATCGCGGCGCTGGTAGAGCGGGGCTGCGTGCTCGTGTCGGACGGCCCCGGCCCGCTCGCGCGTGCGCTCGGCATCCGCACGCGCAGGCCGGAGCGGATCGGTGAGGTGACGGATCTGCTCCAGCCCGGCCTGCGGATACGGTGGAGAGAGGGCGAGACGGGATGCGTGATCGCAGCGCTCCCGCCCGGCTCCCGGCCGGTGTTCGAGCAGGCGCGGACGCACCTGCCGCTGGGCGCCCTCCTCCGGCAGGGGAATGGACGATGCCTCTACATCGCCCCTCTCGTCGACCCCGCGGGCGCTGGAGGATACACGCGGTTCCCCACGCTCCCCCTGGCGATCACGGAAGGGCTCGGTGTGCGGCCCCCGTTCAGCCGGAGGGCGGCCGAAGCGTACTTTGACCCGGGGTACCGGTTCGGCGTTCCCCCGGAATCGCTCGCGCACATGTGGCGCGCGTGGGGAATCACCTGCCTGCACGTCGCGGCCTGGTACGCATCGTCCGCGCCCCCCTTCGACTACCGCGCGCTCCTGAAGGCGTTGCACGAGGAGGGGATACTCGCGTACGCCTGGCTCGAATGGCCGTACGTCGGGCGCGGGTTCTGGGACAGGCACCCGGAGTGGAGGCAGAAGAACGCGCTGCTCCAGGACGCACACCTCGATTTCCTGTACCTGATGGACCTCCAGAACCCGGCCTGCATGGCCGGCGCGCTCGGCGAGCTCGAAGAGCTGCTCCGGCTTGACTGGGACGGCGTCGACGTCGCCGAATTCACGCTCACGGGCGCGGGGCGCGAAGCGCTGGAGGGACCGGCCATTCCGGCCGATTTCACGGGGTTCACGGAGGGGGGCCGCAGGGGGTTCGCGCTCGAGCGGGGATTCGATCCCATCGCGCTCTTCGATTCCACATCGACGCACTACTGGAAGAACGACACGGCGGCGCTGCGGGATTTCTACAGGTACAGGACCGAGGTCAACGTCGCCACCGAGCGCACGCTCATCTCCCGGCTGCGCGGCATCCCCGGGGGACCGGGAGAGCTGATGCTGACAATCGTGGACAATGCACGGCACCCGGAGTTTGACGACCTGCTCGGGTTCAACATGGGAGAAACGGTCGCGCTGCTGAATGAATTCGACGTGACGCTCATGGTCGAAGACCCGTATCCCGAATGGAGCACCCCTCCCGTGCGCTATCGCAGCGTCAGGTCGTACTACCGCGCGCTCCTGCGGGGAAGACCGTTCCTGATCGACGTGAATGTCGTCCCGATGCCGGAGGACAGGAAGGGGCTCTTCGCGACGGAGCAGCCGGCGGGGACGGAATTCCTCGAGCTGTGGAAATACGCCGCGGGGGAGGGGGACCGCGCCTGCTTCTACAGCGAATCCAGCGTCGCACCGCGCGACTGGCGCCTACTCCCGTTCGCCATGGCCGCGGGCACGCGCACGGCGAGGTCGGCGGGGGGCCTCCTCGTCGATGCGCCCCGCACAGTCATGCTGCGCGGACGCGGGGAGAATCTCCTGATTGACGGGAAGGCGTGCGTGGCGTGGAACGATTCGGAGATCATCATCCCCGCAGGGAGGCACATGCTCTCCCCCATGGCCCACGGGAAACGGGCAGGGCCGGCCCTCCGGCTAACATCGATTACCGGTGAGCTCCGGGACGCCCGCGCGAGCGGGGACACGCTTCTGGTCGATTACAGCGGGACGGGGCGGTGCGCGCTCGGGTTCGATACGGTGCCGCGGGCGTTCCTGGTGGACGGGAAGGAAGTCCTGCCGGCGGTGTACCGCCGGGGGGCGGGGTGTGAGGTCCGCCTCCCCGCAGGCGTCCACCGCTGCACGGCGATTGCGCGCGGGGCGGGGAATCACTCGCCGGACGGGTCGCCGGCGGTGCGGAGACGAAGCGCCCGGTAGGCCCTCAGCCCCCCCAGGCAGAGGAGCGCGCCGAACCCGTCGATGAGGACATCGGTCATCTGACCGTGACGGCCCGATGTCGAAAGCTGGTGGTATTCATCGGAGACGCCGTACACGACGGCGAAGAGGACCCCGAGAAGATAGGAGTGCCGCGCCAGCACCGGGAAACGGGTCTGCGCGCCCGCGGCCCGCTGGCACAGGAGGCAAAGCACACCATAATAGATGAGGTGGACGAGCTTTGCCCAGCCCCAGAATTCCAGATGCGGAAAATCGTCCTGCGGAATCGAGGAGCTGATGAATATCACGATCATCCAGACTGCAACGGGAAGCAGATATCTCACCGCGAACCGGTCGTTTTTCGGATCGACTGCTTCCCCCATTACGCTCCAGCGTGTTGTTCGTGATGCCCGAAATGTAACACTCCCTGCCCGTAATAGCAACGCAGCCTAAAACGTGTACGTGAGCCCGATCAGGAGCACCGCCTGGAAACGGGGCGTTTTCACCGCCGCCTTCGCGTCCCTGTAGGTGAAGTTTTCGTGTGCGTTGACGTTCTGGTCGTCCGGATTATATGTCGTGTCGTGCCCGTGGATGGAGGTGTCGAAGTAATCGTCCACGCCCGCCGAGAGCGTAAGATCGACCTTCCCGCTGATTGCGAAGAGCCCTTTCATCCCGAGTCCGACTCCCCAGGGGTTGCTCGTCACGTCGAATTCCTCGTTGGCTCCCACGTAGTGAAAATGGCCGTCGAACATCGCGTACCTCGGGCCGGCAAAAACATAGATCGCCCGGGGTCCCCTCAAGTTCAGGTTGTACAGGAAGTCCAGTGCGAATGCCCAGGTTGTCCCGCTCTTTTCCGGCGTCCCGTTCGTCGCATCGGCGATGAATATCCTGCGCGCCGGGAAGGGTTCCCCCGGGTCAACGCTCGCATAGGCGATGCTGAGGTCGACTGAAAGAGGGAAACCCTGTGCAAAGTTCGAAAAGCCCCCGCTCCCCCTGAAGCTCAGGCCCGCTCTGTACCCGAACGAGAGTCCGGCTGAGAAATCCGCCGCATGTGCGGCGGGTCCGGCAACGAGACAGGCGACAAGGAACGCGCCCATGATTCTTCTTCTGATTGTCATTGGTTCCTCTGCGACTTGTGTGTGACAGTGATCGGATTTCCCTCTCTGGTCATCGATAGTGAAATACTGCGATTACTTCAAGGGAGTCCTGTAGTATATTTCTGCCAATATGATATATCAGTCACATTATTCCTTTCTTATTACAGGTTTTGTTTTTGAATTTCATGACAAATATTCAGCTATGCTATGTGATGCAAATCACTGAATTGCCATTTTCGTCGTTGTTTTAGATAAAAATTGAATAACTCGCAGATTTTTGCTTGACTTTCGGGAGGGCTCCGACTTATCTTACGACGCGAGCCGGACCCCCACCTGCTTCGCCATCACTGTTCTTTGGTTCACGTGCTCCTGGACGACGGAGATTCCGGAAGATGCGTCTGATCCCGTTTGCCCTCATTCTCTGTGCACTCCCCCTATCGGGGGCAGCCCGCGCGCAGGAGCATCCCTTCTCATTCTCCCCTTTTCTTTCATTCGACAGATACCGGAGTTCCGGATTTGACGCCGGGTTCGATTACGGCGCCGCGGCGGCGTATTCTTTCCCGGACGGCCTCAGCTTCCGCGCGGAGGCCGCATTCGGCCAGCGGACGATCACGTACGATGTGGTGGGAGGAACGCAGTTTCTTTCGGGGCGTGTCTCCGAGTTCTCTCTGAGCGCCGGGTATCGCCTTATCGGCGGCGGCACGGGTCCCTCACTCTCGCTCTCGCTTGGCGCCGGGAGAACCGGCGCGACGGTCGACGCAACGACCGTATCGCTCGGCGCACTCGGGACGCTTGCGATCCCCGAGCGGACCGCCGCACACGGGTTCGTGGAAGCAGGCCTCACCGCGTGCACGACTTTTTCACGCAGCGTCGGCATTTTCCTCCGCCCCGCACTCCGTTCCGTCTCAACGGGCGCCCCGGCGGACATTTCACTCGAGGGAGGGCTCCGTGTCGGTCTCTTCTAGTATTCGCCCGGCGCTCATCGCCGCGGCGATCCTCATCACCACCCCCCTGTACGGGCAGAACTCCCCCGCATCGCCGGCGGCGGAGGCGCCCAGGGCGCCCCTCATCGATCTGAACGAATCCGTCGCGTTCGAGGTCTGCCCGCACACCGGGATGATGGGCTCAAGCGGCACGTTCGGGCTGAAACTCATGATGACATACAGCTCGTTCAGCCTCGAGCTCGCGGGGGAGCAGGTGATCGGCAGGACGGCGAACCTCTATCCCGTGAGCATCAACGCCGTGCTGAACCTCGCGACGCACGGCCGGCTCATCCCGTACGGGGCGGTCGGGGCCGGGCTCTGGCTCACGGTGCCGGTCAACGCGCTCGGCGCCGAGACGGTCTCCACGCTCGGCATGAACTTCGGCGGGGGAGCCAGGTTCTTCATCACCCGGGCATTCGGCATCCGCCTCGAGGCGAAGCAGTACTTCACAACCATCAGCGACTCGCGCGGTCTGAAGAACGACCTCCTGTTCTTCCAGGAAGTGAGCGTGGGCGCCACGTTCTTTTTCCACTAGGCATCGGGGATCACCGCAATGACGACGACCACTCTTCTCTCGCGGGGCGCACTGTTCCTGGCGCTTGTCGCTCCCCCGGCCGGGAGCGCCGGGGCGCAGGCGCGCTACGAGCAGAGCCTCAGCCTCAGCGCCGGGCTCTACGCCGCAAGCGGGTTCGGCACCAACTTCTACACGAGCGGCCGGTACGACTACTTTATCCCCGGGACCCGGTGGTTCATCGAAGGTTCGCTCGGCGTAGGCTCGCTGACCTCCAAGGTCATGAGCAGCGTCACGAAGGCGCAGATATTCACCAGCGACAACCTGGTCACGTACGAGTTCGCGGGAGCGTTCGACTATGCGCCCGGCGGCGCGCTGCCGTTCTTCCTGTTCGGCGTCGGGGGGGTCCGCGAAGGGGAGGAAACGCATTTCGCCGGAGTGCTCGGCATCGGCAAACGGGTCGCGCTGCCGGGATTCCTGGGCTCCAATGCGCTCGGGTTCCGGTACGACATCCGCGACCAGATCTTCTCCCAGGTGATCAACCACAGCGACCCGTTCATCGTCCACAACATCACCGCCACGCTCGGCCTGCAGATTTACTTCTAGGCGCTTCGCACGAGGAGGAGAGAAATGCCATGGCACAACGCATGTTGACCTGGGGGGGCGCGGCCCGCACGGCGGCGCTCGTCCTGCCCGCGCTCGGATGCCTGTCCTGCGGCTCGTCGCCGCCCGACGACATCATCCAGAAATCCGGCCAGCCCGCGCTGGTGTTCGTCAAGCAGAACAGCCAGGCGAACGACAGGAGCGTCGTCCCCTCGAGCAACGCGGACCACTATTACCCGGGGACCGACATCTACCTCCTCAGCCCGATCTCCCCCCAGGGGACGCTCACGAACCTGACGGCCCAGTACACGCAGGCCGGCCAGACCAGCCCGAACAACTTCGGGGACGCGGAAGACCCCGAGGTGTCGTACGACGGGACACACATTCTCTTTTCCATGCGGCAGAACAGGAGCTCCCGCTGGCATCTCTATGAAATGAACGCCGACGGGAGCGAGCTGGTCCAGCTCACCGACCAGACCGTGGGGGACGACATGACCCCCGCGTACCTCCCCGACGGGCAGATCCTCTTCACGTCCACGCGCTCGCAGATCGCCGACGAGTACGAGCGCCGCACGTCGCCGCAGCTCACGATCGGCGACAGGGGGCCGAACGGTCTCCTGACGAACATCAGGGAGATCTCGTTCAACCAGAGCTTCGACAGGACGCCCATGGTGCATTCCAGCGGCAAGATCTTCTACAGCCGGTGGGAGCACCTGGGGGACCCGAACAAGTTCCCCCTGTTCGTGATCAACCCGGACGGGACGCGCCCCTTCGTCCTGTACGGGAACCATTCCCCCGAAAACAGCGGGAGCCAGGTCTTCCTCGACCCGCGCGAGCTTTCCGACGGCGGTCTCGTCTGCTCCGTCATGGAGCGGAATTCCCCGTTCGAGGGGGGCGCGATCGCCATCATCGACATCTCCAAGTCGGACGACAACCTGACGTTCATCACGCCGCCGAGCGTCCCGTTCAACAACACCGCCCTGCCCTCCAGCGCGCTCTTCAAGACGCCCTACCCGATCATCGACAAGTCGTCGCCCGCCGGGAGGCAGGAGAAGATCATCGTCGCCATGTCCCCCATCGCGGTGAGCCCGGGGATGAGCACGAACCAGGTGGA
>Ga0335071_10007922_pt1 | contig 10913 bp, 8 predicted proteins | sample Lox_Sample_15_FD_206724 | JGI IMG/M metagenome (GOLD analysis project Ga0335071, IMG submission 206724) | Soil microbial communities from Loxahatchee National Wildlife Refuge, Florida, United States - Lox_Sample_1.5 | ecosystem: Environmental > Terrestrial > Soil > Wetlands | place: USA: Florida...
AAACGCAACTGGGCGCATGGAATCTTCCTGTGAAATCGATATCTCGTTTGCGCAGATTCTAAATTCGCCATGCGGCAATGGGCAAGAAAGCGGCCCGCGTCCCGAGTTACAATGCGAACGAGCAACCGGCACAGGAGATCGTGATGCGAAATCGCTGGGTGAAGATTGCAATTGCAATCGTAGTGGCTTTTGTTTTGTTCATTGGGCTCGTTCCGTTGTTTGTCCATGCCGACACGTTCCGCCCGAGGATCGAAGATGAGCTCAGCAGTGCATTGGGGCGCAAAGTTTCGCTTGGCCACCTGAGCTTTTCGCTCGTAGCCGGCAGCCTGAAGGCTGAAAATATCTCGATCGCCGACGATTCGGCGTTTTCCTCAGGCCCATTTCTGGAAGCGAAGCAGCTGGACCTGGGCGTGAAAGCATGGAAGTTCATTTTCTATCGCTCGGTCATTTCATTCACAATCAGCAGAAAGGTACGTGGAATTTTTCGAGCCTCGGAAGCGGATCGGCAGCGAGCGCACAAGCATCCCAGCCTGCCTCGCAGCAGGGAAGCGCCATGCCCGCGCTGTCAGTGGACAAAATCGCCATCAAGAACGGCAGCGCCACAATGTCATCGTTGCCGGCCGAAGGCAAACCGCTTGCGTGCACGGCAATTAACTTTTCAATCGAGCAGTTCTCTCTCACGCATCAGTTTCCCTTCCAGTTAAGCGTGAAGTTGCCGGGAGATGGATCGCTGCAATTGAAAGGTACTGCCGGGCCGCTTTCGCAGGCAAACATTGCGGCTACGCCCTTCAGGGCCACGCTCGATCTGAAGAAATTCGATCCCGTGAAGGCCAATCTCGTGGAGCCCTCTACGGGAATCTCCATGTTGGCAGATTTCAACGCCCAAATCGTTTCGGATGGCGCCAGCCTGACAAGCATCGGAAAGATCAAGGCCAACCGGCTTCTATTATCGCGCTCGGGAACGCCGGCGACGCAGCCCGTCGACGTCGACTACAGCGTCTCCAGCCAGATTGCCGCGCGCATTGGCCGGGTTATCGATCTGGCTATTCACACCGGCTCACTGGCGACACACACCACAGGTTCATTCAGGATGGAGGGAGATGCCACCGTAGTGGATCTGCACTTTTCAGCCGACAAGCTGCCCATTGACCAGTTGGAACAGTTGCTTCCGGCAGTTGGCGTCACCCTGCCCAGCGGTTCCCGGCTCAAGGGAGGCACGCTTACGGCTGCACTGGCCATTAGCGGACCGGTGAGCGCCGCCACCATAGCCGGCCCGGTAGAAATTGAGAATACAGCGCTGGCTGGGTTCGATCTCGGCTCCAAAATCGAGGGGCTGAATCCCTTCGGCGGCACAAAGAACGGCACCCAGATCGAGAAGTTCAGCACTGATCTGAATTCTTCGCCGCAGACGACGCGCTTCGATAATATCTCCGCTTCCGTTCCCAGCATCGGAACCGCTTCCGGCAGCGGAACGGTAGCTGCGTCCGGTGCGCTGGACTTTCAACTGGTTGCCAAACTGAAGAGTTCTACCGTTGTGGGCGGAATCGCAAACGCCGGAATGGACATGGTTGGGTTGCTAGGCGGTAAGCGGAATGCCGCCGGCAATGGCATCCCGCTGACCATTACCGGAACTACGGCGAATCCATCGATCAAAGCCAACGTCGGTTCGATGTTGAAGCAGGATTTCACGGGCAAAACAGGTCAGAGTTCCGGCCAAAGCGTTATACAGAATGCAGGCCAACAGAAGAACAACCCCGTCCAGGGGTTGAAAGGGCTTTTAAGGAAATAGGCGATACGCCAGTGGGCTGCGGCCCCCTCTTTACTCAGCTTTCATCTGCTGGGGCGAGCCGGTCATCCACACCACGCTCAGCTTCACTGTGACGAACTTCCAGCCTTCAGCGGTGCGGCGGTAGGTGCAGTCGTACCAGCCTCCTCCATCCCAATGCTCGAAAGGGGTGCGGCCGATGTGCACGGCCTGCAGGTAGGAGCGCGATGAGGCCTGGTCGCCGTCGATGCGAATCTGGTGATTCGTGCTGATATGGTGAGTGCCGGTGTAGTTGCTCAGGCCATGGGGCATCAGTTCCGGCATCTTGTCCTTGGTCATGCGCCAGGTTTCGCCCGTGGTCGAGGTCGGCTCGGGCAGCTCGATGTAGCCGCCGTCGACGTAATTGGCCGCGTAGCCCTTGAAGTCCCTGGCGTCGAGGCAGGAGGCAAAGCTGTAGAGCAGGTCGCTGATCTCGGCGCGATCGACCAGCCATTGCAGGCGCTTTTCGTTGTTCATAGGGAGACCCTTCCTTAATGCAAGGGTAAATCAGTGAAGAGTGATCAGGGACTAAGGGACTAGGACGATTCCACGGTTGGAGTATCCCGGCAGCGGCTAAAGCCCGCGCAATTTTTCTCAACTGATTATGGCCCGGCTGAAGCCGTGCCGTTGTTACAAAGCCTCAACCGGGGTACAGCAACCCTGGTCCTGCTATAAGGGACGAAGGGAGTGAGGGACTTAGGAAATCCGCACGGAAATGGCCAAAAACGCCAAACGCCGAAAGGAGCAGTTTTCCACGATAGCCATGGAGGGGGAACCAAGGGATAATTTGGATGTTCGGTCTTTGTTACCATGCGAGGCGCGATGAACTATCTTCAGCGATTCAGAATCGACCCCGGGGCCAAGGTAAAACTGAAGGCGATCGACCCTTCCTTCAAGGATGGCCATGAAAGCCACAAGTCGGCCGCCGAGGAGATTGCGCACTATCAGGAGAAGCTGCGGGAACTGCAGGAACTGCTATACGCAGAGCGGAAGTACTCGGTGCTGATCTGCCTGCAGGCCCCCGATACCGGGGGCAAAGACGGCACGATCAACCATGTGCTGGGAGCCATGAATCCTCAAGGGTGCCGCGTGGCATCGTTCAAGCAGCCCACGCCGGAAGAGCTGGCCCACGATTTCCTCTGGCGTGCGCATAAAGCAGCTCCCGCGCGGGGAGAGGTTGTCATCTTCAACAGGTCGCACTACGAAGATGTTCTCGTGGTTCGGGTTCACAACCTTGTGCCGAAGAAGACGTGGTCGCGCCGCTACGATCTGATCAAGGCGTTTGAGAAAGATCTTCTTGCGAACGACACACACGTGCTGAAGTTTTATCTGCACATCTCGAAGGAAGAGCAATTGAAACGTTTCAAGGATCGGCTCGACGACCCGACCAAGCACTGGAAGATCAGCGAGGCAGACTACAAGGAGCGCGGCTTCTGGGACGAGTACGCCAAAGCCTATGAAGAAGCGCTTTCCAGATGCAGTACGGAGGACGCGCCGTGGTTCGTGATTCCGGCCAACCACAAATGGTTCAGGAACCTGGCGATTGCCCGCATTGTGGTGGAGCATCTGGAAACGCTGAAGATGGAGCCGCCAAAGCCGACCGTAGACCTGGCTCGGATCCGCAAGGAATACCATTCAGCCGCAAACGAAGGACGGAGAGGCCGGAGATAAGCCGACCGCCCTATTTCAACGAACTTCTCCGAATTGCAACCTGCGCTTTTCAGGCGCAACATAAGCCAGAAACTTCTCGTGTATCCACTCCTCGGTGATTTCGTCGAGGGGGATATCGCCTCCAGGGCTGCCTTGAGCCGGCGTGGTTGTGTAGAGGCCGATTTTTCGCGAACGCCTGCTGTAAGAGAGTCTGAATTCCGGCTTCATGTCGCCGCTGGAGTGGGAGAATGCTGCTTTCGTATCCAGCCCAATTGTTGCTTCTCGGATAGTCCCTTCGCGGTTGAGCGCCACCTCGGTTTCAAAAATCCGAAGAGTGATTCCCTTACTCCGATAGAGATCCACGAGTTCTTCGAGAGCGGGTCGAATGGTGTCTTTCTTTTTCGCCCGGAAATCCGCGTCGTTCTTTTCAAGCACCCGTTGAACGTCGGTTGCACGTGTTTCGGTCTGCTGACGCTCCTGATCCTGGGACTCCAAATGGGCAAAGAGTTTCTGCTCGATTTCGGGATTCACAGCACACCTCAGGTGAAGCGATGGCCTCCATCGTAGCAGAATTTTGCATTTGCGCGGCAGGTTACCTTTGGAGCATGCTGCGGCCAACTCTGAGGCAGGAGGCGTCCCCCCATCCCGGTTCGTCGAGCGAATGCGGTTCTTGCGAGGACGAGGTCCGGCTCCTGGCCAGACCTCGCCATTACACGGTTGATTACGGTCACGGAAGAATGAATTTGCGCCCGTTCGTATTTACCTGGGTCGGAGAAGCCACTCTTGGATGACGGACGGATGGAACAGCCAAGAAGACGTTCGGTTGCTGCGATGCCGTGTCGGTGTTGCGCAAGATGATCTGGGCAAGCGTCGTGCGCGAGATCGCCGCGGCTGTGCCTGAGTCAAAGCCCTGGTTCAACCAGAAGAACCTGTCTCCCGCCCGCAAGGACTGGAATTGCGAGCCGATGATCGCCTGGAATGTAGGGCCGACACGCGCCCCCGGAGCGTGGGCTTCCGCCAGGCCTCCGATGAAAAGATCGAGATTGTCAACGCTGCCATAAACCCTCTGAAGATTGGCTTGCAATACAGGATCGCGGGTCAGCTGGGCAAACGAGGTATATGGCGACATGCCAATGGCGCGCCGCGTCTGGTTTAATGTGCCCAGACCCACGTCTCTCTCGCGCTGAATGTCGATGGCAATCAGATCCATTTCGTCGATGTCTCCGCCAACCAGTGGCGCAAAGAGGAGGTTGCGGAGCGCAGAGACGGCATAGACGTCAGTCGCCTGTGAATCATCCGCGCTGACGCCACGCAGCAACGGGTCGCACCCGTTGGCCGTGTCCATGGACGCAGTGTTGAAAAAGGCCTGCGCCAACGGCTCGGTGAATGTTACGTTTCCTGAGTTGTCCAGGCCTTCCTGCGTGTCGGAGACTTCGGAATGTCCTGCGCGGAAGGCGGCGGTGGAGAACTCCTGCGTTACCTGGGCGCTCACGCGCGGGTTATAGCCCTGGTAGGGGCCAAGCACACGCCCGATGAGCACGGGCAGAAACTCGTTGTACACAATGTTCTGGTACTCCGCGGTAGTGATGGCCCGGGCCATTTGATATCGCTGGTCCCCGGTCCAACTCGGATTCGTGTTCCTTAGATGAGCGACCCACCAGTTGTGCTCCCGCATGAAAAGCGTTGTGACCGCTGTCAACTCGGGATTTTCCATGACCCGCCCATCGCCCGTGACAAACACACCGTTCAGCACCGAAAGGTACTGGCCGTTGTCTGTGCTCATCAGGGTGCCGTCGGCATTGCGCAGGGAACTCGCATGGTCGGGGGTTGAGCCGTACAGCTGCGAAAGGTCCAGATAGCCTGCCACCGTGTTGACGATGGTGTTGGTGGAGGAGTTCCGCACATCGCGGTTCATTTCAATGCTGGTGCCCGGTTTGAACACAGGATCGCCGGGGGGGACAACGATGTTGATGGCGGGAGTCGTCGTCGGGGTGGACTCGAGATCCAGGTCGTGATCGACAAATTGCCCGAAGACATATATCCATGCCGAGACAGCCGGATCGTCGGTCGCGCCATTCTGGCCGTTCGCGCCGGTTCCGCCCGAAATCACATTGCTGATGGTGCGGGGATTCGGGCCGGCCACCAGGCCGTTATCGGTTCGCGGCGCGAAATTCAGCGGAGCCAGAGCAATCTCTGGCGAACCTGGAGTTGCATTGAGGCTGGGGTTCACGAGGTTGTTCCCCGAGCCACCGATCGGTCGAAATTGCCTGAGCAGGGTTACCGACCCCGTTGAAAAGTCAGGGGATGTTGATTGTGCCGCGAGTCCCGCGGAAAAGCACAAAGTCGCGGAAAGGCACAGGATTCCAGCAAACGTTCTGGGCCCAAGTTTCATCTAGGCTAACCTCCGTTCTGGGCAGCATAGAGAAGAGGTCCATTTCTGTCCTGCTGGTTCTTGTCGCAAATTCGCCGATCTTGCCAGAAATGCGAGGCGCGCGAAACGAATCGGCAGTCTCCCCGGGCAACCAACAGGCAGTTTTTCCCGATATCTCCTAATTGAGAGAGGCGCGGTATTGAGAGGGCAAGACTCCGGTTTTGCGGCGAAAGAGAGCGCTGAATTGGCCCGTCGACCGGTAGCCAAGTTGCATGGCGATCTCCAGGATGGAAAGGTCAGGTTCGCGCAGCAATTGCGTGGCGGCTTCGATGCGCGTGCGAATCACATATTGGTGGGGCGCCAAGCCGGTGGCAGCTTTGAAGTTATGCGCAAACCGGTACTGACTTAGCCCGCAGGTTTTCGCGAGAGAGTCCATGTTCAGCGGCTTGCTCAGATTTGCGCGAATGTAATCTGTGACCCTCGCCAGGGTTCGCGGTGCAAGGCCGCCGCGCATTGCGTTTTGCCTGTCAGCAGGCGAATCCAGCCTGGCCAAACGCGCCGCCATCGCGAGCGCGAGCCAATCGCCGTATAAAGGACCAGAGATGTAGCCCGATTCTGCCTCTGCCTTGAACGCACGGCAAATGTGTTCAATCTGTGAATCTCTGAGGTATAGCCATGGACGTAAAAGCTGGGGGTCTTGCATGTGAAGATCGAAGGCAGATTGGAGCCACATCTTCCGCGAAAGACTGACGACGAGCGCAGCGTGCGGCTCAGGAGCCTTAATCTGGCGAGGCGTGCCGGCAGGATAAATCGCGAGATCGCCCGGAACGCGGACACGAGAGTCGAACAAGTTGCTTACCCTTTGCTCAACGTACGCACGGCGGCGCAAGTGAAGCACCACATTATGATTCTCGGGCGCCTGAAACTCGGGAGTGTCCAGGTTTTCGACCTGGTAGGCCTCCGCGACAACGCTTCGCCAATTCGCTCCGCTCGACCAAAGGACCGCCGGGTCTGGAATGACCGGCCGTTGTGCGCCAGTAACGGCGTCGTATAGAGGAATACGGCTCTTACCGTTAAAAACCATTCATGATTCGATGCACGAAGGAGAAAAGAGTGAGCATCTTCGATCGTGAAAACAGCCAGCCGGTTTTCGATCCTGGTCTGCGGATGCAGATGACAGAAAATAAAAGAGATCAGGTTACAGAGCATCAGTGGGCAGGGTTCCTCCAGCAGTTCGAAGCACGAGGTGCCTTCTCTCCACGAAAGTGAACGTGTCCCGAAGCGCGGCATATAACGCCTGGGTACATTACATCATTTTGTTGGTGTGAAGTCTCTTCAGGATTTGGATCTGACCGGCGTGATAGGCATCATGCATCGCGATCCCTGCGATTTGCCGAATGGCTGTGTGACGGTTCTCGGATAAAGGGCGCAGCAGATCCGATTCATCGAGACCTGTGATCGCATTCAGCAATTGCTGATGCATGCTGGCGAGCAGCGTCAGATCGCTCTTCCAGCTTTTTGCCGCGTCGCCCTTCGCCGATCCAGTTCGCTCAAACCAGTTTCGCCCGTTTTCGGGGAAATCACGTTTCCTGTTTCCAGTCAGGCGCCGTGTAACCGCGTATTTCCAGAAGGCCGCGTGCACGGCAATCTCCCAGATGTTGTGCCGGCCTTTCGCCGGCCGCCAAAGGGCCTCATCAGCGGTGACGCCGCGAAGCGCGCTCCGCAGGTTCGGCCCATGCCAGGCAGGCTTTCGAAATCCTTCTTCTACCAGGGCAAGAAGTTGTTCCTTGTTCAAGTCGCACCTCCGGTGAGCGATTGCAGTTCGATCAGAATAGCGCCCATTCTGCATGAGTGTCGTCAAGGACTGAGGCGTCAACGAGTGAAGGCCGTGACGACAAAATGATACATAGCTGACAGTGCCTCCGTGAGAAAATAGCAAAAACAATACAGGAGAGGTGTGCCTTGATCCGCTCTGGCTTGTGTCTGTTGTTGACGGCGGTGGCTTTTTGTCCGGCCGTACTATCCTCGGGGCAGACGGCGCCCCCGGCCGTGACCGGTTCCATCACCGGCAAACTCACCGGTACTGGCGGCGCGGCGCTGGCAGGCGCAACCGTGACCTGCGCGAATACGGCGCCGGAGCAGGCTGCAGGCGTGGCGCGGCAGGCGGTTACGGATAAAGACGGAGCTTACAGATTTTCGCAATTGCCGCCCGGCAGATATACGCTGCGATTCTCCGCCGCCGGCTACGCCGGGGTGGAGATGCAGGAAGTCACGGTGAAGGCGGGCAGTACCGTCCAAACAGATGAATCGCTCAATCCAGGTCCGTTGGGAGCGGCTTCGGTAGTTGCGCCAGCCGAAGTGCAGACGCAGAACCCGGCTGCGGCAGCGGAGACCTCAGGAGAGAAGATTGTCGTAAAAGACATTCCTCTGGCCAACCGCAACTATACCCAGGCGGCAGGGCTGGAGGCCGGCGTCTCCAGCCAAGTGAGCAATGCCACCAATATCGGCATCAACACGATGGGCGTGAAAGTGGGCGGCAGCTCGGTAACAAACTACGAGATGGACGGAGCGCCGGTGGCCAGCTCCACAATGGCTCCCGCGACGCCGGGCATTCCTAACCCGGACGCCATCGCCGTGAACAAGGTGGAATCGTGGAGCTACGCGGCGGGGCCGGAACGCTATGCCGGCGCCAACATCGCCGTGACGACGAAGTCCGGCACCAACGACTTTCACGGAACCCTCTTCGAGTTCGTGCGCAACGACATCTTCAACGCGAACGACTACTTTTACAAGCAAAGAGGCCTTGGCGAATTTGTATTAAAGCAAAACCAGTTCGGCTTCACGCTGGGCGGGCCGCTGCGGCGGAAGAAGATGTATTTCTTTGGGTCCTACCAGGGAACCCGCCAGATTCGCGTACGGCGGCCGATCTCGGCGCTATGTACTGCGGCCAGACGGGTCTTTTTGGCGGCGTCGCGATCGATTGTGGAGGATCGAACATCAATCCGGTCGCGGTGAATATCCTCAATCTCAAGCTTCCAAGCGGCGCCTGGCTTGTTCCCGGATCCACCAACGACAGCGTTCAGCGCGTTCCCTATAGCATCCCGGCCAAGTTTCAGGAAGATCAGTTCCTCATCAATACCGATTACGCCGTAACTGCCAAAGAGAAGCTGGCTGAGAGGCTCTTTTTCAGCCGCGATCCCCAGCACTCGAATTTCACCGGGAACAACAGCTTGCCGGGCACTCCCGCCGACAGCCTCATGAAGAACCTCAGCGCGGTGGTCCTGCTAACATCCACGCTGACGAGCGGCCTGGAAAATCAGCTACGCGTCTCAGGCCAGCACTACCTGCTTACCGACACGCTACTGTCTCCGTTCACCAATCAAGCTGTGGGGATTCAGTCGGTGGGCAGTGTCGACAACATGGACATTTTCAATATCGCCGGGCTCTTCAATCTGGGTGGAGGCGGAAGCTGGGACCACAAGAGCGTGAACCATTATCAATTTGGGGACCAGATCTTGTGGACGAAGGGGAGGAACAGCATCCGCGCAGGATTTGAAGTTGAGCGCCGTCAGTGGAACAGCCACATTTACGGCTACGGAATCGGCAAGTTGAACACCATGAGTATGGCCGATTTTCTGCTCGGGTTGCCAGGTTGCCCGCCCAGCGCCTCTATTTGTGACGCGACCCACGCGGTGGTGAACGGAATCCAGACCAACGGTTCGCCGTTCAGCAACATTTATGGCAGCTCCAGCCCGTCATCCTTTGCAGGTATCGTCACCGGCCCCGGGGGCATTGTGCACGCTTACCGGTATAGCCAGTACTCGGGTTATGTGCAGGACGACATCAAATTGACCGGCCGCCTCACGGTCAACGCAGGGCTGCGCTGGGAGTTCTTCAGCCTGCCCAGCGACGCCAGCGGCAATTTCACCAACTTCTGGCCCAGCCTGGTGCAGGCCTGGAGCGCGCCGTCGACCTCTGAGCCTTACCAGGGGTACGTTGTGCCTTCGAATTTCAAAGGAACGATGGCAGAGGGAGTCCACCGCAATACGCGCAGGACGCCGCTGCCGATCGGCGCGCCACTGGCCAATTTCGCGCCGCGCCTGGGCTTCTCCTGGCAGCCTTTTGGCAGTTCCAGCCTGGTGGTTCGCGGCGGTTACGGCATCTTTTACGACCGTGGCGAGGCAGGCCAGTATGAGGGCATGAGCGCCTCTTCCGTGCCCTATGCGACGCCGGTGGGCGGATCGGGCCAGGCAAACTACCAGGCGAGTTTGAAGCAGCCATTTCAGAATGCAACGCTGGGATGGGGTTTGGATCGAAACACAGCCTTGAGTAGCGGATCCCTTCTGACCCTGCGCATACTGGACGAGAACTTTACTACTCCGCAGACGCAGAAGTGGAACTTCGAAATTCAGAAGCAATTGCCGTTCAACCTGATTGCGGACGTGGGTTATGCCGGCGCACATTCCATCCGGCAGCAGAACAACGCGCGTGAGATTAACGAAGCCCAGCTGGCCAGCCCTTCAAAGCCGCTCGCATGCGACATACCCGGCATCACCGACAACACCTGCATCACCAGCAACACTGTTGCAAATGCAAACTTGCGCGTCCCCTACCTGGGCATTGCCGCGAATGGGATTGACGACCAGCAGACGGCGGCCAGCGCCAAGTACAACAGCCTGCTGGCCACCGTTCGCAAGCAAATGTCGCACGGAGTTCAGGTACAGGCCTCCTATACCTTCAACAAGACATTAGCGAACAACGCCACGGGCATGGGACCTGCGATGAACAGCAACGATACGCTGGATGCCCGCCAGCAATACGGCCCGGCCGCGGCTCCCTGGCGGCTGGCGATGAACTACAGCTGGGATCTGCCTTACAAAGGCGCTGGAATGCGCGGCACGTTGCTGGGAAACTGGGGCGTCTCCGGCATGACCACGATCCAGACCGGATCTCCTATGACGGTGACCGATAGCCTGGGCGGAACCATTTACGGCAACGCGGGAAACTCTCGCGCGCAGTTCTGTGACGGGATGAGCGCGCGCAACGCCGCTTCGCCGGGAAGCCTGAAAGACAGGCTCACCGGATACT
>Ga0335071_10007924_pt1 | contig 10912 bp, 7 predicted proteins | sample Lox_Sample_15_FD_206724 | JGI IMG/M metagenome (GOLD analysis project Ga0335071, IMG submission 206724) | Soil microbial communities from Loxahatchee National Wildlife Refuge, Florida, United States - Lox_Sample_1.5 | ecosystem: Environmental > Terrestrial > Soil > Wetlands | place: USA: Florida...
TATCGGCTATAGCCAGGTTTATCCCCTGCAGTTGTGGTTCTACGAAAACACCACCGATACTCCTTCTTTGCCGCCGTTCTTCTATCTCATGTTCTACATCGACGGCGATATCAGCACTTACAAGTTTTACAAGCCGTTCCTGGACGGTCCCCTGAAGCTGGTGCGCGGGACTCAGTTCAATTCCAACGCGGACGTCTATAAGTTCCTTCAGCCGCTGGGTGGGGACGTCGCGCGCGCCGCGTTTTCGCTGATTCCGGGCGAGCCCTTGGACACCCAGAACTACCGGCCAGACATGACCAGCGACATGCTGATCAGCCGGATCCAGAATTTTGCGAATGACCCGTTCAACGTCCGGCGCATCCGCGAGATGCGGGCGCTGCACGAAAAGGTCTCGTCGTTTTTCCTGGTAAGCCAGGATCGGCCGCTGGAGGTCAACTCCCTGGTCCTGGCCGATCCCACTGGTCATTACTGGCTGGACTACGGAGTGCTGGTCGACGATCCTAAACTAGGCAAACTCGACGGGGCGAGTTCACAACTGAAACTCAACGTTGCTTATAGACTGACCACCACCAGCGGGGAAACCGTACTCGAAGACAGCGAGGAGCGCGCCTACCCGGCGCTCGACGAAGCAAAGAAGTTCCAGCCGTTCCTGTTGGCGAGCCGGCTGCCCGTCGAGCCGGGTAGCTACAAGCTGGAGATCGAGGTCACCAACAAGGATGCCGGCCAGACCTTTAAGGGGGAGACCGACGTCAAGGTAGGGCCTGGAGACCGGCCTTCCTTCTCCGGCCCCCTGTTGGCCGGCTCCATTGACCGCGTCGCTCGGCCAAATCCCTTTCAGCCGTTCGAGTATTTCGGTGTGCAGTTCCATCCAGCGGTGCGGCACGAAGTTCATCATTCGGAGCCTCTCCATTTGCTGTTCGAACTGCACCAGCCCGCCGGCTCAACCTCGGGCTATCAGCTCGAATATGTGGTGGCTAACTTCCAGGACAAGGCCAGCCGGCGCACTACGCTTGACGACGTCAAACCGGAAGAATTCAAGGACGGACGGCTGCTGAAATCCAAGAGCATCGCGATCAACGATCTGGAAGACGGCGAGTATCGCCTGATCGTGAATCTCCGCCAGGCCGACTCAGCGGAGGTGATCGCTTCGGCCAACCTGCCGCTCAAGATCGCGAGCGCGCAGAGCGAGGCTCCCTTATACTTCTCGGCCAACGCGCAAAGCTTGAGCCGTCCTGGAGTCGCTGCCTACATGCGCGCGCTGGAAGCGATTTCGCAGAAGGCCGACGCCGCGGCGCAGCAATACTTCCAGCAGGCGTTATCCCAGAATCCCGGCAATACGTTCGCGGGACAGTATCTGGTCCAGCTTTATTTCAATCAGAAGCAATTCGGTCCGATCGCCGAGCTATACAAGAAACTGGGCATCGCCGCGTTCAAGTCGTCACCTGTTACGCTCGCTCAAATCGCGCTGAGTTTCGGCCAGACCGGCGACGCCGCCCAAGCCCGCGATATTGTGGCCGCAGGTCTGGGCTACTTCCCGGGGAATCCGGTGCTCACGGCCGCCTCGTCGAGCGTACAGGGTTCGCGCAGCCGCTAATCGGCGTAGTAGCCTTTCCGCGCCCGCACTCTCAGGCCTTTGCCGCGGACTTTCACTTGTAGTTTGCGGAAGGCCCCGTCGTGCTCGCGATTCTGCGGCACATAACCCAGTGCGTACTGGCTGCGCAGTTCCTCTTCGATGCTTTGAAAGATCGCGGCCAGCGGCACGTTCTTCCCCGCCCGGAACATCCGTCCGCCCGTGGGATCAGCGATGCTTTTCAAGTAGTCGCAGCCGGAGAAACCGCTTTCGTAGCAAATCCCGTAAACAATCGTGTCGGTCGCCTGCACCGCCTGCACCACTTCGTCCAGGTGCTTCCGGCTGCCGTTGTCCAGTCCGTCGGAGATGATGACCATCGCTTTGCGGCCCGGCACGAGCTTGAGTTTGCTGTTGGCGGTCTGGTAGACGGCATCATACAGCAGAGTAGAGGGCATGGCGTAGCCATCGGGAGGGAGCCCCTTGAACGGAACCGATTTCATCCCCTTCAGCGCCTGGCGCAACTGCGAAGGCGTAGTGGTAAAGTCCTGCCACAGGATCATCGTGCTGGAGAAGCCCAGCAGCAGAGCGTGATCGGTGGGACGTAGCACCGCGTCGAAAAACTGTCCGGCGGCCTCTTTTTCTTCCTGGACGAACTTCTGCACGCTTCCGCTGACGTCCACCAATAGCGCTACCGTTAACGGCAAATCGGTGTCACGAGCGAAATAGCGGATCTCCTGTGGGCGTCCGTTCTCCCGGACCTCGAAGTCGTCCTTGCGCAGTTCGATTACCAACGCGCCGCGGCTGTCACGAACCGTGCACAGCACGTTCACCACCTTGACGTCGATCTTGATCGAGGTCTGCGGCTCCTGGCCGTACCCGCAAACCGCCAGCACCAAAACTGCTGCCCCGAAGCGCAAAGCGAAATCTATCTTAGCGGTTTCAACGGCCGGACGGATACTCTAGTAGCTTAACGACGGTCCGATGGAACTAACGGTTCAACACGGCGCGGTGCTGCTGCTGGTCGCCGCCGTAGTCGCTATTGCCACACGCCGCCTCAATCTGCCCTATAGCGCCGGGTTGGCGGCCGTGGGCATTCTGCTGGGGAGGCTGCCCTATACGCCGCGAATCAGCCTCACCAGAGATCTGCTGTTCACGGTGCTTCTTCCGCCTTTGATTTTCGAGGCGGCCTTTTACGTCAACTGGAGCCACCTGCGCAAGGACATCGGGGTCATCTCTGTGCTGGCCACTCTGGGCGTCGCTATTTCAGCCGGCGTAACGACGGCTGGAATGCACTACCTGGCTGGCTGGCAGTGGCTGAGTGCTGCCGTGTTTGGGATTCTCATCTCCGCCACGGATCCGGTAGCGGTGATTGCAACATTCAAAGAGACCGGCGCACGCGGCCGCATGCTCCTGCTGGCGGAAGCGGAGAGCCTGTTTAACGACGGTACAGTGGCGGTCGCGTTGGGTGTCGCTCTGGAGTTTGCGGCAGGCCGGCAATCCGGTCCGCTGCCCGCCGCCTTTGGATTTGTCGTCACTGCCGGGGGCGGCGCCTTATGCGGGTGCCTTGTCGCCGGCGCCATCCTGGCGATCGCCGGACGCACCGAAGATCATTTGGTGGAGATCACGCTCACCACCGTCGCGGCCTACGGTTCGTTCCTCCTGGCTGACCGTTTTGGCGTCTCGGGGGTGCTGGCCAGCATGGCCGCGGGCCTGATCGTGGGCAACGTGGGGCCCATGGGCACCATCACGGACCGCGGCAAGGAGGCCGCCCAAGCGTTCTGGGAGTTCGCGGCGTTTGTCGCCAATTCGCTGGTGTTCCTGCTGATCGGTATCCAAGTTGCCCAACAGAACTTTCTGTCTGTGTGGCTGGCCGCCGGTATCGCCATTGGGTTGGCGCTTGTTGGCCGAGCCGCCGCAGTATATCCCTGCTGCGCATTGTTCCGCTGGTCCCGCTTGCGGGTGAACTCGCGCCATCAGCACATCCTGTTCTGGGGAGGCGTCCGGGGCGCACTGGCGCTGGCGCTGTCGCTGGCACTTCCCGCCGATTTGCCTCAGCGCGGAGCTATCAGCACGCTGAGTTTCGCGGTCGTGACGTTTTCCATCTTCGTCCAGGGGCTCACGATCATCCCGATCGCCCGCTCTGCCGCTCGAACCCAGGACGTCCAGGCGGGTAAGTGAAGCAACCCTGCATGGCATAATCAAGGATTGGCTCCCATACTTGAACTGAAAGAAGCCATCCGGGAGATGGTTCGCGATGGCGACACCGTCGCGCTGGAAGGCTTCACCCATCTGATCCCGTCGGCGGCGGGCCATGAAATTGTCCGCCAGGGACGCCGCAATCTGACCGTCGTCCGAATGACTCCCGACCTCATCTACGATCAGCTCATCGGTTCCGGCTGCGTGTCAAAACTGATTTTTTCGTGGGGCGGAAACCCCGGCGTCGGTTCACTGCACCGGTTGCGTGACGCGGTAGAGAACAGCTGGCCGGCGCCGCTGGCCCTCGAAGAGCACGCTCATGCGGGCATGGCCGCTGCCTATGCCGCCGGCGCGGCTCATCTGCCATTCGGGATGCTGCGGGGCTACCTGGGCTCCGACCTGCCGAAGTATAACAAGAACATCAAATTCATCGAGTGCCCGTTCACCGGAGAGCGGCTGGCTGCGCTACCCGCGATTCGCCCCGATGTCACCGTGATTCACGCTCAGAAAGCCGATCGCAAGGGCAATGTGCTCATTTGGGGCGTCGTCGGTGTGCAGAAGGAAGCAGTACTCGCCGCCAAGCGGGCGATCGTCACCGTGGAGGAGATCGTCGATGATCTCGACGCACCTCCGAACGCCGTGGTTCTGCCTTCCTGGGTGATCGGCGCCGTCTGTCAAGTCCAAGGCGGAGCGTTTCCGTCCTACGCGCAAGGCTACTATCCGCGCAACAACTCCTTCTACAAGCAATGGGACGCGATCGCCCGCGACCGCGACACCTTCCAAACGTGGATGCAGAGGCACATCCTGGGTACTCGGGATTTCAATGAGTTCAAGCAGAGCCTGGAACAGGCGGTGAGCCATGCCTGAGACCAAGTACACCGCTGATGAAATGATGACCATCGCCGCGGCGCGAATGATCCGCAACGGCGCGTCCTGCTTCGTGGGAATCGGGCTTCCGAGCGCCGCCGCTAATCTAGCGCGGTTAACGCACGCGCCGGACACGGTGCTCATTTACGAATCGGGCTGCATCGGCACCAAGCCCACCGTGCTGCCGCTGTCGATCGGCGACGGCGAGCTTTCCGAAACCGCCGAAGCGGTTGTTTCCATTCCGGAGATTTTCTCCTATTGGCTGCAAGGCGGCCGAATCGATCTGGGCTTCCTGGGCGCGGCGCAGATCGACCATTTCGCCAATATCAACAGCACGGTCATCGGCGACTACCAGAAACCATCGGTGCGGCTGCCGGGTGCGGGCGGCGCTCCCGAGATCGCCGCCTCTTCGAAGGAAGTTCTGATCACGCTGCGGCAAAACAAACGCGCGTTCGTCGACAAGCTGGACTTCGTTACCTCCGGAGGCCACTTCAGCGGAGGCGACAGCCGCGCCAAAATGGGGCTTCCCGGCAGGGGACCCGTAGCGGTCATCACCGACCTCGGCATTCTGACGCCTGACCCAGCCACAAAGGAACTGACGCTCGCGAGCGTCCATCCCGGCGTCACGGTTGAGCGCGTGGTGGATGCCACCGGTTGGCCGCTGAAAGTCGGCGCTCAAGTGGCCATCACGAAAGCTCCTACAGAGACTGAGTTGGCCGTGCTCCGCGATTTGAACGAACGCACGGCGCGCGCTCACGCGGGACAAGCCTGATGCTCTCCTTCGTCTACGACGTACTGCCAGGGCGCGTCGTCTTTGGCGCCGGCTGTCTGGATAGGCTGCCGGATGAAATCGAACGACTCGGAGCCACGCGTGCGCTGGTGCTGTGCACCTCCGAGCAGCGGCAGGAGGGACGAAAGGTACTAGAGCAATTGGGCTCACGGGCGGTCGGCCTGTTCGACAAGGCCGTCATGCACGTCCCGATCGAGATCGCGCACGCCGCGCGAGCCGAGGCGGTCCGCAGCGGCGCCGACTGTTGCGTGTCCGTCGGCGGAGGCTCCACCACGGGCCTGGCCAAGGCCATCGCGCTGGTCTCTACACTCCCCATCCTCGCCATTCCGACAACGTATGCCGGTTCCGAGATGACCCCCATCTGGGGCATCACGGAAGGCGGCGTGAAGAAGACCGGCCGCGATCCGCGCGTGCTCCCGAGAACTGTGCTGTACGATCCCACGCTGACGATCACCATGCCGGCGACGCTTTCGGCGACGAGCGGCATGAATTCCATCGCGCACTGCGTCGAGGCGCTCTATTCGAAAGACGCCAATCCGATAATTTCCCTGATCGCAGAAGAAGGAATCCGCGCCTTGGCGTTGGGGCTACCCGAGGTGGTGAAGGATCCCAGGAATCTCGATGCCCGCTCGAACGCTCTGTATGGCGCCTGGCTGGGCGGCATGGCGCTGGGCGCGGTGGGCATGGCTCTGCATCACAAGCTGTGTCACACGTTGGGCGGCAGCTTCAATTTGCCGCACGCAGAAACGCATACCGTAGTGCTTCCCCACGCCACTGCATACACTGCGCCGGCCGCTGGGGAAGCAATGTTGCGCATCGCTCGCGCACTAGGCGTACAATCGGCGCCCCGGGGGCTCTACGACCTTGCGGCGTCGCTGGGTGCGCCCTTGTCTCTCGCGGCACTTGGAATGCAATCCGCCGATCTCGGCAAGGCCGCGGATATCGCCGTTCAGAATCCCTACTACAATCCACGCCCCATTACCCGCGAAGGCGTTCGGGCATTGCTGCAAGATGCTTTCGATGGGCGCCGCCCGGCGGCGTAACCCGGTGAGCTCATCAGGGCACTGTGGCCGATCCAACCGCCTGCCAGCCCGAGTTCCCGGTGCTGTTGTTGCGTGCCGCCAGATAAAATACCCGATTGCCCGCGAAGCTGGAGCTGAACGTGATTGGCAGATTCAGAGTCAGTGTGTTCTTCTTGGCCGACACGGAACTCCCCGTGCCGTTAATCGTGCATTGGCTGTTCTGCAATATGCTACTCGACGGCAGCGCGATGGGTGAGCCGGGGACGTAGCCTCCGTCACCACTATCGTCCAGCAGATACAAGTACCCTGAAGCGGCGCTGGTGGGGACAAACGCCACTTCGCAGGCATTAGTCCCGTCCAGGAAAGTGTTCGTCAGAATATTCACCACGGCCAAATCACCGTAGCCGTTCGTGTCGGTGAAGGTGAAGGTGTAGGTCTGGCCTATTGTGGTGCTTCGTGCGGGAGTCACTCCTCCCACCGCGGGACCCACCGGCGCCGGTCCCGGCACATTCCACGTTCCCATCGGCTGCCATCCCGAGTTCTGGGTGTTGCTACGAGCCGCTGTAAAGAATATCTTGTTCCCGGAGAAGGCCGGGCGGAAGGTGATGGCGAGCGACAGCGTCAAAGTGTTACCGCTCGAGGACACGGAGCTTCCCGCTCCACTGATCGAACATTGGGTGTTGCGCAGTGTGCTGGTGGACGGAAGCGAAATGGGCGATCCACCGGCATAGCCGCCGTCTCCGGCATCGTCCACCAGGTACAGAGAGCCTGAAGTAGCGCTCGCCGGAACAAAAGCCACATAACAGGCTTGCCGCCCGTCCAGAAAGTTGTTGATCAGCACATCCACTACAGACAGATCCTGATACCCGTTGGAATCCTGGAAGGTGAATGTGAAAGTTTGAGTTGTCGCACTCCCGCCCGCCGGATTGACTCCCGTCGGTTCGATCGGCAGATTCTGCACGCTGGGCAGGGACTGGTAGGTCACGTTGAGTACGAAGGCGTCGTAGTTTCCGCTGAGCGTGTTGGCGATCGCTCCTGCCGTTGGGAAGTTGGAGGAAGAAGTGCTTCCCGCCAGGAGGAGGCGATTGCCGGGAAGCAGCGCCACGCCGTAGGCCCGGTCATCCGAACCGCCGCCGAGCCAGCTCGAATAAACCAACCCCGCACCTCCGGCATTGACCACGGCCGCAAAAGCGTCGAAGACGCCCTGAAACGCAGTTTGCAGCGCGGCCACCGAGGGGAAGTTCGGCGAAGAAGTGTAACCGCCGACAACCGCTTGCCCGGCAGCATCTACGGTGACGGCTGTAGCATTGTCAGACCCGGAACCTCCCAGAAAGGTCGAGTACACCAGACTGCCGCCACCCGGGGCGAGTTTGGCGGCAAAAGCGTTGTAAACGCCGGCCAAAGCGGTCTGCGCCGCGCCGACGGACCTGGGGAAATCCGGCGAAGCGGTCGTTCCGACGGCATAAGCGGCGCCGGTTGAGTCCACCGCGATGGCGTTGCCGTTGTCCACGATGCATCCACCCAGGAACGTCGAATACACGAGCGCTGAACCCGTCGAGTTGAATTCGGTGACGAATGCATTGGCAGTGCCGAGCAGGCTCGATTGAAAGGGAGCCTGAGTGGGAAAATCAAACGAGTATGTAGTGCCCGTAACGTAAGCGTTGCCACCCGCGTCCAAGGCGATTCCGGAACACAGGTCCAGGCCCAGTCCTCCCAGGTAGGTGGAGTACGCCAAAGCGTTGCCGGCCGGATTCAGCTTGGACACAAAGCAGTCGGAAATACCTCCATGATTGGAAGTCTGCATTGCGTTCATCGTTGTCGGGAAAGCGATGGAACCGGTCTGGCCGGCGATATAAGCGGAACCGGAGCTGTCCACTACAATTGCAAAACCGCTGTCCGATCCCCCGCCGCCGAGGAACGTGGAATACAATATGTTGCCGTTGGAGTCCAGTTTGAGCGCGAACGCATCCTGGCCGCCGGCGTTATGCGTGCTGAGGGCCCCGCTGGTCGTGGGGAAATCCGTTGATGCCGTATACCCCGTCACGTACGCATTTCCAAAAGAATCAACCGCGATGCCCTTGGCGGAGTCGTTTCCGCTGCCACCGGCGTAGGTGATATACAGAACTTGCGACGCCGTGCTGTTCAGCTTGGCGATCCACACGTCGCGGCTGGACCGGTTAGGTAGGGAATTTCCACGCATGGTGCCCGACGAAGTCTCCCCGGTCAGATAAAAGTTGCCGGCAGAGTCCGTGGCAACGCCATTGGCGACGTCGAAACCGGGCCCCCCCAGATACGTGCTGAAGTTCAGGGTTGGATCGATCAGGAGGGCTTCGCGAGGATCACGCCCCACGACATCCAGGGCGATTTCTCCGGTGCGCTCGCGACGATAAGAACATGCCAGCTCCCGACCGTCGCCTTGAAACGCGCGCGGCCGGTGTTGCCGGATGACTTCGGCCCCGGCTCGGATCTCCAAGTCGCCCTGCGGATTCAGAGCGACGTTTGCGCCTGTATAACGGAGCCGAACGTTGCCGAAGCCGGCAAAAGGCTGAAGCTCCAGGTTGTATTCCAACCGGTCGCCTTCGGTGAGAAAAACAAGATCCACGCCGGGATAAAGATCGCGGTAACGAAGACGATCGAACCGCCGGGCAGTATGCCAATGGCTCGGAGCGTCCAGGTAATAGTGAATGGGGAACGATGCGGGCGATTCTGCCTGTGGCAGCGTGCTTGGCGCCGCGCCTTCAAAGTTGAGTTGAACGAGCCTTCCCTTCGAAAGTCGCAGCCGCACTTTTCCACCGGGCTGAAACGTGGCTAAGACTCCTGGATGATTCCAAACATAGCCGGCGTTGTTGTTTGGTTCGAAGGCCGGCCGATTCAGGAGGCCGCTGAGCGATCCAGAATCTGATAATGACGCAGCGGCGGCCGGAAGGCCGGCGCCGAGGACGAACAAGCTCGCGAAGATGCTGCCCCGTCCCGGGGACTTCAGGTCCTGATTGGCCATTTGCAAGCAACGTGTGGACCGGTGACACAAAATCTCACGTCCTCACGTGGCCCTGGAAGGCGTACTACGGCGCAAAATACCCGAGGATAAGGATAGTTCCTTGAGACCGAATGCGGTCGTGGTGACGGGTGATGCCATCGTACGGGGATTTCCCTAGCGGCGGATCCCCGCCCACCCTCCTGCTGAAAAATCATTTGATTGGCCGAACGGTGCCCTCAAACGACCGTCAGATTGTTTCTCTGCAGCTTGTCATGCGGTGATAATAGAGTGTTCGGTTGGAGACATGTTGAGGTTTGAAGAGATCTGGGAAGGCCGCAATCGAACCATAGTGCTGGGCACAAGTGGCGTGATTGCCCTGGCGCTGGCGCTGGTGGACTGGTGGACGAAGCCGTACGTATCCCTGGGATTCCTTTACTTGTTTCCGATCATTCTATCGGCCGCGTATTTGCCGCGGTGGGCGACGGCGTTGCTCGGGCTGGCAGGCGCGGTGCTGGGCGAGGTGTTCAGCTCCCTGGATCCGGCGGGAAGGCCGTTGCGATTGGTCCTGACGACTCTGGCGCTGTCCGGTTGCGGGCTATTCGTGGCCGAGCTGGTGCGTAATCGGCGCGTTACTCTGGAGGCCCAGGAGCGGCTCCGCGCGCTTGTCGAGACCAGCCCGGCAGCCATCGTGACCGTGGATCAGTATGGCTTCATTGAACTTGCCAATCAGGCGGCGGTGGAATTGATCGTCCCGCGCAATGGCCACCTCACCGGCAACCCGATCGCCGCGTTCCTGCCGGATCTGCATCATGCGCTTCGCTGGGAGGAAGCCCCGCAGTTTCGGGCGTCGATGCAATGCCGGGGGCACCGGGGCAGCGGCGAAACCTTTATGGCCGATGTGTGGTTCTCGACATATAAAGAAGGTGCGAACCCCAAACTGGCGGCAATCATCGGCGACATCACAGACGACAGCGCCACCGGATCCGGCGCGGCGGCGCCAGCCAATGGCGAACGCCTGTCATTGAACAGCCGCGAGCTGGAAACTCTGAGGCTTCTGGTTCAAGGATTGGCAAACAAGGCGATCGCCGCCAAATTGGAGATCTCGGAGAGCGCTGTCAAGAATACTCTCCAACAGCTCTTTACCAAGACGGGTGTCCGCACGCGCAGCCAACTGGTTCGCGTGGCGCTCGAGCAATATCGAAATCTTCTCTAAACTCGACCAGAAGGTTTCTTTGAGCTTTCGATCCGAACGGTGCCGGATTCGTTCTCCCGGCCATCGGCTGGACGGTTTCTCATGCTGACGACTCCCGCTGCACATATCGCAGCTCACCTGGTAAGTATCGGTAAGCTCTGGAAACCAGGTAGAATAAGGAGACGGTGAGGTGCGAGAGTGGTTGAATCGGGCGGTCTCGAAAACCGTTGAACCTTTACGGGTTCCGTGGGTTCGAATCCCACCCTCACCGCCAAGCTAATCTGTTGTAAATAAGCCA
>Ga0335071_10007925_pt1 | contig 10911 bp, 9 predicted proteins | sample Lox_Sample_15_FD_206724 | JGI IMG/M metagenome (GOLD analysis project Ga0335071, IMG submission 206724) | Soil microbial communities from Loxahatchee National Wildlife Refuge, Florida, United States - Lox_Sample_1.5 | ecosystem: Environmental > Terrestrial > Soil > Wetlands | place: USA: Florida...
GGCGGGTGACCGACGTCAGCTGGGAGAGGCTCCGGTCGGCCAGGGAGAAGGCGAACAGGTTGTCGTCCATGACGAAGACGATCTTCTTCCCGTCGCCGCTCCAGCCGACATTGGACTTGCGCGAATCGGTCGAGATGAGGAGCGTCGCCTTGCCGGTCGCCGGGTCGAGGAGGCTGATGTCCCCTCCCTGGACGACGAGGCCGCGCTTGCGCTCCCGATCGAAGCGCACCCCGCCGCCCATGCCCATGAAGCCGCCGCCCATACGTCCGCCGCCTTCCGCCGCCGGCGGGAGCTTGGCCATCTCCTCGGCCGTGATCTTCCTGGGCGCCCAGTCGGGCTTGGCCAGGGCGTAGAGCTCGGCCGCGCGCTCGCCCGGCTTCTTCCAGCGGAAGTACAGGCGGCTCCCGTCCACGGACCACTGGACGGCGGTCGGCTCGGTGCCGACGAGGTCGGCGCCGCGCATGACGTTCTCGATCGTCAGCTTGAACGGCGCCGGGGCCTGCGCGGGAGCCGGGGCTGGCGCTTGGGCGCCGGCGAGGAGGGGGAGGACGAGGAGCGCGCAAAGCGCAGCCCGAAGGATACGGAGCGGGGTTCGGGACATGGGGACCTCCTGGGATCTTCCGCCGCGGGGTCGGAGCGTATCGGTCAATCCGGCACCACGTGGTTCAGGGTGTCGGGATCGAGGGTCGCGTAGAAATCCCCGCCCAGGTAGAGCAGGGGCGCGACGGTGCGGACGTTCAGGACGCCGTCGGCGGTGAAGCTCCGGGGCGTCTCGTGGACGGCCAGGACCTCGCCGACGAAGAGGTCGTGATCGCCCGTCGTCCGGACCTCCGCCAGCCGGCATTCGAAGGCGGCGTAGGCTTCGGCGACGAACGGCGAGCGGATGATGCGGGACGGGGCGAGCTTCACCTGGAAGATCCTGATCTTGTCCATGGCCGCGCCGGTGGTCCGGCCCATCTGAGCCGACAGCTTGACCGCCTCGCGGCCGATGAAGCTCACCGTGAACTCGCGGGCCTCGACGACCAGGTCGTGGGTGAACCGCTTCTTGGAGATGAGCACGCCGAACAGGGGCGGCTCGAACGACAGGGCCGTGTGCCAGGCGCAGCTCATGACGTTCACCCGCTCCCCGGCCTGGACGCCGACGAGGGCCACGGTGTAGGGATAGAAATACTGGAACTTCTTGATCGCGGTCGTGATCGTGTGCATGGCCGTCTCCTCAAACCAATCCCTTGACCGTCCCGGCGTTCTCCAGGAGCCGCTCCTGGGTGAAGACGTGCTCCCGCTTGAGCGAGAGCTGGAGGCGGAGCGATTCGCGGATCTCCTCGGCGGCGACCAGGGGGATGAGCCGCTCGTAGAGCCCGATGAGCCGCAGCTCGGCCGGAAGGAGCTCCTGGAGCGCCCGCCGGCGGGTCGGCGCCCCCTTCAGGGCGGCCATCGGGGCGCGGCTGGTCTCGCGCCCGTCCGGCCCGGCCTTCGCCCCCTCGATCCGCAGGACGGTTCCCATCCGGACGAGGTGGCCGGCGTTCTTGTCCCAGTGCCGCATGTGGTCGATGGAGTTCTTGAACAGCCGCGGCCCGAGGTCCTGGCGGCCGCTGAACAGGATCGCGGCCCGCAGATAGCGGTGCATCAGGTCGTTCTCGCGGCGCATGATCTCGTGGAGCAGGGCCGCGTCCTCCCGGGCGTCCACGGCGGGATCGGCCGCGAGGAGGACGGCGTCGGCGTGGCCGCCGGCGGCGAGGGCGTCGAGCATCGCCTGGAACTGGCCGGCGTGCCGGACCTCGTCATAGGAGATGTTCAAGGCCATGTTCCGGATCTCGGGGAACAGTCCCTCCCGGATGCGCGTGTCCTGGTAGAGGCGCGTGATCGCCTCCTCGGTGCGCTTGTCCCGGGCCAGGTCGTCCGCGATCCGGGGCGCGCGGACGATTGCGTCCGTCCGGAACGACGGCGTCCCCCCCATCCGGACGATCTCGATCCCCAGCTGATAGGCGTGGTACATCTCGTCGATCCCGATCTGGATCGTTTGGGCCCGGGCGTCGGTCCGGCGGGCGAGGTAGGGGTCGTCGTAGAAGAAGCGCCCCTTGGGCATCGAATAGGCGTGGACGAGGTACTCGAAGCTGACCGCCCATTCGTGCTCGAGGGCGGCATTCATCAGGGCGATCGCCCCGGCCGTGGTGGCGATCCGACCGCCGTATGTTTTCATGGGCGCGCCTCCCTCGGGAAACCGCCCGGCCATTATATCCGCGCCCGGGCGAAAAGGAAAGGCTGGCGGGGCTAGCCGCGGGGCGCGCGCGGGGGTGAGAGGACGGCCGGAAAAATCACCCTCCGCCTCGCCGGGGAAAGGGATTGTCGTTTCCGGGGCCGGGCCCGAGAATGGGGGCAATCCGGCCGGCTTCGGCCGCGCCGGAACGAGCAACGCCAAGGTTGCCGAAAGGGCGAGGATTGAGGATCCTCTCCCGTCCCTCCTTTCTCAGCACCCCTGGCCCGGCGGCGGGCCGGGGGTGTGATTCCTCCCGCCGGTTCCTCCTCCTCCCCGGCGGTCTTTTCTCCCGGGCCGCCGTCCTCTATAATGGCTCCGCCGGACGGCTTCCGCCGCCCTCCGGGAAGGAGCTGCAGCACCATGAAACGAACCGCATCGACCGTCATCATCGCCCTCGCCGTCGCGGCCGCGGCGGCCGCCGCGACTCTCCGCCAGGCGCCGCGCTTCGCGGGGGGCGAGGTCCAAGGCCGGATTTTCGAGCTGGCCACAGCGCTCGAGGAGCGGGCGACGGCCCTGGCCAAGGAGGGCTTCGAGCACTTCAAAGGCTGGAACGGGACGATCACCGACCAGGAACAGGCGATCCTCTTCCGCTCCGAGTCCTTCGCCGCGTCCTGCCGCCTCTTCCTTCGGCTGGCGGAGGGGACGTCGGATTTCTTCCGGCCCGACTTCCTCCGGACGAACCTCTACAACGCCTTCGCCTGGCTCGCGGCCTCGTTCGCCGAGCTCGAGAACGAGATGCGGCGGGGGGAGGTCATGCCCTACGCGCTCTCCGAATGCCGGGGCCTGCTGGACAAAATGGAGCGCGAGTTCCGCGGCTGGCCCTCGCCCGACAACCTGGCCTACCTCGACGGCCGCTACGTCAAGGCCGCCGACGCCACCGTCTACCTGATCCAGCGCCAGGGTCCGGGCCAGTACGCGCGCCGGCCGTTCAAGACTCTCGAGAGCCTCTTCCGCTACAACTACGACCAGAACCGGGGCAAGGATCCCTGGAAATTCCTGGTCGAAGTCTCGGAAGACACGCTCCGCCGGATGAGGACGGGCCCGATGATCGACGCCACCTTCGAGGGCCAGATGATCATCGAACAGGGCACCCGGCCCAACCGGCCCGTCTACCGCATCGAGAACGGCCGGAGGCGCGGGCTCACCCGGCCCGACCTCGTCGCCCGCTTCGGCGGATGGGGGCGCGTCTTCGAGGTGCCGCGCGAGATCATCGACGCCTACGCGGAGGGCGCGCCCATCGATCGGTGAGGCCCCGCCCCCTCGCATCCCCCGGGAGGGGGAGTGCGGGCTGTTGTCAGCAAAAGGGGGGTTGATGATGGGAACCAAAAAGGTGGGGGCTCTCTCCAGCCCGCGCAAGAAAGCCATTTCCATTATAGCGGGCCCGGCTCAAATTGCAACTTTTTTTTCTCGGACGTCTAGCCGCGACGGCGGCCCAAACTCATCCTTGACTTTAGGCCGGAATTTTCTGATACTGAATCAAGATCGTCAGAATCATCCAAGCATCGCCAAGAATCGATCATGACCTTAGATGTCCTGGGTGCGGACGAGAATCGGTGATCGGAGGTAACGCATCATGGCCTACGAATTCAAGAACTCCAAAGGAGTGGCCTACTTCCTGCATTCCCGCGAGGTCACGCTGAAGGGCGGCCGGGCCCAGAAGATCTTCTTCTTCGCCCGGGACGTCCGTCCCGGCGCGCTCGACGCCGTCCCCGAGGGCTACAAGGTCATCGAGACGACGAAGACGGGGATGCCCATCCTCAAGAAGAAGTAAGCCGCCCCGCGGCCCGCTGTCAGGTCAAGTCGGCGCCCCCTCCGCCGCGAGCGCACTCCGGACGACGGTGCCTTCCCGAGTCCGGAGGGTCGTATGCTGCGGCCGGGAGGCGCCGGGTTGGCCTCTTTTTTTATGCGCCGGTTTTCCTTAGAATAGCGGAGGCCCCCCGATGAACGCCAAACGCTTCAAGCAATACCTGCTCTCCGGCGTCTCGTACGCCATCCCCTTCGTGGCGAGCGGCGGCATCCTGATCGCCGTCTCGATCGCCTTCGCTCCGATGACGGCCCAGGGCCCCGACTTCTCGCAGGCGCCCTTCCTCAAGCTGATCAACGACATCGGCTCGGCCGCGTTCGCCTTCCTGATCCCCGTCCTGTCCGGCTACATCGCCTTCGGCATCGCCGACCGTCCGGGCATCGCCCCGGGCTTCGTCGGCGGATACATCGCCGGGCACGTGGGCGCGGGATTCCTGGGCGGGATCATCTCCGGCCTTCTGGCCGGCTTCCTCGTCGCGGCGATCAAGAAGCTCAAGCCGCCGCGCGCCCTCCGGCCGATCATGCCCATCCTGGTCATCCCCGTCCTGACCTCGCTCGTCGTCGGATTCGTCATGTTCAAGATCGTCGGCGCGCCCATCCGGGACATGATGACCGCCATCCAGCACTGGCTCGAGATGATGAACTCCGGCAGCCAGGCCCTCCTCGGCGTCATCCTCGGCTCGATGATCGCCTTCGACATGGGCGGGCCGGTCAACAAGGTGGCCTTCTTCTTCGGCGCGGCCATGATCCAGCAGGGCAACTACGCGGTCATGGGCGCCTGCGCCGCCGCGATCTGCGTCCCGCCCCTGGGCTTGGGCCTGGCCACGCTGCTCAACCGGCCGCTCTGGACCGACCAGGAGAAGGAGGCGGGCCTGGCCGCGCTGGCCATGGGCGCCATCGGCATCACCGAAGGCGCGATCCCGTTCGCCGCGGCCGATCCGCTGCGGGTTATCCCGGTGATCATGGCCGGCTCGAGCGTCGGGGCGGTCGTGGCGATGCTCGGCGGCGTGGGCGACCACGCGCCCCACGGCGGGCCGATCGTCCTCCCGGTCGTCGACCACCGCCTCATGTTCGTCGCCGCCATCCTGGCGGGGACGCTGACTGTGGCCGGCCTCATGTCGATCCTCAAGCGCCGCGCGGCCCGCTCGTCCGCGGGCGCACCCTCGGCCTAAGGAGACCGTCATGACCCTCGTCGCCGTCACCGCCTGCCCGACCGGCATCGCCCATACCTACATGGCCGCCGAACAGCTCGAGAAGACCGGCCGCAAGCTCGGGATCAAGATCAAGGTCGAGACCCAGGGGGCCATGGGCATCGAGGACGAGCTCTCGGCGGCCGACATCCGCGAGGCGGCGGCTGTCGTCCTGGCGGTCGGGATCCCCGTCCTCAAGCGCGAGCGCTTCGACGGCAAGAAGATCTACGAGATCTCGCCCCAGGAGGCGATCAAGAGCCCGGAGGCGGTCCTGGCCCGGATCAAGAGCGACCTTGGCCTTTGAATTCGAATTCGCCTTCCCTTTGCCCCTGGGGCTTCATGCCCGGCCGGCCGGACTGATCCAGGAGCGCGCCGCAGGCTTCGCCGGGGACGTCGCCTGGGAGAACCGGCGGAACGGGCTCCGGGCCGACGCGAAAAGCGTGCTGTCGCTGGTCGCGACCGACACGCGCGTCCACGATCCCTGCCGCGTCCGTCTCGACGGCCCCGCGGCGGACGAGGCCGGCCGCGCCCTGCGGAGCCTGATCCTCGAGACGCTGCCCCGCCTCGAATCGGCGGCCGAGGAGGCCGCTCCCGCGGCCGCGTCCGACGCCCCCCGCATTCTCGCCGCGGAGAACGCCGCCTTCTTCCGGGGGGCGCCGGCCGGTCCCGGCGTCGTCCGCGCGCCCGCGTTCCTCCACGGGCCCGGGCCGGCGGCCGTTGACGGCGGCGACGGACCGACGCGCCCGCCCGAGGCGGAAGCCGCCGCGTTCCGGGAGGCCGCGGAGGCGATGGCCGGCGACATCGCCCGCCGCCGCGACCGGAGCGCCGAGCGGACCGAGCGGGCGGTGCTCGCCGCCCACCTGGCCATCCTTCGCGACCGGGCCTTCGCGGGGAAGGTGGAAGAGATCATCGCCTCGCGGGCGAAAGGCGCGGCGGGCGCCGTCCTCCTGGCCGCGGACCACTTCGCCGAGGTCCTCGGCGCGAGCCCCAGCCCCTACCTGCGCGAGCGCATCGCCGACATCCGGGATATCGCCCGGCGGCTGGCCGCGCGGCTCGGGGGCCCGGCCGCGGCGTCCGCCGAGCCGGATATCGCCCTCTCCGGCCCGGTGATCCTGTTTGCCGAGGATCTGGCGCCCTCGCAGTTCATCCTCTTGGACAAGTCGCGCCTTCGCGGCCTGGTCCTGGAAAAGGCGGGCGTCACGTCGCACACGCTGATCCTCTGCCGGGCGCGGGGCATCCCCGCCGTGGCGGGCTGCCCGGGCGTGCTCTCCCGGATCCGGCCCGGCGAGGACGTGCTCCTTGACGGCGGCCGCGGCCTCGTCGTCCCGTCGCCCTCGCCCCCGGTCGCCCGCTACTTCGAGCGCGACGCGGCGGCCGAAGCGGCGCGGATCGCGGGCCGGCGGGCCAAAGCCCTCCTTCCGGGACGGACGGCCGACGGCCGGCGCGTCGAGATCGCGGCCAACATCGGCGATCCGGAGGAGCTCGCGGGCGCCTGGGCCGAGGGCGCGGAAGGGGTCGGCCTCTTCCGGACCGAGCTCCTGCTCCTCGGCCGGACCTCCGCTCCCGGCGAGGAGGAGCAGACCGCGATCTACGCGCGCCTCGCCGCGGAATCGGGCGGGCGGCCGATCATCGTCCGGACGTTCGACATCGGCGGCGACAAGCCGCTCCCGTTCCTGCCGCTCCCGGCGGAGGCCAACCCCTTCCTCGGCTACCGCGGGATCCGGCTCTACGAGCGCTACGCCGACCTCGTCCTCGTCCAGCTGCGGGCGATCCTGCGCGCGGCCGCGTCCGGCCCGCTGAAGATCATGGTCCCCATGGCCGCCACGGCCGAGGAGATGGTCGCGGCCCGCGCGCTTTTGGACCGGGCGCGATCGGAGCTCGCGGCGGCCGGCGCGCCGCACCGGCCCGATGTCGAATTCGGGATGATGGTCGAAGTCCCTTCGGCCGCGCTCCTCGTCGACCGCCTCGCCGACCACGCGGATTTCTTCAGCGTGGGCTCGAACGATCTGCTCCAGTACGCGTTCGCCGCCGACCGCGGCAATCCCGCGGTCCGCGGCCTGGCCCGGCCCTTGAATCCGGCTTTCCTCCGGCTGTTGAAATCCGTCGTGGACGCCGCCCACGCCCGGGGCCGCTGGGTCGGGCTGTGCGGCGAGCTCGGCGGCGATCCGCGCCTCCTGCCCGTCCTCGTCGGCCTGGGCTTCGACGAGCTCAGCATGACCGCCTCCGCCGTGGCCGAGATCAAAGCCCGGCTCGGGGCGCTCGACGCGGCGGCCTGCCGCGCGCTCGTCGAGGGGATGTGCGCGGCCGGCCTCGTCCGCGAAGCCGAGGAACGGCTCGACGCGTTCGCCGCCCCGGGACCGGCCGCGGACGGGCTCATCGCGCCGGGCCTGGTGAGCCTGCGCTCGACGAGCCGGACGAAGTTCGAGGTCCTCCAGGAGGCGGCCGCCCTCTTCGAAGCCGCGGGCCGAGCGGGGAGCCGGGCCGAGGTCGAGGCCGCGCTCTGGCGGCGCGAGGACACGTTTTCGACGGGCATCGGCTTCGGCGTGGCCATCCCCCACTGCCAGTCGGCGGCCGTCCGGGCGGCGAGCGTGGGCGTCCTGCGGTTCGAGAGCCCCGTCGCCTGGGACGCGTCCGACGGCCGGCCCGTGGACCTCGCCTTGATCCTGGCCATCCCGGCCGGGGAGAAGGACAAGGGATCCTTGAAATACCTCGCCCGCCTGTCGCGGCGCCTCGTCCACGAGGAGTTCCGCGACGGTTTGCGGGCCGCCGCCGGCGCCGAGGAGATCGTCCGCCTCGTCAGCGCGGCCCTGGCCGACTGACCCCGTTTTCGCCCGGGCCGCGTTTTGACTCCGTCTCCCCTTAGGAATATACTCGGCCCATGATTCCCCAGACGAAATCCCGCGTCCTTCCGATTGTTTTCGCGGCCGTCCTCGTCGCCGCGGCCTGCGGAGGACCGAAGGACGGCGCACCAGCGCGAACCCAAGGCGGCGCTACCGGAGCCGTCGAGGCGACGGCACCAGCGCGATCCGAAACGGGCGCTACCGGCACCGGAGCCACGGCGGGCAAGGCGCTCAAGATCGCCGTCATCCCGAAGGGCACCACCCACGAGTTCTGGAAGTCGATCCACGCCGGCGCGGTCCAGGCCTCGCGCGAGGTCGGCGTCGAGGTCCTCTGGAAGGGTCCGCAGAAGGAAGACGACCGGGCCCAGCAGATCCAGGTCGTCGAGGACGTCATCAGCCGCGGCGTCGACGGCATCGTCCTCGCCCCGCTCGACGACCGGGCGCTCGTCAGCGTCGTCCAGGACGCGGGCCGGGAGAAGATCCCGGTCGTGATCATGGACTCGGGCCTCCAGGGGAAGGATTACCTCAGCTTCATCGCCACGGACAACTACCGGGGAGGCGTCCTCGCCGCGCGCCGGATGGGGGAGCTCCTCCAAAGCAAGGGCAGCGTCTTCCGCATCCGTTACCAGGCCGGCTCGGCCTCGACCACCGACCGCGAGAACGGGTTCCTCGAGACGCTGGCCAAGGAATTCCCGGCGGTCAAGGTCCTCGTCCAGGACCAGTACGCCGGCGCCACGACGGAAACCGCCTACCAGCTGGCCGAGAACCTGCTCGGCCGCTTCCCCGACGTCGACGGCATCTTCTGCCCGAACGAGTCGAGCTCCTTCGGGACGCTGCGGGCCCTCCAGGAGGCGCGCCTCGCGGGCAAGGTCAAGTTCGTCGGCTTCGACAGCTCGCCCAAGCTCGTCCAGGCCCTGCGCGACGGCCAGCTCCACGGCATCGTCCTCCAGAATCCGGTGAAGATGGGCTATCTCGGCGTGCTCGAGATCGTCAAGGCGATCCGGGGCGAGAAGATCCCGGAGCGTATCGACACCGGCGTCACCGTCGCCACGCGCGAGAACATGGACATGCCCGAGATCAAGGCCCTGCTCTCGCCCGACCTGTCGATCCTGGAGAAATGACCCCCGCCGCCGACCCCGCGCCCGTTCCGCGCGCCCCGACCGGGGACGGACCGCCCGCCCTCGAGATGCGGGGCGTCCGCAAGCAGTTCGGCGCGACGCTGGCCCTCGACGACGTCGATTTCTCCCTGGCCCGGGGCGAGGTCCACGCCCTCCTCGGAGAGAACGGCGCGGGCAAGAGCACGCTGGTCAAAGTCATCAGCGGCGCGGTCCGGCCCGACCGCGGGACGATGCGGCTCGCCGGGCGGCCGTTCGATCCGCCCAACCCCCTCGCCGGCCGCCGCTCGGGCGTCTCGATGATCTACCAGGAGCTGAACCTGGCGCCCCACCTCTCCGTCGAAGAGAACGTCGTCCTCGGCCGCGAGGAAAGCGCCGCCGGCTTCCTGAAGCGCCGGGCCGTGCGCGAGCGGATCCGGGAAACGCTGGCCTTCCTCGGACATCCCGAGGTCCCGCTCGACGCGCCGGTCGGGAAGCTCAGCGTCGGGACGCGGCAGATCGTCGAGATCTCGCGGGCCATCCTCGACCGCTCCTCGATCCTGGTCATGGACGAGCCGACGAGCAGCCTCACCCGCGAGGACACCGAGCGGCTGTTCCAGGTGATCCGCCGCCTCCGGGACGAGGGCGTGAGCGTCGTCTACATCAGCCATTTTCTGGAGGAGGTCTGCGAGGTCGCCGACGTCTTCACCGTCCTCCGCGACGGCCGGAACGCCGGGACCGGCCGGATCGCGGACGTGCCGCTCGAGGACATGATCCGGATGATGGTCGGGACGAAGATGGCCGACTTCTTCCCCCGCGTGCCGCACGAGCGCGGCGGGACGCTCCTCTCCGTCAAGGCGCTGAAAGGCGCGCGGATGGCCGGCCCGGTGAGCTTCGACGTCCGGCGGGGCGAGATCGTCGGGCTCGCCGGGCTGATCGGCGCCGGCAGGACGGAGACGCTGCGGGCGGTGTTCGGCCTCGACGCCGCCGCCTCCGGCGGGATCGAGATCGGCGGCCGGCCGGCCGGCCCGGGGCGGCCGTGGACGATGATCGCCCGGGGCTTCGGCCTGCTGAGCGAGGACCGGCAGGGCGAAGGGCTGGCCCTGCCCCGCTCGATCGCGGACAACGTGACCCTCAGCCGGCTCGGCCCCTACCGGCGGCGGGGCTTCTTGAGCCTGAACCGCCGGGCCGCGGCCGCCGCCGAGTGGATTTCCGCGCTCAACATCAAGGCCGCGGGGCCGCACCAGCCCGCGGCCGGCCTCTCGGGCGGGAACCAGCAGAAGGTCGCCCTCGCCCGCCTCCTCCACCAGGACGCCGACGTCCTCCTCCTCGACGAGCCGACCCGGGGGATCGACGTCATGAGCAAGGCCCAGATTTACGAGTGGATGGGGCGCGCGGCGGCGGGCGGCAAGGGGCTGGTGTTCGTCAGCTCCTATTTCCCGGAGCTCCTCGGCGTCTGCGACCGGATCGTCGTCTTCCACCGCGGCCGGATCGTGGCCGATCGGCCCGCCGCCGAGTGGACGGACGAGAGCCTGATGGCGGCTTCGATGACAGGAAAAGCGTGAATCCCATGACCTCCCGACCCCGGATCAAGATCCAGACCGTCCTCAACCTGGTGGGCCCGTTCCTGGGCCTCCTCCTGGTCATCGCCCTCTTCTCGGCGATGCCCGACGTCCAGTCGCGCTTCCTCCGGGGGGCCAACCTCAAGAGCGTGGCGACCCAGTCCG
>Ga0335071_10007926_pt1 | contig 10911 bp, 8 predicted proteins | sample Lox_Sample_15_FD_206724 | JGI IMG/M metagenome (GOLD analysis project Ga0335071, IMG submission 206724) | Soil microbial communities from Loxahatchee National Wildlife Refuge, Florida, United States - Lox_Sample_1.5 | ecosystem: Environmental > Terrestrial > Soil > Wetlands | place: USA: Florida...
GCGGAACCCTGCCGCCATCACTCAAAGACCCCGAGAGCCTGCTCAATTGGCTGGAGGACTTCTTTGACATACCCAAGACCGCGCCGAACGTCCCTGGCGAGGTTCATAGCGGATTCTACGACGCGACCATGTCGATCATCACCGGCGTAGCGGCGGCCGTGCAGAACCTCAATCCTGCGCCGTCCAAGAAAATCTTCGTAACAGGCCATAGCCTCGGCGGCGCCATGGCTTCGATCGGCGCTTACATTTTGAATCAGACCTACCATCTGCCGATTCAGCAGGTGGTCACCTTCGCTTCCCCCAGGCCCGGAGACACTGCCTTCCGTAACGGTTATCAGGCTGTGATCGCCAATCAAGTGCGCTATGAGAACTACGATGACATCGTGCCGCTCGTGCCTCCATCCGCGGAGTTCATCGATATGGCGGTGGCGATGCTGGCCATGATTCCGAACACCGGGCCGGACCTGGCGAATCTTTTCAATAGCGCGAAAGGCTGGAACTACGTGCCGGTCGGCAGCGAGCTGTTCATCGAAGCCGACAAGCACACCGTCATCTCGAACGAATCCATCGTGGCTCAGACGTGGGACGTGGTGAAGGAATTCGGTGAAGATGTAGTCGACGTCGATTTCTCCTCGTTCGCCGCCGCGCATTCGATTTCGCCTGGCAACGGTTACTATCGGGCGCTTTCCTCGACGGCGATGGCCGCAGCGGTCTAGGCGTCAGAACTCAATAGATCACTTTCAGCGAAAACTGGATCTGGCGCGAGGTGGCGGCGGTCCGGCTGATCTCTCCGAATCCCGGCCCCAGCAGGATATTCGCCGGCAGTCCGAAATTGACGATGTTGAAGATGTTGAAAAGCTCCGCGCGGAACTGCAATGACGCCAACTCGCGTGCCCCGAACTTCAGCGGCGTGTCCTTGATCACTGCAATGTCCAGGTTGTGCAGCCCGGGTCCTCGGAACGTGTTGCGCCCCAACGTTCCGAATACTCCCTGGTTCGGTCCCGTTCCTCTCGCAACATTGATCGGGATGTAAAACAACGATCCGTTGGCCGCCCCTAGTCCGAAGTAGTCTTCGCGCACCGTGCGGCTCGTCGAGAGGACAGGAACGCCAATCTGGTCCGGCCGGTCCGTGTTGTTCGATCCCACTCCCGTCTGCTGAATGCCCGAATAGATCGTGAACGGCAGTCCCGTCATCGCCGTTCCGATTCCCAAAAGCTGCCAACCGCCGGTCAGCGTCTTCCCCAGCGGACGCAGGAATGGTGCCTTGTCGGCATGGAGATCCTGAAACACGCTGAACGCCAGCGCCTGTTTGATGTCGAAGCTCGATGGGCCCTTATCCAGCCTCGCGTCGAATGGATCTTCCGGCAGCACCTGCGATACTGCCCCTGATGACCCGGAGATGAATCCGCCGAACACCGCGCTCGTGTCGTCAATCGATTTCGAGAACGTATAGCTCGCTTGCACTCCCAATCCGGAAGCCGTCAGGTCTCTCTGTGCCGATACCTGCAGCGAGTGGTAGCTTGAGTGCGACCGGTTGGTCATCATGGTCATCGGCCCGTATCCGCCCAGGTTGACGCCGGAGGAGTCAAACTGCGTATACGGCGCAAACTGCGGCGAGGCGCCCGCGTATCCATTGGGCGAATCCGTCACCGGCAGTTTCACTCCTGCCGTACCCACGTATGCGGCATTCAGCCCCACGCCGGCCAACTTTCGCTCCACTCCTGCCGTCCACGTTCCGATGTAACCGTTCCGGAAACTTGGCGCGATGCCGAATACGGTGAGTGGCACAATATGGTGGTCCGGGGAGAGAGCTGCCAGTTCCTGCTCGAAGCGCAGCAGGTCCATCAGCGTGTTGGGCGGCACCTTCTTTGAGTCGCCGGAAGCGAAAATGAGCGATCCGTTGGTGGCGTAAATCGGTGGCAGTTCTGCCGGCGTGATGGTCTGGCCGAACGCGACCGGGTCTCCGGGCGCCGCTGTCAGCTTCGGATAGAACACGAATGGCGTCGCACCCGTCAACAGGTCGTCCTGATAAAGATTGATCAGGAGCGTGGTGATTCCTCCACCCACGCGGAACAGCGTGTCCTTGAATGCCCGCCACTCCACCGACACCCGCGGCCCCCACCCGTTCTTGTCCAGCACGTAGGGCGGCTCCGGATTCACCAGGAACTCGGTTCCATGCAGCGCCGGATCGAGTATCGGGTTGGACGTGCGCTTGTCCGCCTCACGCATGCGCGATTCGATTTCATAGCGCAGTCCATAGTTCAATACCAGCCGGTCCGTCAGCTTCCAACTGTCCTGCACATAGGCGTTGTAGGCATCGCGATGAAGAGCCGTGTCGCCGATGCGGTCGCCCTGCGCGAATTCGGGTGGCGCTACGGCGAGCGTATAGGTAAATGCGCTTGCCGTCAGCAGCCCGGTCAGCGCATCCGGCAGCGGATCGCCCGGCGCAATGCTATGTTTCCCGCTCAGGGACGTAATCTCTATCGGCGAGTACGCCGTGCCGCCGCCAAACTGGTATTGGCCGTTGGGGTTGATGCCGAACAGCGACGTGTCGCGGTTGAAACGCATCTCCCCGCCCGCTTTGATCGTGTGCTTGCCGCGGATCCAGCTAAAGTTCTGCCGCACCTGTAGCAGATTGCCGAACCATCCCTGCACCGATCCTCCCGCGGTGTTGAACGATTCGTAAAGGCCGTCCCCGAACACTAAGCTTGGGTCGGTATGGTTGAGCGTAGGGAACTGCGGCGTGGCGCGTGTGAAGCTGATGGAGGATAGCCATGTCGAGTTGGCCGAGGGCGTTCGCGTATAAGCGATCGCCGCGTTGCGCTGCTGGTCCGTAAAGTCGATCGCGAAACTCGGGTCGATCACGATCTGGCTGGGGTTTGTAACAGGCCCCACCGTGTTCTCCATCGTGAATCGTGCGAATAACTGCGATTTGTCCGAGATCTTGTGATCCACGCGCCCCGAGGCTTGATCCGAAAACGTCGTCACCTTGGCCGCGCTCGCGTAGGTCCGCGCGCCGTACGGCCCTTGCGGATCGTTCGGCATGGGATATCGGTCAATCAGCTTGGCGATCTGCGGGTTCACAGGAATGATCAGCGTGTCACCTGGAAACGTGGTGGTGTCGCGGCCCGCGCGATCATTGGCCGAGGGAACCGGAATTACTTCAGTGTCGCTCAACACCTGCCGGAAGCCTTGATACTCCAGAAAGAAAAACGTCCGGTTGCGTCCGTCGTAAAGCCCCGGAACAATCACCGGTCCCCCGGTCGTTAACCCGAATTCATTGCGGATGAACGGCGGGATGCGTCGCGGCTGCGCGAATGACCGGTAGTCGAAAAAGTTGCGCGCATCCAGCGCCGAGTTGCGCAGAAACTCGAAAAGAGTTCCGTGAAACGCATTGCTGCCCGATTTCGTGATGATATCGGTATAACCCGCGGCGCCGCGCCCGATCTCCGCCGGCATCCAGGCCGAGCTCGACCGGATCTCCTGCACCGCGTCCACGTTGAGATTCGTGAACGTCGCACCGCCCAATTCCGGATCCGTGCTGTCCACGCCGTCCATAGCGAACACCGCTGCCGTGCCGCGCTGCCCGTTGATCGCGAACTGCTGCGTGAAATTCGACGCGCCGCTGGTGTCGGTCATCGTGCCCGCGGCGAGCAAGAGCAATTGGCTGAAATCACGTTTGTTCAAAGGGAGTGACGACACCGCCTTGCCGGAAAGTTGTTCTCCGCCGGTACCTTCGCGCGAAGCGGAATCCTGCGCGATAGATAAGGTTCCCGCGGCGGACAATGTCAGAACAACCTTGTCGGCCGGCAGTTGCAGTTTCCCGGCGAGAGCCACCGCCGAGCCGTTGTAATCAACCGAGAGCGCATACTGTCCCGGCGTCAGCGCCGAGAATGTGAAATGCCCGTCGACGCCGGTTCTTGCCGTCGCCGCTATGGAATCGGTTCGCAACTGAATCGCAGCGTCAACAATCGCGTGGCCAGTGCCGTCACGCAATTCTCCGCTCCAAGGCTTGGAGTCCACCGTTTGGCCGGCTGCCACGCCGGCCGCTGCGAGCGCCAAAATCGAGACGGCAGCAATTCGGTTCTTTTGCTTCCAAGTAGGGGTGCACAAGGTCGTATTCTGAAGCACAATGGCCTACTGCGATGATACGCGAAGGCTGCATCATCCTGCTCGATTTGTGCGCAGTCGCACGGTCGATTGCCGCCCCGTCCAGACAGTTCCCCTACACTAAGAGTGGACGCAAAGGAGGTGCGTGCATGCCAGCCGCAAGTCAGAGGGAAATGGCGGGTTTCTTGTTAGGTCTCGGCGTGGGATTGATTGTGGGTATCGTGTGGCAACCGCGCGGCGATGATCAGCCAGCAAAACGTGGCGCCATCGACCGAGCCAATAGCAACGTGACGCGCCGCTCGCTTCCGGTCGCAGCCAAGGGCTAGCTCCCTGCTTTCGGGATCCCGGCCGTTCTGCTAAAGTCGAAGATCGCAATCCGTACCCGGTCGAAGCGGGCTTGGGAGGCGGATGATCTTATGACCGAGCCGCCAACTCCAACGGACGAATGGCGCCAGCCAAATTGATGGCGTCCGCCACTTGCCTTCGCGGGCCCGCGCTTATCCTCCTGCTCCTCTCCATCGGCTGTGGAAAGACGCCTGTCCATTTTCCACTAGAAAGAACGCCCGCCAGATTGCAGCGCGGCAAGTATCTGGCAAACGCAGTGGCGATCTGCTTTCACTGCCATTCCGAGCGCGATTGGGCCACTCCGCCCGGGGGTCTGCCGGCCGGCGGACGATTAGGCGGCGGCAGAGTGCTACATCCGGGCTTCAGCCTAACGTTTCCCAACATCACGCCCGATCGCGAAACCGGCGCCGGAACGTGGTCCGACCAGGATTTCTACCGCGCTCTCACCCAAGGCATTGGCCACGACGGGCGCATGCTGTACTTCGAGATGCCGTATCGTCAGTTCTCGCAGCTCTCCGATGAGGACCTGGCATCCATCATCGTATACGTGCGATCGATCCCGCCGCTGCATAATGCGCTACCCAAATCGGAGATACCAGCGGCGGTGATGGCGCATATGAAGCCCTTGCCTCCGCGTCTCCACGGTTTTTCTCCGGACCTCTCGACGCCTGAGCGGCGCGGCGCGTATCTCGTTTTGGCCGCGGCCTGCACCTACTGCCACACGCCGCGTCAGAACGAGGAAGATTTGCCCGGCATGGCGTTCGCCGGCGGCATGCCTTTCCAGGGAGCCTGGGGCAATGTGGCCAGCGCGAACCTCACGCCCGATCCTTCCGGTATCCCGTATTACAACGAGCACATGTTTCTTCAGGTCATGCACACGGGATGGAATGATTCGCGCAAAATCAACCCCGTGATGCCCTGGCCGTACTTCCGCGAGATGGAGACCAGCGATGTGCTCGCAATCTTTGCCTATTTGCGAACGCTTCCGCCTGTGAAGCACCGCGTGGACAACGCCGAAACCTTCTCGCTCTGCCCAAAGTGCGGCTACGTGCACGGCTTGGGAGCGATGAACTAGCGCCGCGGAACGTCAGTGCCGGCGTACGATAGCCCCGAATAACTGCCCACCGCGGTCCTTGCTGCTCCACGTTCCGGCGTACTGATCGCGATACAGCAGAACGCGCGCCGTGAAAGTTCCCAGCCTGGGGATGGTCAGATCCGTGAGCGTAATCACCGGAGTGTCGCCGGCCCACTTGATCTGCACTGGGACCGGAACTGGAAAATCGTGCCCGCCGTATTGCACGCGGGCTTCTAGCAGCCAAGTGTCGCCGGCCAGCTTGCTCACTTTGTCGATGACGTATCTCTCTTCGCCGGAAATACCCTCCTGTCCTGGCGTGGCGGAATGTCCAACCAAGGTAACGCCCGACATCATCGCCTGGAATCTCTGCTCCAGATCGCGTTTGGTGTCGACCGCGGTCGGCTTGCGGCCACAACTCGCCATCAAGACGGCAGAGAAAATAGCCGCCGCGCTCGCGCGATTCATTTCGGTTTCGCCGCGGCGAACCGGATCTTTGCCAGCGAATCGGCGTCGCTTGGCAAGTCCTTTTCGCCCGCCGGCATTTCATTGGAGCGAAGCATGAACGCCAGAATCGCACCGTTGTCTTCGCGGCTTAAGCTCCCCGGATGATCGGCGGGCATCGTCGTCTGCATCTTTTCGAACAGATCGTCCAGCGTCTGGCCGTCCCACCGGTCACGGAACTCCGAACTTGCCAGCGACGGCGTGGGGCCATGACCTTCAAGGTTGGCACGGTGGCACGACGAGCATGATTTCGCGTAGAGCGCCTCCCCGCGCTTAGCCTGTGCGGCTGAGTACACCCCGTCCCACACTGAGGGAGCTGCCCACGCCAGAGCCACCGCGATGGAAGCTCCCGCAATCAGTATCTTCCGGATCATTTCCGTAGTTTAGCCTCGCCCGACAATCCACGCGAACCGGGCGTGTCTTGTATCCTATACAGAGTTATGCAAAAAGGCTTGGGTTTCATGTTGAACAAGAGATGCGCTGCGGCGGCAAAAGGCTCCGCCCTTTTACTGGCGATCGCATGGAGTCTGCCGGGTGCCACCGCGCCTGCCTGCGATCCGGATAACGGAGGAATCCAACTCCCCGCGGGCTTCTGTGCTCTCGTGGTCGCAGATAACCTTGGGCCCGCGCGCCACATCGCCGTGGCTCCCAACGGCGACATCTACGTTGCGCTGCAGGCAGACGGTAACAAGGGCGGCGTCGTCGCGCTGCGCGACACCAACGGAGACGGCCGTTTCGAAGTACAGGAACGTATTGGCGAGGGCAGCACCACCGGCGTGGCCCTGCATAATGGCTATCTCTACCTTGCGCATTTTCATTCGGTAGAGCGATACAAGATGACGCCGGGCAAGTTGACGCCGTCCGGCGCCCCGGAAACCGTGGTCTCGGGTCTGCCCGGCGTGGAGGAACACGGCGACAAAGGCATCGCCTTCGATGGCAAAGGCAGCCTCTACGTGAACATTGGCGCGCCATCCAACGCCTGCCAGCCGAAGAATCGCATGGCCAAGGTACCCGGACAAGATCCTTGCGAACTACTCGAAAAGCACGGCGGCATTTGGAAATTCTCAGACAGCAAGCTCGGACAGAAGCAGGAAGATGGCACCCGTTTCGCCACCGGCATGCGCCAGATGCCCGCCATCGCCTGGCATGACGGCGCCTTGTACGTCGTGATGAACAACCGCGACCAACTCGACACCCTGTGGCCCGGCATGTTCACCGCCAAGGAGAATGCCGAGCGCCCCGCCGAGCCCATGTATCGGATGGCCAAAGCCGGTGCAAACTACGGCTGGCCCTATTGCGTCTACGATTATCTGGAAAAGCGGCTCTTCCTGGCCCCGGAGTACGGCGGCGACGGCAAAAAGCTTGGCCGGTGCGGCCAGTTTGACCTTCCCGTTACGGCCTTCCCCGCGCATTGGGCGCCTGTCGATTTGACGTTTTACACCGGTTCGCAATTCCCCGCGAAATACAAGAACGGCGCGTTCATCGCATTTCACGGCTCCTGGAACCGGGCGCCCATGCCGCAGGAAGGCTATAACGTAACGTTTCAGCCGTTCACCGGCGATAAGCCTTCGGGCGACTTCGAAGTCTTCGCTTCCGGCTTTGCCGGCAAAACGCCGCTCACCAATCCCGATGACGCGCGCTCCCGCGCTGACGGAGTCGCCCAGGCGCCCGATGGTTCGCTATTCATCGGTGAAAGCCAGCACGGCAAAATCTGGCGTGTGTTCTATCGCGGTACGAAGTAGCGCCGGTTTACGAACGGGTGAAAACAGAAGGCTTGGTGCGGATGAGAGGCTTGAACCTCCATACGCGGGGCCTGCGACGCAGACCGCGCCAGTGTTCTCGCAACGCCTCCTGCAGCTTCGGGCTGAGCCTTGAGTCTTTGCCTCGATGCGGAATCGGCACGTCGGCTGGTCGACTTCCATATTGATCGACCAGTGCACGCACGCCTTGAGATTCTTGGGCAGCGGGCGAATGAAGGCACTCTCAGTTCTGGTGAACGGACCGAATACGAAGCACTCATCCACGCGGCCGACTTTATCTCGATCCTAAAGTTGAAAGCTCGGCGTCCGCTCGACCAGATCTCGGGCCAATGATCGATGCCGGAACCCGGCGGTTCGTCCGAGAACGAGCCGGAGAAAATCTCGCTCTCGCCTGCCACCGATCCAACCTTCACAAGGGCCCATGGCATCAATAATGCATCTTCACTGCTGAAACAAGATCTAGGGCCATCGCATTCTTGCCGTCCTGGATCTACATGGTCGAGAGCGAAATGGCCAACTCCAGCATTTGTGCCCACCGGTCGAGTCTTCCGACTTTGAAAGTTACCAGGCTGCCTCTTTTTTTGGCTGAAGCGACCAGAGGTACTCGACAATTCGGCTGATCTCTTCGTCAGTGAGCATCTGTTTCCAGGCAGGCATGTAGAGCGGAGGTGCGGGCTTCTTAGCGTCTGCTAACGGCGGCATCTTCCCGTTGCGGATGATCTTGGCCACTTCGACTTTGGTGTAATCGTCGGCCACGTGGACCAAAGAGGGGACCTCGCCACCCTGGCTGTTCGGGTTGGGTACGCCGCCTTGGACCTCCAGGCCATGACAGCCAACACAGCCAAAGCGTGAGAAGTTCTGTTTGCCGGCCTCGATGAGCGCGGCTTCGGGATTGAGCGCCTTGGGCCGGCCCGTCAGCATCTGCATGGCATCCTCTGCCGTCGCAACATTTAGGAATCCGATCAGTGCTTTGCGCTCGTTCGAGCCGAGTTCATAAGCTGGCATAAGGCTTCCCGGCGAAATCATCTCTGGATTGACCAGTTGCTCGTCAAGCCAACCGATCGAGTGGCGCCTGGTAACTCCCGCGAGGTCGGGGCTGTCGGTCCGGCCCCCGACGCCACCAACGCTGTGGCACGTAATACAGTTCTTCTCGGCAAACAGCTTTCGGCCGAGCTCCGGACTGGGGATGACTCGCACACTCGAATAGTATGCGCCCATCTGCTCGCTGGTGAGCGAGAGCATAAAGAACGTCAGCGCCCGTGCCTGCTCGTCGGTGAAGTGGAAATTGGGCATGGGGGAGCTTGGCGAGAGAGAGTTCGGGTCCAGGAAGTGGCGTTTGAGCCATTCTGGTTGCCGGTGATTGGCGCCTTCTTCGGTGAGGTCCGGCCCGATGCTGCCTCCTACGCCATTCAGTTTGTGGCAGCCGCGGCACCCGTGAGTTTCGAAAAGCCTGCGCCCCTCAGCCAGCTCCGGAACACCGGGGACATCGCCTTCCTTGTGGCATCTGCCGCAGGAAGCGCGGACATAATCTTTCGTCAGAAGCGGCTGCGACCAGAAAGCGACTCGCCCGTGCGCATTCGTCTTATCCACCGCGAGCCCCTGGCCGCCGTGACAAATGGTGCAGCCAAACCTGGCGACAAGGTGCGGTCCGACATTCGGATGATACGTGAACGGCTGGGGGGCTTTGGCCATGGTTGGGTCGTCCACGCCAAGATGGCAGGTCGTACACCGGTCCACGCGCTGCAATCCGGGCAGCAGGATCTGGCGAATCGAGACGGCGCCGTTCATGACGGATTCTTTTGCGGCAGCAGTCGGTTCCTGCTGCGCTTCCAGCCGGTAGAACTGGTGTTGGTAGGCCTTCCAGGCCGGGCTGCTCGCCTGAAAGATCGCGCCCATCAGCAGCGCCAGAACGATGAGGCTCAGAGCGAAGAAGACTTGTGGAGTCCGGTTTTCCATTACTCGTGCCCCGCGACATGGACCCAGGGCGGTGTTAATGCCCAGCCGGGCCCACGAAAATATGTGCCCACTATAATGAGGACGAAGTTCACCAGCATGAAGGCGGTAAAGATCCAGATCGCCCACTTCCGCGCGGCTGGTCTGCGGCTTGGGTTGCTGTCCAGATAGGGAACCGCGAGAAGCAACAGGACCATCAAGGTGGGCGCCAGCACGCCGCCCACAAACGCCGAGTGGCTCACCAGTTCCTGGAGCCCGAGAAAATACCAGGGAGCTTTGGCCGGATTCGGCGTCTTTGCGGGGTTGGCGATCTCTTCAAGCGGTGCGCTCCACGCTAGCGAAATCGCCATCACGGAAACCAGGGTGATCAAAAATGCGATGGCCTCGCGATAGAAGGCAAAAGGGAACGAGAAGACTTCTTCGTCCACTTGTTCGGTGGCGACGGTTTCAAACAGCGGTGAACCGGTCACCACTTCCATCAGGCCGTAGGTTTTGTCGTTGGACGCTGCGGAAACGGACTCGTTGCGCGGTGGCGACGCGGCGGCACTGCCGATTTGCACGAGACCTTCTGTCGTTGTTTCCTCCTCCAGTTTCCACACGGGACGCGACAAGCCACCATCTTTGCGAATTCGCCAGAAGTGAAGCATGGTAAACAGCACCACGAGCGCCGGCAGCACCACCACGTGAAGCACGTAGAACCGGATCAAGGCGCCTTCCGCGACGTTGTGGCCGCCTAACAGAACTTCCTTGATCTTTGCGCCGAGCAAAGGAGCGTAGCCCCCGATGTTGGTGCCGACCGTAATCGCCCAGAACGCCAGTTGGTCCCAGGGTAGAAGATATCCGGTGAATGAAAGGCCGAGCGTCAGCAGGAGAAGAACCACGCCAACTACCCAGTTGAACTGGCGCGGCTTCTTATACGACGCCGTGTAGAACACGCGGCACAGGTGCAGGATGACGCAAATCACCATGCCGTGCGCCGCCCACCGGTGCACGTTGCGCAGAAACGATCCCATAAACACGACGAACTGAAGATCTTTCATGTCCTGGTAGGCTTGGGCGGGATAGGGGCGGTAGTAGAACATGAGCGCCACGCCGGTACCGACAAGAATCAGGAACAAGTAGAACGTGATGAAGCCCAGATACCAGGTGTGGCGGATTCTGAAGTTT
>Ga0335071_10007927_pt1 | contig 10910 bp, 17 predicted proteins | sample Lox_Sample_15_FD_206724 | JGI IMG/M metagenome (GOLD analysis project Ga0335071, IMG submission 206724) | Soil microbial communities from Loxahatchee National Wildlife Refuge, Florida, United States - Lox_Sample_1.5 | ecosystem: Environmental > Terrestrial > Soil > Wetlands | place: USA...
AAAGGAGGCATCTACCAACAATGGAGACGATATCTCCATAGTCATTGTAGAATGGCATTACTAAGTTGTGTTCTGCAAAGTGTCCATGAGGGGCCACGCCTCCTTGAAGGTATTTTGGATAATACAACCTCAGCGCTTCGAGATCTTTCTTACTCACCATTGAGGTAAGATCCTCTAGATGATCATCCGTTGGGAAGTACCCAAACTTCCAATGCATCTGATTTTCTTTATCAATACGAGAATTGAGATATCGTCTAGCTGTGTAAGCCCGATCTGAATTGATCAACAAATCTTGGCACGCGCGCACAACTTTGCGCAATACTCTTTGCTTAGCTACGTTCTGATTGAACTTCATTTGCCATCAGCTCTCCTCTGAGCTACGAGATTGACCTTAATCATCTCTGCAAATGGTTTAGCCAACGAAGTAAGTTCCTCGCCACAAAAAGAACATATCAATTTCTTATTGTCCTTGCTCAAATCCGGCGGCCCTTCTTTATTGCACTTCGTGCATTTCACGGCCCAAGGAAGCTTCTTTCTCTCATCCTTACGAACCTGATCATTGGCGGCCATTTGACGGCGCATGAAAACTGATATGTTATTTACTGGCTTCCCACATTCTGTACAATAGGCCACAAGAGTCGCCTTATCCACGACGGATCTCATTTCCTTTCCACAGCCCTTGTTATCGCAAAAACTTATATAATCCATATTTATCCTATACCAATATTGGGAATTGTAGGTGCCTTAGGTATGTTATTCTCTAACACTTCAATCAACTTTGAAACATCATCCGGATATGTGACATTCACAATAAAGATATGAGCCCCATCCGGAGGCACTCCAAATCCAGAAACCCTGATCCTATCTCCATTCCGCATCTTTGGTTTGAATTCTAAGATCTTATCGCCCTTGATAGTATTAAGACTCTTCTTAGTACCTTTGAGGGCTTCAAGTAAAGTCAACTCAACTGTAGATATAACATCGTCACCATTGAGCGTTAGCCCTTTGTCGTTTGGTTGTACCGAGATCGCCAACAACAAATCATCATATATTTCCTTGGCGCGATAATTACCCTTGCCTTTCAGATATACTTTCGCACCATCTTTTACACCAGCATCAATCACAACCGTTGCGGTTTCGGTAGTCATCTTCTTGAATGATCCGTTGCATGAAGTGCAGCGAGCGCCTATGGCAACAGATCCTGTTCCAAGACAAGCATTGCATGTAAGTTCTGCCTCGGACATTTGCGCGCCGGCACCATATTTACGCTTTCCAGAACCACCACACTTTGTGCAAACAACTTTGGCCTTGCCATCTTTGCACTCTGGACACTTGCTAATTCTGGTATAGGTAATGTCCTTTTTGCAGCCTTTGGCCGATTCTTCAAAAGATATACTGAGATTTACGACCAATGGTGGTTCTTTGGGAACATCTGCCGGACGAAAAGATCCGGTAAATACTTCATCCATTCGGCGTCTGATCTCTTCTGCAAAGTCTACTGATGGATCATAGAACGGAGATCTAACATCATTATGTGCCGGTTGTTTGGTCCCATACTTCTCTAGAAATTGATACGCCTCATTGATACGCTTAAACTTCACCTCTGCATCTGGCGATTTATTTCTATCCGGATGATACTCGATAGCCTTTCTCTTGAATGCGGTCTTCACATCAAGATCTGATGCCCCAACCGGTACTCCAAGCAGCGCACATGCTTCTTGAATATTCATTTTCCCTTCGTAGTATTCGAAACAGCCTTGGCCCTCGACTTCTTCTTTGGGGCTGTTTTCAGCTTCGCCCAGGCAATCGCCACAGCCATTGAATCGGCTACATCACTCATGCAGTCCTCATCGCAAATTCCTGCAATAACTGCCTCCTAAAATCAGATTCCCATATAGTGACTAGGCCAAACCCAGCTTCTTTGAATATTTTCTCACGATCCACGGTTTTTTGATAAGCATCACGATAAGTTATACCAAACCTATTTTTATCATCAAGGTTGTAGAGCCGTGGATTACCATGAACATCATCTCCATAAAACTCATATACGGTATTAGTTTCTGGAATAAATCCATCAACCCTAAATTTTCTTCCTGGAATTAACTTAGTTACCTCTCGATGTTTTTTATCATCTGGAACGCCTAGTGAATCAAGCCAACGAGAACTTATATATGATATACTTGAAACACATTTTGGGCAACCACTTCCTCCATTATTATGGACATCTGCCACACTTTGAACATCCACGACCTTGCAAATGGCCATCAGGAGTTTGCTTAAATTCACCATGTTTTGGACAGATAATAATAACCTTGACACTCTTACCAAGATATATGCTTTTTCATATCTGTATTTTTGATCATGTACCGCAATGGCTTTTGTTACAAATCCTTCACTGGTTAGTTTTCGCATTCTTCCTCTTAGATTTTGTTGGTTTAAGTTTTAATTTAATAAATGCAATACTAACTGCAATTGCATCAGCAACATCATAATTTTCAACGATAATTTCTTTTTCCTTTGTCCTCTTATTAACTTTGTAGAGCCATGGATATTGAATTCCCAAATGCTGAGCAACTAATTCCGGAATCTCTTCCTTCTTCGGAAGCTCCTTTCCAATCTTGATAGCATGTCTGATCTTAAGAACATTCAGTGCATCTGGATTTACTCCCATATCAAACATTGACAACCTAAGCGTCATGTTCAAAATAGCTAATGGAATTACAGTTGCCGCAGACGATGCTCCCTTCATAAATCTGACATAGTCTTCAATTACGAATTCTTGCACTTGGTATTTATCAAAAAGATTTAGAATATATCCTCTGGCATGATTCAGCATTTCGAGTATACCTTTGGACTTATCTGGTTTGTAGTATTCACTATGGACTAATTTCAATCCAGATATTTCATCATAATCAATAATCGATATGCCAATTGTAGATGTGCTGGCATCCAGGCCCATTACTCTCATGTTGAAGTATATAACAAAAGAAAAGGAGGATTCTTTCGAATCCTCCCTTCAATTGCTAAGCTTATCTAAGCAAGAAAGCTAAAGCATCAGCTGGGCGCTGGAACGAATAATCGTCCTCATCCGGCTCTTCAAGCTTCGATCCTTTGGAGCTTTTGGTCTCCTGTGGAACTGGCTTGCCATCCCAACCAAGGTCACGCAGACGCTTCTCGACAGTCTCTGGCTTCGGGCAAATGAGCTGTCGGTGTAGACACTTCTCAATCACCTCGTCACCACCGATATCTTCGATGAGCTTGAGATCAGTTTCAGACATCGGCTCGGTATCCTCGGCAACGACACTGTAGTAGCCAGTTGCGGTCTTGCTCTGCGGATCGAACTTGATGGAAAGATCGAAATCGCGAGGAGTTAGATGCTTTCCCTTCTTGTTCTTGGCTTCGAGGATATCCTCGATTTGCTGCGCAGTGAGCTGGCTCAGATCAAGCAACTTGAGTGCCTGATCAGCGCGATCGATGGCAACTACCATGTAACGCTCTCGGCCTTCCTTACCAAAATACTTCTTCACAGGACAGTCATCTTTGTATGTTGGCCATGCTGTCCGTACCTTATCACCAAACGAGCGCTTGCTGTTTGGTAGCTTGATGCGAAGCTGATAGAACACGCCCATCCCTGTGACGATGCGCACGCTATTGAAGCCCTTTTGAAGCTTCATGAACGGGAGCCTTGGAAGCTCCTCTCTATCAAATTGACGGGCTTGTTGCTTGGGAAGCGTTCCCCAAGGTCGGATACCAATGGAAGGTGTATTTTCAGTTGTGGTAGTATCAGTCATTGTTTTCTCCTTGCGGCGTTTTGTTATATGTGATGTTTTCGATCCGAATTACTCTGTGCCACGGAATTTTGCGATTGATTTGCTTGATTTCCGTTTTGCTTGTTATTGGTGTATGAGGATCTTTGATTGCTTTTGCCGCTTGCGTTTTGTTTAGCTGAATGCCCCTGAATTCCAAAAAGGCGTTGCACTCATTTACATCTTGCGATCTATAAAGTACAATCCCGTCAGTTTCCGAAGGATCTTCTGCTACTATTATATATATCGGCTTAATCGTAGATCTGTTAACTATTGCTGGTTGTTGAAAAGCCATTATTCCTCGTCTTCGTCTATCCCTTCGATATCAGGGTCTTTTTTCTTGATTTCATTAGTTAGTTCGATTCCCGAGGCAGAAACACAAAGATCCAGCTCTGCTATACAATCCTCTCCACCAAAAAGGTGGTTTTTCTTGACCCGAGCCACAGTGGTAATTCCGTACTTGACTTTCTGTTTGTTCTTAGTACGGGTGAGCGTTTCCTTCCTCGACATTTCTAAAATAAGGGAGCTAAGATATTCCAGTTCAGCTCCGCCCTTCTGTTTGAAACCAACCGAACCAATGTTTGCGTAGACTTGATTGATGCAAAGAACAGCGATTGTATAATTGCCATTTTCGTCTCTGTACTTCTCAATCAATTGATTGAAGCGACGAATCGCCCAAGAAACTTCTTTGGCAGTTACGCCCGGCTGTTTGCTATAGTCATCATTATCTTCATCTTCTGCAGAGTTGATTGATGCTCCAACTGAATCCCAAACAAGTAAGATTTTGAGATCAGGATCCATTTCCTTAGCAGCTTTGATGTAAGCGACAGATTGTTGTACGCCTTCCAAAATGTTACGGCTTGGTGCGACAGCAATCTGAGAAGGATCGCCACCAATCTTGTTCTTGAAACGAACGGAATCAAACTTACCTTCAGCATCCCAAAGCACTACCAAAGCTCCCTGTTGCTGCGCTGCCTTCATAGCAAGCATGCCCAGCGTGCTTTTTCCGCTATCGGGTTTCCCTGCAACTTGGAAAATGCGACCATAAGCAATTCCAAGTAGGCCGGTCAAAGGCTTCCAAAACTTATCAATCTCAACAGAAGATATGTAATCTGATGGATTGGTTGAAAGAACGATTGCGTCGCCGGTCTTCATTCTGTCAGTAAGAGGAGCCTTCTTCTTATCGAATCGGCCCTTTGCTTTTTCTACCAAAGCATTGATATCAAACTTTGGCTTAAGTAAGTCGTAATCTGGTTTGTCTAATATTGATTTCTTCGATGCCATTCCTCTCCTATTTTACACAACCCTTTTTATTGAACGAAAAGTAAGATGCGCTTCTTTTAATAAGGCATGTATGTTTGACAAGTGCTTATAATCTTTTTCAGCTATGTTTTGTTCGTTTGATATTCTTTTAACTTCATCATCCTTTAGAATTAGCTGAGCCAATGCACTCTCTGTTACCTTTTTCCCATCAATAGATACACCTTTGAGACTTGAGTAAGCATTTGCTTTAGCAAACTCAATATCCCTCTTCATAGCTCTCGATCTCAAATCGGCAGAAGAAAGTTCAGAAAGCAAAGCCGCCTGTGCTAGCAAGCACGCAGCGGCCATGGGTGTGGCATCATCCTCGTCGAATGTGCCTCTAGCTAATGAATCTAACTTCAGCAGTACCTTATGGTACTTGTCCTCGAACCCAGTCAAAAGATCATTTACTTGTTGATCATGTTCCGTCGCCATTTTCTTTTAGCGGCACAGAACTATCCTGCTCGACTTGTTCTTTATATGACTGAAGTTCTTTCTTGAAAGCATCTATCTCAGCAAATTGTTCCGAGAACTTTTGTCTGGCCTCAGATATCATAGTTGCTATCTGATCTTGGGCAATCCTCAGCTGTTGATTAACCATCAGACTTATCAGAAATGTAAATACCTCCATCGAAGAATACTTCTTGTGCGGAGGCTTGACGAAAATGATAATCCCATCTTCATTGACTTCAAAATGATCTTGGAACAAATCCTTGCCCTTGAAATTTGGCCGATCATATCCCTTACAAATCTCTTCATATGACGAGTATTCATCGTTCGTCATAGAGACTTTCTTGTTATCAATGATTCTGATCATAACATATGTTCTGACCATTTTACTTCTCTTCCATTATCTCTAGGTAATGTTCTAACGGAATTCCAAGTCTTTGGGCTATCAACTCTGGAACTTTGGCACATAGAACATCCTGCTGGCGAGAACCATCATCAGAAATGTACGCTTCCTCTCCAAGCATGTTGCCTATCTTCTGCACAAGGCCCCTGTAATACTCCGCATTGGAACACATCTGAGCAGCGGTATCTTTCCAATTAGAAGTGTATCTCTCTGACATTGAAAGAAACTCTTTGAGACCATTGATAACCTCCATATCATTGGTAACTAGATTACCTTTGACATAGATATCGCCATTTCCCTTTAGTTTGACTACTTCCCCATAGTCTCTTACAACGAATGAAATATCACCGGCATTTGGTGTATCGTTGATATTTACACAAGTAAGTTCTGGCATCTGTTCCTCTATTGTAAGCCAGCCAGCATTAAATTCCAAATCCCCGCCATTCATCTGGACTCCTTTGACTGAATAATTCCGATAAGCAATTTGTCTTTTGTTATCTTTGATTGCTTATATAATCTCCACAACTCTTTCAGCTCAGGATTCTTCCACAATTCATTAAGCTCATCAAATAATACCTTCTTGAATTCGCTTTCCTGTTGCTTAGCAATTTGTTCAGATGTTCTTCGCTTGAATGAATTGGCCTTTATCCCATCGGAAGATCCAAACACCGTATCTCTAGAGTTTTGACGACTTCTTTCAAACCAAAACAAAAACTTCCTGCCATCTTCACAACTATTCAATCTATCAATGAATGAAGTTCCTTGATCGACTTCTGTACATATAATCTCGTACAATCTAATTGCATTTGTCTTGTACTTACTAATGCCACTGAATATTGCTTTTAATTCCAATACGGCAATTACATCTGGATCACTATCATCCAATCCATCCAAAGACAACTCATCCCACGGTGGAGAATTCTTATCCTTCATGATTTCATTAAATTTGTCAGACTCTATCATTTCGCCCTCTTGAACCCACCAACGCCGGCCTCAAAATTGGTCTGGGCCTTCTCACGCTTGTATTGCTCTTTCATAGCCTCAAAAGATTCATGTGTAGTTTGCCGCTTGCTTTCTTCTGTGTATTCGGAAACCACATCCTCAAGCTCGTCCTGGCTTATTCCTTTTTCGGCCAACTTCCGAAGCTCCTCGGCTTCTAATTGTTCCCTCGAAATCCTAACAACCATATATCTCCTATCAAGATCGTCTAAACGATCCGGGAGCCAGACCATTTAGAGCATTTTTGGCTTTCATGTTTTTGTATGCCCATTGCTTAGCATGTTTGCTTTTCTTCAACAGCCTAAACTGTTCATCAAGCTTGTGTTTGTATTCATCAAGATATTCATCAATTGCTGCGGCTTCTTCTGGCGTAATATCATGCTCCTCCAAATCTAATGCAAGATCAGATCTACAGAATCCACATTCGCCATTGTCCAGAGATCGCTTGGCATCTATCTTCTTTTGTAAGTCTCTCAAGCCTTCTTCGGTTTGTAAGAAAACCAAATTGGCAAATGAAGAATCACAACCATCGACCTTGTCTATAAGGTCTTTTAGAATGATGGACGAAATCTCTGAAGCCTTACAGATATCAGAGACTTTGTTCGTCCCAAAAGGATCAATTCCCTCTGCAACAAGCGTTTCATAAGCGCTCTTGTCTTCAGCAACTTCTTCTATCTCGGTAACCAATTCATTGATAACATTCATCCAGACCTCCTGAAAGATCCTCCGCCGCCCCCAGAAATAGCATCCTGCGCTTTCAGTTTTTTGATCTGGTTCATCTGCAAGATGGCGCGTCCCTTCTCGGTTTGTGCCAATTCTAGTTCAGCCTCTAATGGGGCTTCCACATCCTGTGATTTCAATAACTTTGCCACATCCTTCGGATTAATGGCCTGATACAAGTCAGCCATTCCGGCACCAGCACTTGGCGCAGCTGCAAACGGATCAAATCCAGCCTGCTTCAATTCCAAATAGCTTTTTTGTTCTTCGGCATCCGGCGGAGCATCTTCATCTTTAGTTGAGGTATTGTCCTCGTATGGATCGCTTACGCTCTGGATCATAGAGGCCAACTCAGCCATCTTGCCTTCCTTCGCGCTTCCGAACTTGGCGGCAAGTTCATAGCTCCTATTGACATATTGAGTTGCGTCATTTCGTTTCACGAAATCGCTGTAGTTTGGAGCAATTCTCAATCCACTTGAATCAAAATCTCCAGAAGGGCCACCGCCCTTATGGTGGAATTTCTCCACCGGTTGCGCTGCTCCCATCTTCTGAAAACGATAATTAGATAAAAGCCACCCCGCCACACCAGCAGGATCGTGTGGCATTCTTGTTATAGCGTCGGTAAGTTCTTTTAAAAGCTCAATGGTTGCTTCGTTCATAATTGGCCCGCCACAACCACCACAAATGTTACTAGAAATGCTATGTACAAAAGCAGGAGGAATATCGGCACCGCAACTCATACATCTCATATTATTTCCTATTATTTTCCTGCAAATTCAACTTTGCGCTGTAAGGCCTAAGATTATCAAGTGCCCAGCACTTTTGAAAATTAGGATGATCCATATCACCACGATTATTGATTAAATAATCAATAATCGTGGACAGTAATTTGATCTCATTATTAATATTACTCATAAGTTCTCCAAAATCAAAGCGATGATATCTATAATAGCCTCAATTATCTCCATCATACTTCCTCTACTATATCAGAGTCATCATCTACAGTTGCAAATCCCTCATCTAACATTTCTTCTTCAAGTCTCTCAAACAATTCGCCAATTTCCAAGTTCTCAAACTCTTCTTTGGTTATCTTCTTGGTTCTTGGCATCTTAACTTTCTTTGATTCACGATCTTCTGGAAGAAGAGGTGGCGTTCTGTAATCTAATATATCAGTCAAAATGAGGCTATTGGAATGTTCACTTTCCCATTGGAATTGAGCTAGAAAACGAATCGCAATACCAGGTTCTATCTTCTGCTTTCCGCCTGACAATTCATTCTCAATTCTGACTTTCATAGCCTCCCATGCCTCTGGGAAACACAACAAAGCAGATTCGTCACCCCACGGATCCTGAAGAGTCAATCTAGCCATTTCCTGGCCAAATATCTTAGAATCTTCCTTTTTCACTGTAAATACGAACATGCTGGTGATAACACCTTCCAATGGCCGTATTCTTTGGTTGCCAAGATAATGAGTGTTGGCTTTACGATTGGCGCGCTCATCATCTTCGACATGTAACTTCCAAGGAAACATCTGAGGAAGTGCCGAAAATGGCACGGTTTTCTTTCGATCGAAAAAGCCAGGATATCTATCGAAGGTATCTCCGCTGATGCCTTCGCCCATGTAGAACTCTTCCAGGGCAAAGAGTTCTTGAGTTGTCCATGGCATTACATCTGGGAATGGATAACTGAATTTGGCAAGGTGTTCTTGCATTCGCTCTTTTGGAATCGGAGGAAGGCTGCCCTCATCATTGCATGGCTGCCCTGTGCTAGGATTTACCCAATAAACAACAGCATCTTCTATGTAGTCTTGCTTCCATCCTTCTTTTATGTGCTCTTTCTCCCAAGCCCTTTCCAATTTTTGCATATGACTACGCAGCTTGGCTCGATAATCCGAGGCGTAATGGAACATCAACTTACGATCCATACCGAAAGAATCAAGGCTTCCTGATGCGGCCATCGCCTGAATACTGGGCGAGCGAACCTTTAATGAATCCGTTCGATAGACAAGATCTTGGAAATTAACAAAGGGACGCTTCTCGATCAACTCAGGAATCGCATCCTTGCCCATGTATTTCAGTGAGTCCAAACCTGTCATCAATGTTTTGTCATTGACAATCTTCCAGGACAACTCAGAAGTATTCACATCTGGCGGCACAATTTTGACATTGTGATTCCGAATCTCATTCTTGATCTTGAGAATGTTTTCCTTGGCGGACTTTGCGTGTGAGCTAACTTCTGACATGAGGTTAGCAACCATGAACTCAATTGGATAGTTCGCTTTGAGATATGCCGTATGGAACGAGATCATAGAATACAGCGTGGCATGCGAATTGCTAGTCAACATACCATTGGATAAGTAGTACTGATGATCTGAATGGTTGACTTCAAGATCGCGAGTTTGCGCTTTACCCACTAGTTTTACAGATACGATGTTTGTCATATATCAAACTCCATAGAAATCTCAAACGCCATTGTTTTCATATACTTTTCCTATATAATGTACACCAGAAGTTGGTGTGTCCAAAATTGAAAACAATATATCCAAACACTCTTTCTTAAAACCATAATCTGATTTGCGATATGAAAATTGGTCATGCCCTATTCTGATTAGTGTCCAATTATGATCTGTAATATGATTATTTAATAAAATATCTTTTTCTCTTACTTCATCTAATTGATTTAATGATGTTTGTTTGAAGTGTAGGGGGCCATCATATTCAATGAATAAATGCCGATCGGCATCACCAATATCAATATCCCTTTGTTTATAGGGTTTAAATTTGTCAGAACGTATTTTTCTATGGCGTTTTAGATTATAGTTTGGATAATCTTTTATAATATCATATAATAATGATTCTGGCTTACTGTTGTACACATTAAGCATTTTGTTAATACATTTATCATAAAATTCTTGAGGGTTAGCTTTTTGCCAAGCGTGAATTCTTCCAACTCTTTCTAATTGAATCTCCCGCCTAGCAGAAGTTTTCTTTGCAGTCTCAGAAGCCTTTTTTCTCATAACATCGGATTTATTAACATCCGACATTACCTTTGCTCTGCGTTTTCTATCATCTGGATCTGATAATATTGCAGAACTAACAGCTTGACTCATTCGTTCATAATAATCTTTCAAATCTTCGCCGCGCTCTTTAGCCCTATTAATCCAATTTCCGTTATGATAATTTTGATTCTTATAGCAATTAAAAGATACATCACAAATTATTTTATGATCCTTT
>Ga0335071_10007928_pt1 | contig 10909 bp, 10 predicted proteins | sample Lox_Sample_15_FD_206724 | JGI IMG/M metagenome (GOLD analysis project Ga0335071, IMG submission 206724) | Soil microbial communities from Loxahatchee National Wildlife Refuge, Florida, United States - Lox_Sample_1.5 | ecosystem: Environmental > Terrestrial > Soil > Wetlands | place: USA...
CGCCGATCGATTGTCGGGATGATCGTCCAGCGCGATAGTGCCTGCCGCATGAAAACGATCCTCCGCGGCGGGTGATGCGCTCTGCCGCTCGATTGTGGCGCGACCTGTCGGGTCGAATGCTACATCAGCCAGTTCAGCGAGCTCGAGTGTAACAATGGATTGTCGCTTCATGGATGGCGATGCAACCCGGATTCGGTCAAACGGTCGCATAGTCAAACTTCGATGATTGGGACTCGTTGACGCCGTCACCGCCAACCGCCTTAAGGCAACGCGCACGTAGTCCCAATGCTCGATCAGAGGAGCCCAACCCTTACCATCCTTGAGCAAGCTATTGAGCACGCCGCTGGCGATTGGGTCCTCCGGTGCGAGCATCCCCAGGCTCCCTATCACATCGACCAGGTACGGCCCTTCGGGAAGTTGGACAAGCAATCCCGTTCGCCAGTCGTCAAATCGAATTAGCTTCATCATATGCTCCAAGTCGCGACGAACCCTCTGTTTTTCAAATAACATCGTCGCAAGGGGCTAAGCTTAGCTCGGATTAAACTCGCCCCGGACGTTCCGTTCTCAGATCAGAGCGATGCGCAATGGAATGCGAGAGCCCGCTAGGACACCCCGCAAGCAACAGTCCTGAGAGCCAGCTATTCTTCCTGTCGCTGTCCCCACACGGCGACCCCAGCACCACCAAACGCCCAAAAACTCGACGATCGGAGAAGCTCCAGAGCTGCCTCAAGCCGCTCCGGGCTGAGATCACCCGATTGAAGAATTCGCTCGCGCATCTGCTCGGCCGTGAGTGCAAAGAACTCTGCAAATGCCGAGCCGCCCCGCATGATTGCAAAATCGCCTTCCGCACCGATTGCTTTGAGGCCCGTCCCGGCCAGCAACGCCGGCAAAGCACGCGCCCAGAAGCAATCACGTCCGGACGGACTTACGACACTGCGGCTTAGTGCGACCATAAACTCGATGTAGACTTGCGAGTCCGAGGCGTAAATCGGAAAGAAGTCCACCTCCTCAATCAGCAGCCATCCGCCCGGGCGCAATGCACTGATGATCCGACGAATCGCCAGACCCGGATCTGCAAGGTGATGCAGCAGCCACCTTACATGGACTATATCAAAAGCACCCTCTGGAAGACTGTCGAGGTTTATGTCGTGGGTTAGGGCTTCCACATTTGCAAGCTTGATGTCTTTTAGCCATCGAATGTCAATGTCGGTGGCTACCACCCGACCTGTCGGTCCGACCTGCTCAGAAAGCCACCTCGCGACTGAGCCTCCGCCAGCTCCAACCTCTAGACATTGCAATCCAGGTCGCGTTCCAAGACTGTTAAGTCGCCGCTTCGTGATGGGGTCGAGGTATTCCTCCAGCTGTGAAAGCCGTCGCCTCGCCATATGCCAGCGGTTATCGAGCGTATAATCGCTCATATCTGCCTCCGTGTGAGCCCGAACGCGCCACGCTTTGCCAAGCTCTCCGCCATTGCATGTACCGCCGTGACGAGCCAGAGCGGCAATGGAAGAGCTTCCAAGGGTTCTTCGTGTCGGCTCCCTTCGCGACCACGGGCCACACTCTTCTCCTCTTGATCTTGCCAGTCTGATCGAGGCGCATCCCTAAGAGGGACTCGCCAATACCCCGGTGGCGATGACCAGACTCAGTCCGGCCGACAGCATCGATCCAATCAGGAATCCTCGGACGTGCATGCCGTAGTTCTTGTATCCCGCCATTCCAGCGGTGCCCGGAAGCACAGCAAATCCAGGAGTGATGGTGCAAAAGATCAGCCAATCAAGCACGAGCCAATCCGTCAAATTGAACAGAAACACCACGCCAAAGGCGGTGGTCGCGACCTCGAAGAAGCTGCCACTCGCATTCTTCGAAGCCACGGCCGCGGCGGTCGGAAAGGCAAGAAGCAACACAAGGAGAACCATCGCCCAACAGGCACTCTCGCGGAGCTCCGCGGGAGTTTTTGGCGCCACCACTGCACGCACGTCCTCGGGATAGCTATGAAGCATAAGCCGCGGGTTACGCATCAACATCGCAATAATGAGCAGCGAGAGACTGAGGGAAAGCAACGCACCGTAGAAAAGGATTAAGGACATCGACCTAACCGCTCCGATCTTGATGGTATCGCTTCGAATAAGCGGTCGAGATCGACATCCATATGATCGCGGTCATACGCAAGCGCCGATTCTCGTTTCGGCGGGCAGCACAACCATGTATGCCGGGGACCGAATAATTTCTTCATCTCGCTGTTCTCCCTTCGGACGGCAAGCGTTGACGCCGTCTTCACAGCAAGAGAAGGACTCGATCTATGTTCAGCAAGACGGGACTAGTGACGTCGGCCATCGCGGTCATGGTCGGCGCTGCAATTTTGACCACACCGGCTCCCGCTGAGGCGCGAGGCGGTGGCTATCACGGCTGGTACGGCAGCAGAATGGGCGGCTTCGTCGGCCCCCGGTTTTTGGGGCCTCCGGAGCAGATTGTGCCGATCTCACGCTACCGATTTGATAACGACGGATATCGACGGTTTGGCAGGTACGAACCTCGCTGGTTCGGCCACCGTCATTGGCACCGCTATACCTGGTTCCGTCACTTTCATCATCATCGCTGGTTCTACGGCTAAGGCTTATCAACCCGAAGGCCGACGCTCCGGTAGGTGTACGGGTCGCTCATTTGGCTAGCCCATGATGGTTGACGACCATTCGCGATAGTTTGCGGCCGCTGCCCACGAGGCGGCGGCCGAAACATTCGCGTTCGCGACATCACGGTGCGGGACGGGTCCTCGCCTTAGTTCTCAAAGTGGGTGACGCCGAGAACATTCACCGCGACGGCACCGCCCCGTGATGTGCCTACAGGCCGCACAGGAATGGTAAGCCAAACAGAGCCATCAGCTTGGCATGCGTATGCGCGACAAATTTGATGCCGGCAGTATCAAATTTCGCAACCAGTACGGCTGGCGAGTACGTATCGCGGGCGACCGAAGGCGTGAAAGAAGTTTCGTCAGCCAAGAGGCCAGACCAAAGCTGCATGTCATCGTCTTCGCCTGATTCGCCGACGAAGAAGCGCCTTTCGAGGGCGAGAATTGAAGGATCGACCCCGTCGACTTTCCGGGACAGTCGAACGTCTCCTATGTAGAGAGCCGGTCGCACTCGTTCCAAAATGCTCATCAGCTCTGCAGTTTTCCATCTGTAGTTCAGTGGGACTGCGATAGCACCGATATGAAAGCACGCGTAATATCCAACGACCAATTCGGGGCCGCCTGGAAAATGCAGCGCGACATGATCGCCCTTGCGAACGCAGCGCCCGGCCAAGCCACCCGCAAGCCGCCTGGCTCCTTCAGCCATCTCCCGGTAACTCCATTTGTGTTCGCCATCGATGAAAGCGAGATCATTTGGGGTGGTCATGGCGCGTTGATAAAGCACCTGTGCCGGTGTCATTTTGAATTCCGTTCGCGTCGCCAACTTTTCGGACTTCATTGAGATCCTACAAGGGAGCCAGCAGGCAGATCTTGCCGTTCCTCCGCGCAATCTCGCCGCTAGCTGTCATCGCCGAAAGAGTGCGATAAAGCGCTTCGTGCGTGAGACCAAGCTCCGCAGCCAGATCTTTGACCGTACTGGGCAGAGCAACCGCCTGCTCCTTTCCACCCGCATTAGCTGTTAGATAGTGGAGGACGCGATCACGCGCGGATTGAATGCTGCGACGTTCAAGACGAACTCGCAAATTCAGAATCTGGCCGAAAAGCATTGCCATGAACGCAAGCGACGCGTCCGGATTCCGCTCGAATTCCGCGAGCAAGCGTGCTTTTCGATAGAGACGGACAACGGCCTTTGTTACTGCCGTTGCGGCACAATCATGGATCGGAGAGAACAAGGCCCCTTCGGCAATCATGTCACCGGCGCAGGCAATTCCAACCACAACGACGCGCCCTTCCGGATCGACCCGCACTTGTCTCAGCTTGCCACTCACCACCTCGTACAAGCCTATCGCTGGATCTCCCTGGTCGTAGAGCATTTGTCCGGCAGCCAGCTTGCGCGCGATGCCGGTACCTTGAATGGTAGCAAGCCAATCTTTCACGTCCATATTCGACTGATCTCTAATGTGCGTGCCGGACAACCTTCAACAACAGGGCGAACACTGACAGGGACCAAGAGCGTGAACCCCTTCAATGCGCTCCCGAATTGCATTAAGCTCTTCTGGCGCAAGGGCTTTTAAATGTCCTTTGAGAGTTCTAAAATGCGCTAAAAACATGCGGGTCAGTCTCGTTCAACGTGACCTAGCTCACCATCCGACTGCTGGTCTTGACCGTATCGCTGTAGCGGCATGCTGGTCGAAGTGTTCGATATCTGGAGAAGAACAGTCCCGTGACGATCGAGGACAAGGGGACCATAAGGTTTGGACGCTTCGAGGTGCGCGGCGCGCAGCGCCGGCTATTTGCGGGCGCCGAGCCAGTGGAGCTTGGTGATCGCGCCTTGGACGTGCTGCTCGTGCTGATGCACGCGGAAGGAGCGATTGTCAGCAAATCAGATTTAATGGAGAGGGTGTGGCCGGGACAGCTGGTGGACCAGAACAACCTTGCCGTCCAAATCAGCGCGCTGCGCAAAGGCCTGGGCAAGGACCGCGATCTCATTCAAACCGTGCCGAGGCGCGGGTACCGCTTTCTGGGCAAGTTGCACAGGCCCAGGGACGGCCCAGGCAGGCCTTCAACGGCGCCCCCCCTGTCCATCGTCGTGCTGCCCTTTGTAAATCTTCGCGGCGATCCAGCGGTCGACTATGTCGTTGACGGCATCACCGACAGTTTGACCACCGATATTTCCCGCGCCCTGCCGGGCAGCTTTGTCGTCTCGCATGGCACGGCGTTCAGCTATCGTGAAGGGAGTGTGGATGCACGGCGCATCGGAGAAGAACTCGGTGTCAAATACCTGCTCGGCGGCAGCGTGCTGCTCGATGGAGATCAAATACGTGTAAACGCTCGCCTCGTGGACACAGCGAGCGACAGCCAGCTCTGGGCAGATCGCTTCGACACCTTGCGAAATGATATTCTCGCAGTTCAGGACGAGATTGTTAACCGCCTCTCTCGATCCGCCGGGCTGCAGATCATCGATGCAGAGGCCAGACACAGCAGTCGCGCAACATCCCCCGAAGCTCTCGATCTAGTGATGCGGGGTTGCGCGTTGATGAATCGCCCGACTAACAGGGAAGGGCTTATCGAAGCAAGGATTCTGTTCGAACACGCGCTATCAATCGATCCCGACAACACCGACGCGCTGGCTCAAATCGGCACGATCCTGGCTTTCGAGGTACTGAATGGGTACTACGACACGGGCCGTGCCGAACGATTGACGAAGGCCCACGCGATGCTCGCCCAAGCGCTTGCAAATGATCCGAATCATGTTGCCGCGCTTCGAGCTCGCGTGGCCGTACTGCGGGCATGCGGTTCATTCCACGAGGCCATACGCGCCGCTGAAGGGGTCATCGCGTGCAATCCGGGCGAACCCCGGGTCTATAACGAGCTTGGGCTGAGTTGGCTCTATCTCGGCGATGTGACGAAGGCGATAGAATACTTCAGTAAAGCCGCACAAGTCGGTCCGCGCGATCCGGCTCGGTGGGTTTGGCTAAGCGGTCGTGGGCGAGCTCAAATCTTCCTCGAAAACTACGCTGCCGCCATACAGTCGCTGCAATCAGCGGTCGCCGCGAATCCGAAGGACTTCTTCACCCGCGCCTTCCTCGCCGCTGCCTATGCGCTGGCGGGACACCAGGCCGAGGCAGCAACTGCGCTGCAGGAATGTTACCGCCTGCGACCAGGTTTAAGCATCAGAGCGCTGTTACAGAGACTCTGGTCCGTACCGATGGAAGCTACGTCCCCACGCTATCGCAAGTACCACAAACGGCTGCTTCTCGGATTGCGTAAGGCGGGCATGCCGCTCTGACCTAGCGCGGACCCTTTCCATCGCTCGATCCAGAAAAAAAACGGCTCTTACGCAGCCCGTATGATCTCAATCATGCGAGCGGCTTCCACCGAGATGTAAAAGATAATTGAGCATCGCAATATCTGCGGCGAATAGCTCTTGAACATCTCAAGGAGATCCACTCCGAAACCGCATGAGAAAACCGCCATGGGGCTAGCAGCCATTATGATCGCCACTGCCATTAGCCTGACCATGTTGGTAGCGCTTTCAGATCTGCCCTAGCCGGTTACGGCGCTTTCTTGGGCAACTGAGGTCTAGCTGGGCTTCGTCAATGAACCTCTCTCACGGATGTCGATCCGACCTCGTCGTCTACCGGCGATACGGGCGCGACCGGCCTCACAGCAACAAAATGGTACGATTTCAACAGGCGTTCCTCGCATCTCTTTTGCGAGACTTGCCGCGCTTTGACCTCGGTGGAAACGTCGAGCCAAACCTCCGCGTGCGAGATCTGCTAACTCCGGACGGTCTCGTTTCGCTGAGCGAAATCGCGCTGAGCTACGGCACGGCCGAGGGCGACTCAGCGCTGCGCAAGGCGATTGGCTATTCTCACGGCTCAAGCTCAAACGAAGTAGTGGTCACGGCGGGCAGCGCGCATGCACTCTTCCTGGCAGGCCTGGCCCTCTGCAGGAAAGGCGATCATGTCGTGATTACCTCGCAGGGCTCGCCTATGGCCTACACTGCGTTGGAGGCCGCTGGAGCAGAGGTCAGTTGCGTGCCGCCGTCCTTTGATGAGGCATATCAGTTCGACCTCGCAAGCATTCGTTGGCAGCTCTCAAGAAGAACAAAGCTCGTATATCTCGCGGCGCCCCAGAGTCCGTCGGGCGTTGTCGTTCCCTCGAGGGTGATCGCCGAGCTTATTGCCTTGATGCAAGACGTATGCCCCAACGCCTACCTGCTCTTGGATGAGACATACCGAGATGCGGCATATGATGAGGACCGCGTTTTTCCAAGCTTTGTTGGCCTGGGCCCAAAGGTGATTTCTTGTGGCTCAGTCTCTCATTGTCTTGATGCACCTGGCCTCCGAATCGGATGGATCATATGCCGAGATCGTTCTCTTCACGATCACCTCGTGACGTGCAAATTCAACACGATGATCGCCTGCTCGGTCGTGGATGAGTTCTTGGCACTTAAGATACTTCAGCGACAGAGCTCCATCCTCAACGAGCGGCGGCAGCGCCTCAGCGCAGGATTGGCGATCGTGACGGACTGGGTCCTGGAATACGGCGGCTTGATAGAATGGGTGCGCCCGGATGTGGGCGCAAGTTGCTGCATACGCCTGAGACCTTCTGTGTTCGACGACGCAGCAGTCGGACGGTTCTATGAGGAGCTGACGGTCGAGGGCGTAACCGTCGGCAATGGCGCTTGGTTCGGTGAGGAGGCTCGTGTCTTTCGCTTGGGGTTCGGCTTCCTCCCGGCCTCAAAGCTCCTGGCCAGCCTGACTGCCCTTTCGGCCGCCCTGAAACGAGCCCGGTAGCGCAGTTTAAGCGGCCAGCCGGGCGCCTGGCACGCAGTGCCAGTCCCCCATCTTCCCGCGTCAGATGGCCTCGAACAATGCGGATGCTGCCTGTCGTAGCGCTTCCGCCGGCGCCGTCCCTATCACAATGAAGCTATAACCGTACTTGTCCCAGGACGCCGCTGACAACCCTCCGATCGTGCCAACTTGAACCAGGCTGTCGGGCGCGTTGCTGCGGGTTGCACAAAAAGATATTGGCACGCCCCGGGCGTCAAGATAGGCGAACTGAGCCAGCAAGCGCCCCTCAAACTCAAGGAGCTGCGCGCGCTTGAATTCCAAGTCCGCCAGCTGCAACTGGCCAAGCTTGATCGGCAAGCCGAGTTTGTCAGCTACCGCGGCAACCTCTTCACGCTCAATACCGCCATCACTCGTGACGCCTGCGAGGGTCGCAGTTGTATAAAGCCTTTGATAACTTGCGACCGCCACACGCCAGTCTTCAGTCGGTTCATCGCGGATGCGAGTGACACCCCAGCCGATGCAAAGGCCCGCAATGAGGGCCGCAGCAATTCGGAGCCATTGTGATCCGGCCCCAAAGGAGAAATGCGGTTGTCCGGGTTGCGTACGGATTTTCTCCCTCAGGAAGTCAATCGGTGCGGTGTCCGCCATAGCTTCAAAACCCGCGGATACCGCCCGTCTGTCGAATTCCAGTGCACCGAATCGCGCAGCGAGGCACGTGTCGTGCTCAAGCGCTATTTTCACCTCATTCGCGCGCGCCGTATCAAGAACGCCGTCCGAATAGGCTACGAGCTCTTCATCCGTGAAACTTTTTGTCGTGCTCATTCGAGGTCGGCCCTCGCCACCTTCTGTTTGCTCGTCTCATCTTTCAGCGTCGCGAGCCGCAGGCGCGCAGCGGCCAGGCGGCTCATGATCGTACCGATAGGAACGCCCACGTGGTCAGCGGCTTCCTTGTAGGAAAGGCCTTCAACATAGACCAGGACGACCGCGATCCTCTGCGATTCCGGCAGAGCCATCACAGCAGATAACACCTGCTTGTGATATAAATTCAGCTCAGAACCGACCGATTGATCGACAAGCTCGACGTCATCGGCTTCGAGCCCGCTGGTGCGTCCGCGCAGGTTTGCAGCCCGCCGTTGATTGAACCAGATCGTCTGGGCAATTCGGTACAACCAGCTGTCCAGCCGCGTACCCGCCTGGAACTGGTGTTCTCGCTGAAGGGCTCGAACGCAGGTCGACTGCGCCAGGTCTTCGGCTGCCACGCGATCTTTGGCGAGGACCATGCAGAACCGCCAGAGCCGCGGCAGCAAGCGTTCAATTCCCGCCCTGACGGTTTCAGCATGCCCAGTTGGCAGGACGCCCTTCTGGTCGTCGGAGTGAGGGCTCATCCGATGCTCACAAGCGTCCAACCCGCACAGCTTAAACGTCTCTCCCCATCACCATCGGATGGATGCCCCATGTTGTCGATCAGTGGAGGGCGAGCGTCGGGCGCAACAAGTTGCGGAGAATGGCTTGAACCTCGGCGGGCTTACTATGATAGCGGTCATATTAGACACAGCGATATATAGGGGCATCGGCCTCATCAATCTGAGCTGCCTGCCTGGGTTTTCCATATTTCTGACTAGTGGCCCCGCCGTCCGACGATGAACAAAATCGGCCCACCAGGCGAGAATGTTTCGATGTCTTCGAACTCGAACGCGCTAAGCCGCTCTGTCACCTCTTGGGGCGTCCATGCATGGCCGCCCCAGCGTACCACCCGCAAGCTCGCAAGCGCCTCCTCAAGAGGACCTGGTACCGGTGCGTTGAGCCCAAAGACCAGCCAGCCGCCCGGCTTGAGGGCGCGCTGAATACGAGGCAGAGCTCGAGCCGCCACTCCAATGTCAATGAAGGGTCCCGGCAGCCACGCCAATGAGTACGTTGAGCGGTCGTCAAGTTCGTCTACTCGCTGCAACCGAACCTCGATGCGCGCTGCGAGCCCGCTCTGCGCAATGTTTCTGCGGGCAAGCGCCAAAGCCGGCTCCCATGGGTCGATGCCGACAACCCGCAAAGAGGGCCAAGAACACGCAGCCTCAATCGCAAGCCAACCCGTCCCCGTGCCAATGTCCAGAAACGCGCCAGACTGCTGGAGGGTGCTGCCGAGTTCTGGGCGCTGAGCCGCCATCGCACCCATGCCGTGCACGATAAGGCGCGATACTTGTCCCTGGGCCTGAAGGATTTCGCGGTCCCGGTAAGACCAACCCACTTCGCGAGCTGGATCCTCCAACAGATCCATTGCCTGGCGGAAGATTGCCCGTATCAGCGCGAGGGTTGACGATTCCTGGAGGTCGTCGAGACCCTCCAGCAATCGAGGACCCGTGGCCCGCACAACATCCTGCAGGAGCGCGCGCACGCGCGGGTCCCCGTCTTGCCCCTCCTGGCGCAATTGCAATTCCGCACCGAGCGCCGCCAATGAGTCCACCGACACACTCAAGCGCAATGCTGCCGCCATCAAGGGTTCAACGCTCATGGCGAACTCCCCAGCGTCGCTCTATCCTAGGGGATTCGGATGGGCGAGCACACCGCGCCCTAGGCAAACAGTCTTGAATGAACATGTACATCCATCGGTCTCCGCTCTCGGCAGCCGCTACTCCTTACATGCGTAGAGCTCGTCCTGTTATGATCACGATCATAGGCCGCAGCAGGCTAGAGAATACGCGAATAGAGTGGAGCAGCTGGGTTTGCTCGAAACCGCGAGCCTCGAGCCAGCGATGCACCAACGCCCCATCGGCCGATTGGCGTCGGTAATGAATACAGGCACGGGGCGATCTAGATTCCTAGCGTGCCGGCCTTCGCGGCAGCATAGCGCGCCGCGATCCTGGCCCAGTTCAATGTATTCCACCAGGCATTGAGGTAGTCGAGGCGACGATTCTGGTATTTCAGATAATAAGTGTGCTCCCACACATCATTGCCCAACAGCACGCGCTTCCCATCCATCAACGGAGTGTCCTGGTTCGATCGGGTCTCGACCTCGAGCTTGCCACTTCTTGTGACAGTTACAAATACCCAGCCCGAGCCGAATTGACGTCCGCCAGCAGAATTGAATTTTGCTTGTAGTTGCTCAGGTCCGCCAAAATCGCGGTCAATCGCTGATAGCACTTCGCCCTCGGGCTCGCCGCCGTTTGGACCCATGATTTCCCAAAACATGCTGTGATTGGCGTGACCGCCAAGATTGTTGCGGGCGGCAGTACGGATGGCGTCCGGCACTGTCTCAAGATCGGCCAACAAGTCCATGACTGGCCGTTTTGAAATGTCTGGGTATTTCTCGGCGAGAGCATTGAGAGCGCTGATGTAAGCAGCATGATGCTTGTCATGATGGATTTCCATCGTTCTAGAATCGATAAATGGCTCCAACGCATTGGTTGGATACCCAAGCGGGGGAAGTTCGAATGGTCCGCTCTGCGCAGTCTCGGATGCGGCTGCGGGCGGTAGATCGCATACCTTGCTTGCT
>Ga0335071_10007929_pt1 | contig 10908 bp, 8 predicted proteins | sample Lox_Sample_15_FD_206724 | JGI IMG/M metagenome (GOLD analysis project Ga0335071, IMG submission 206724) | Soil microbial communities from Loxahatchee National Wildlife Refuge, Florida, United States - Lox_Sample_1.5 | ecosystem: Environmental > Terrestrial > Soil > Wetlands | place: USA: Florida...
GCTTTTGCGGACCTCGACGGTAAAAGATTTTGCGGACATGTTCCCGGAGCGCTTCAACAACAAGACCAATGGAGTGACACCTCGCCGGTGGTTGCTGCAGGCCAATCCGGGTTTGGCGAGCGCGATCACCGAAGTGCTCGGCGATGGCTGGATTACAGACCTAAGCGAGCTCTCGAAACTCAAGCCCCTTGCCGGGGATTCCTGCTTCCAGGATGCGTTCCTGGCATCGAAGACGCAGGCCAAGGCCCGGTTTGCGAACTGGCTCAAAGCTACGTCGGGGCAAGTTGTGGACCCGCGGACAGTCTTCGATTGCCAGGTAAAGCGGATTCACGAATACAAGAGACAATTGCTCAACGCACTGCGGATCATTGTCGAGTACAACCGGATCCGGGAGAACCCGAATCTGGAGGGGGTCCCGCGCACATACTTCTTTGCCGGCAAAGCGGCGCCGGCGTACCGGTTGGCGAAATTGATTATCAAATTGATCAATAGCGTGGCGGAGACGATCGATGTCGATCCGCTTACCCGGGACCGTCTCAAAGTGATCTTTGTTCCCGAATACAACGTATCGCTGGCCGAAAAACTAATTCCCGCGAGCGATGTATCCAACCAAATTTCCACGGCCGGTTTCGAGGCCAGCGGCACGAGCAATATGAAATTCATGATGAACGGAGCCCTCACAGTCGGAACGCGAGATGGCGCGACGATCGAGATGGCAGAGGAAGCGGGAGAGGACAATCTCTTTCTGTTCGGTTTGACCGTGGAGCAGGTCGAGGCCAGCAGAGGCTGGTACAGCCCCTATTGGCACTACGAGAATGAGCCGGAAACGAAGGCAGCTCTCGATCTCATCTTTTCCGGCCATTTCAATCGGAATGAGCCCGGAATCTTCGATCCCTTACGAGATGTGCTCCTGACGCGCGGCGACTACTATATGCACCTGGCCGATCTGACTTCTTATTGCCAGGCACAGGAACGGCTCGGCGCACTATATGCCGATTCCGGGGCATGGGCGCGCAAAGCGATCCTGAATGTTGCCAGCAGCGGCAAGTTCTCGAGCGACCGCACGATCTCCCAATATGCGGCCGAGATTTGGCAGGCGGAACCGTGTCCCGTGCTGTAGGACCCAGCCAGGGGCGCCTGAACGGGCCTCCATTTCCTTCCGAGTACCGGGGATCGGGTTTGCTGCTCCATGTCACATCTCTGCCCTCGCCTTACGGCATCGGCGACCTGGGACCGGAGGCCTTTGCCTGGATCGACCGGCTTCACGATGCCGGACAACGCTGGTGGCAGGCACTGCCCGTGGGACCGACTGGCTATGGAAATTCGCCTTATCAGCCATTGTCCTCGTTTGCGGGAAACGCCGCGATAATCAGTCCGCAGGCGCTGAAGGCGGACGGGTTGCTGGATCGAGTAGACTGCGACACCCAATTCGCGCCGGGCGCGGTAGATTACGCCTCCGTGATCCCATATAAGGAAAGACTACTGGGAACGGCATGGACCCGTTTTCAACGAACGAGGAGCGGCGACCTGCTGCGCGAGTATCAGGAGTTCTGCTCGGCGCAGGCAACCTGGCTGGAAGACTACGCGCTCTTCCGGGCTCTGAAAACCAAATACGGGGGGGTGTATTACATTCAATGGCCGGCTGAGTTGGTTCAGCGCAATCCGGGTGTCTTGGCCGAGGCACGGCGGGAGCTCGCAGATGAGATCGACCGGATCCGGTTTGAGCAGTTTCTGGTGTCCCGGCAAGGCGAGAAGCTAAAACAATACGCACATTCCAAGGGAGTGACGCTGATCGGAGACCTGCCATTCTTCGTTTCGGCCGATTCCAGCGACGTTTGGGCCAACCCCGAGCTCTTTCTTCTGGACGAGTGCCGCCGGCCGAGGTTTGTGGCAGGCGTGCCTCCCGATTACTTCAGCGCGCAGGGCCAGTTATGGGGCAACCCCGTCTACAATTGGGAAGCGCTCCGCGAGACCGGGTACCGGTGGTGGATCGATCGCTTTCGCGCGCTTTTGTCGCATGTGGACTTGATCCGCCTCGATCACTTCCGCGGATTTGCCGCGGCTTGGCACATTCCGTGGGGCGCTCCCACCGCCCAGACAGGGGCATGGCGGCCTGGTCCCGGGGCGGAGTTCTTCCGCAAACTCGAAGCCGAGTTTTGCGGCCTCCCGTTCATTGCTGAAGATCTCGGTCTCATCACTCGAGATGTGGAAGCCCTTCGCGATGAGTTCCAGATTCCAGGAACGCGGGTTCTGCAGTTCGCGTTTGATGGGCATGAAGACAATCCCTACCTTCCGCAGAACCTGGTCACTAATAGTGCAGTCTACACTGGGACGCACGATAATCCGACCAGCCGCGAGTGGTTCGAGGAGCTTACGGAAAGCCAGCGGCAGAGCGTGTCTCGCAGTTACTTCCATAGCGCCGCGGGCGAGAGTATCGAGCCCGGTCCGGCTCTGATGGGCTTGGCGTGGAACTCGCGCGCGGCCCTGGCGATCGCGCCTTTGCAGGATCTATTGAACCTCGGGCGGGAAGCCCGGATGAATGTACCCGGCCTTGCGGGAGGAAACTGGCGATGGAGGTGTACGGAAGAAATGCTCACGGACGAGCCGTTCGCCTGGTTACGCGACTTGACTGCCGGGTCCAGACGTCTTGCACAGACTGAAACTTCTGAGGCCGGGCATTTGCTTACATCAGATGCCGAATATCGGCTTCCGCCCTCTGGGAACGGGTTTGCCAATGAGACGAATTTGAGCACTGCCCCTTGCAAATGAACGTTGCAAGGGATGGAACACTACCTGCTGTAATCGCCAGTGGTATCTTCCAGGAGCCAAACGAATGAGTCCAGCAACCCTGTGTCGTGCGACACCCAAGATTTTCTCGAGATGTGCCCGCATTATATATGCCGTTCTGGCGCTTGCCGCCATCGCGTGGGTTGCACCGTGCCAGGAGATCTCGGCCACCGAGCCGAAGGGGCCAGATCCCAACACGAACGCGGAAGCTCATGATAACTCCGGACACGAAAGCCGGCACATTCTCGGCATCATTCCCAACTACAGGACGTTCCCGAGCCTTCAGGATTACAAACCGCTGAGCATCGGCGAGAAATTCAAGATCGCTTCCGAAGATAGCCTGGACCGTGGAACGTTTGCGTTAGCCGCCGCGTTCGGCGGGTTGGGCCAGATGACGAACAGTAACCGATCATTTGGCCAGGGCGCCGCCGGGTTCGGCAGGTATTTCGGAGCCTCTTATGGGGATCTCCTGATCGGCAATTACATGACCGAGGCGGTATATCCATCGCTCCTCCACCAGGACCCGAGATATTTCCGGCGTGGGATCGGAACTGGCCGCTCGAGGTTTGCCTACGCCGTCTCGCGGGTCCTTTGGACCCAGCGCGATTCCGGTGGTACTCAGTTCAACTACTCCGAATGGCTTGGCAATTCAACCGCAGTAGCGATATCGAATGCCTATTATCCGGATCAACGGAGTGCCGGCAGCGCAGTATCGAAACTGGCCCTTCAGGTCGGCGTCGACGCGGTGGGCAACGTTCTGAAGGAGTTCTGGCCGGACCTTCAGCGCAAATTTAGCAAACGATCGAAACCAAGCGCCAACAATAGACCGTGACCGGAAACAGGCTGGAGTCTTCGGCTGTGCCGGTTCCCAGGTGCGTCACGGGCTACGTCCGCCGCGCGACGGACGGTTCGGCTGAATCCTGAAGCGCAGATTGCGCGGTGCGAGTTCCTGAATCGCAACGCGGGTCACAGGACCGAGGCCGTTTCGACCACCGAGAAGCTTGCCGAGACTGGGTTCAATCGAACGTAATCCGGGGCGGCGTCCGGATGGTGCCTCGTCAATGCCAGGCCGTAGAAGCCCAGCGAGCAGAGCAGTTGGGAGACTTGACTAGACGGCCTTCAGGGTAACCTGGGAAAGCGCGTACTCCTGGAGACGGCGGGCGTCAGCGTCGAATTTCCGGATGCCTTCCGCCAACTTCTCAGTCGCCATCGCGTCTTGGTTGTGCATCCAACGGAAGGTCTTCTCATCCAGGTGAAGGCGATCGCCATCAGATGTCCTTGCCTTTTCCGGATCAAGCCTACGCTCCACAAGTCCCTGGGTCTGGTCCAATTGGTCGAGGAGTTCGGGACTGATGGTGAGCAGGTCTGCTCCTGCGAGCCGGACAATCTGGTTCACGTTGCGGAAGCTTGCACCCATCACCTGGGTCTTGTAGCCAAATTGCTTGTAGTAGTTGTAAATGCGGGACACGGATGCGACGCCGGGGTCCTGGTCGGGTGCAATTTCCGCCCCGCCGTGCTCCTTCCTGTACCAGTCGAAAATGCGGCCGACGAAGGGCGAGATCAGAGACACTCCCGCTTCGGCGCACGCAACCGCCTGGGCGAAGCTGAAGAGCAGAGTCAGGTTGCAGTGGATGCCTTCTCTTTCCAGCAGCTCGGCGGCACGGATACCTTCCCAGGTGCTGGCGATCTTGATCAGGATGCGTTCCCTGCTTGTGCCTTTGGTTTCGTAGAGAGAAATGAGTTTACGGGCCTTGGTGATGGTGCCTTCGGTGTCGAAGCTCAATTTAGCGGCGACTTCCGTGGATACGCGGCCGGGGACCACGTTTAGAATCTCGCACCCAAACAACACAAACAGCCGGTCGATGAACTCCTCAGCCATTTCCTCGTGACTGCCGCCGCGCTCGGATGCGAGGCCGGTGGCTTCGTCCACCAGGTGCCGGTAAGCCGGCATCTGCGCCGCATGGTAAAGGAGCGAAGGGTTGGTGGTGGCGTCCTGGGGGCGGTGCCGGGCGATGGCCTCAATGTCGCCCGTGTCCGCCACTACAGTGGTGTATCTCTTCAGGGACTCCAAAAGAGTCATTGTCGTTCTCCTTGGCTGCATGAATTTCTCAGGTTACCTCAGTCTCGGGGGGCGGAGGACGGGAATCGCGGCGATGACGTGCCGCCTCGCGCCCACTCCGCTCCCGCACAGCAAAATGCCTCGCTCCAGATCTCCGCCCGCCACGGCGCGTCCATGGGGAATCCTTTCGGTGCTTATCTATTGCGGCCAGCGCCACCCGGCGATGCCGGGAGCGTCGATACCATGCTCGTATGCGTAACGCCGGCAGGCGATCTGCCGGTTGCGGAATTTCTCCTTGGCATGCGCGCCAATGCGCTGAAGTTTGGGAACGCGGTCGATGGCGTCAATGGCCAGGCTGAAGCGATCGGTTTCGTTGTTGATCGCGAGCTCCATTGGCGTATTGATATTCCCTTTCTCCTTGTAGCCGCGCACATGCAGGTTCTTGTGGTTAGTGCGACGATAGGTCAACCGGTGAATGAGCCACGGGTATCCGTGAAAATTGAAGATGATTGGTTTGTCCGTGGTGAACAGCGAGTCGAAGTCCTTGTCGGGCAGTCCGTGAGGATGCTCCGTGTTGGGCTCGAGTTTGAAAAGGTCGACCACGTTAATGAACCGGACCTTGATGTCGGGGAATTCCTCACGCAATAGAACGGTCGCTGCCAGGGCCTCCTGGGTGGGGATGTCGCCGGCCGAAGCGAAAACGACGTCGGGCTCACAGCCTCGATCGTTGCTCGCCCAGTCCCAAATTCCGATGCCTTTCGTGCAGTGCTCGATCGCCGCTTCTATGTTGAGGTACTGCAGGTGGAGCTGCTTGTCCGAAACAATGACGTTGATGTAGTTTTCACTTCGGAGGCAGTGGTCCGCAACAGAGAGGAGGCAATTCACGTCTGGCGGAAGATAGATGCGAGTAACGGCCGCGCTTTTGTTCAGGACCACGTCGAGGAAACCAGGGTCCTGATGCGTGAAGCCATTGTGATCCTGCCGCCAAACGGTGGACGTGATCAGCAGGTTCAGCGACGCGATATCGCGGCGCCAGGATAACTGGTTACAGATAGACAGCCACTTCGCATGCTGGTTGAACATGGAGTCGATCACGTGGACGAACGCTTCGTAGGAAGAAATGAAGCCGTTTCTCCCGGTCAGCAGATAACCTTCCAGCATGCCCTCCATGGTGTGCTCGCTGAGCATCTCGATGACGCGGCCATCAGGGGCCAGTTCGCTACCATCCTGATCCTCGGGGAAATACTCGGCAAGCCAGAATTTCTTGGCAACCTGGTAGATGGCCTGGAGCTTGTTTGACGTGGTTTCGTCGGGCCCGAACACGCGGAAGTTGGTCATGTTGAGCTTCATGACGTCTCTCAAGAAGGCGCCCAGGGGCGCGACATTCTCGGCCTCGATCGCCCCGGGCCGGTCAAACTTGACGGCGTAGTCGCAGAAAGGCGGCAGGCGCAAAGCTTTTTTGAGGATTCCACCGTTGGCGTGCGGATTGGCGCTCATCCGGCGCTGGCCCACAGGTGCGAGTTCTTTCAGTTCGGGGATCAGCTTCCCATTTTGGTCAAACAGTTCCTCGGGCTTGTGCGCGCGCATCCACTCTTCGAGAATCCGCGACTGCTCAGCGTTTTTCTTGACCTCCGTTAAGGGAACCTGGTGTGCCCGCCAGAAGCCCTCCACCCTGTGGCCGCCGACCTCCAGCGGCGCGCCCCAGCCCTTGGGGGAGCGCAGAACGATCATAGGCCAGAGCGGCCGTCGTGCCACGCCGGTCTGGCGGCATTCGAGTTGAGCGTTTCTGATTTCCTGAACACAGTGCTCCACCGTGGCCGCCATCGCCTGATGCATGCTGTCGGGATCGGATCCCTCGACGAAGTAAGGCGTCCAGCCGTAGCCCCGCATAAGCTGCTCCAACTCCTGGTGACTGATCCGGGCCAGGAGAGTGGGGTTGTTGATCTTGTAGCCGTTCAGGTGGAGAATCGGCAGAACGGCGCCATCACGAATCGGGCTGAGGAACTTGCTGATGTGCCACGATGTCGCCAGCGGCCCTGTTTCTGACTCGCCATCGCCCACCACGGCGGCGACGATCAAATCCGGATTATCGAAAGCGGCCCCGCAGGCGTGTGACAGCACGTAGCCCAGTTCACCGCCTTCGTGTATCGAGCCGGGCGTTTCCGGTGTACAGTGACTGCCGATACCGCCTGGAAACGAGAACTGTTTGAAGAACTCGCGCAGTCCTCGCTCGTCCTCGCTTTTGTCCGGATACACTTCTGAGTAGGCGCCCTCAAGATAGCAAGGCGCCAAAACTCCCGGCGCGCCATGTCCGGGGCCGGCCATGAAGATCATATTGAGATCGAGTTTCTTGATCAGGCGGTTCAGATGGATATAGGTGAAAGCCAACCCTGGGCTCGATCCCCAATGACCCAGGAGCCGGTTCTTTATGTGCTCGGGTTTGAGTGGCTCCTTCAGAAGGGGATTGTCCTGAAGGTAGATCATGCCGAGCGCCAGGTAATTGCACGCTCGCCAGTAGGCATCTGTTTTCCTCAGCTCCGCCGGACTCAGGGGGGATCCCGAAATCGTAGAGCGCGCGATCCCATAAGCACTCAATGAGTCGCTGGAGCGATGTTGCTTTTCTATGACGGGCGTCAATTCATTAACTCCTTCTGCACAATGTGGAATCTCATGCTTGATCGAAACTCTTGGACGCTACTGCTATGGCGATTTGGCTGGGCCCCAGCCACGGGGGCATCACATGCGGAATTGCATTCGACGAGCCATCTGGCGAGGGCGCGGATGGTTGGGGCAGCACTTGGATTCATGAGGTTTACGCCACCGTTGAAAGGGCGATAGGTGAGATCCATGCCGGCACCATCAGCAGATGCCGATGTAGTCTGCCGAGGCCTCGTCGCGCCATCACGGTGCTCCTTGTATTTGCCGGCGTGCGGTGAGAAACAATCGCCGGACGTTCGGCGCGCGAACGACACTCACACAATCGGCTATACCAGCGGCCATCCTAGGCGGCGCTTCGTGCCGCCGATCGGCTGATCTCACCAACGACGTACGAACTGTAGATACCGGTGGCGCTCAAACGAACGCCCTTCGCTGCCAGGCGGTCGAGGAGAGCACGTCCGCTCCGGTCGATGGTGGAAACGTCGCGCAAATAGAGACGAACTGGGCCGCCCCGTTCTATTGCTTGTCTCACCACGGTATCGATGGTTCCAACGTACTCGGCTGTAACGCGGCCGTCCACTGTAATTGTCGTGCCATTGCGTTTGGTGGCAGTCATGATCCGAATCATTGTTGGATTCCCCCTGTTGAAGCGTGGCTTGAGCTCCGTTTACCTCTTGCCCGTGCCGGGAGGATAGTTTCTGAACAGCCTGGCCATGGCTTTTTCCAAGGTCCGATAGTTCTTGTCGGGGTCTTTGCTGATATTGAGCGTCTTGGAGGCCGATCCGCGCCACACGAGTTGTTTGCTAGCTGGGTCGAAAAGGCCAACCGTCAGCTTGCCGACGTCAATGGTCGAAGTCGTTACCCGGCCCGAGTTGCCCCACCCGAGCGGACCACCCCACCGGCCCCAACCACCCGTCCCGATGGCATCGAACTCCTTTTCCTGTGAGATTCCTGCCTCATAACCGACGACCAGGTCACCGCCACTCTCGACCCGCCGCAGACCTTTGCCGGCCAGTTGCTCGTCCACGGCGCGCTTGATGTCCTGATCCAGGAGTTGATCGCCCGGCTGCACGGCCCTGTAATCGATCCAGTTGTACGTCTTGTAGTCGTTGAAGTGTGCCGAACGATCGTAATCGAACTGCACGTCCTGGGCGAAGGCTGAAACGCCCAGAGGGAGGATTGCTGCCAAAGTGACAAGTCTCATTTGTGTTTCTCCTCATGAATTTGATTCAGGTCTTCACGGTTCACCTGGTGACTGTCAGGTCCGCGGGCTTGCTCGGCCAGACCTCCGATGCTGATAACCACGGGCAGCCCTCCCGTCCCGACCCTGGGCGACCGCCGCCTGGAGACAGAGGAGGCACGGCGAAACGGCGAACCCGCGAACCGAGCACGGGACAGCTACCAGGAAGGTTCTCCTCACACGTATGATGAAATGCAAAGCGAGATCCAGACATTTTGGTCCGATCTAAAGGAGTTGCCAGCCAGACTGCATGCGGCGTTCGTCCGATGCCGCATCACTCGGCACATAATTCGGCGGCAGTCAGCCTCATATTCCTTGTCAGCGGCATGCGAAGTGCCGGAACTCCGGCCAGCGCCTCTCGGCTTCGCCACACCGGATTGCTGGTTCGGCCGAGGTCCAGCCTAACCGCAAAACCGGCTCTGCATACAGTTGTTGCTTGGGATCGCGGTGGGAGAAGCTTCACAACCCCGTTCACAGTTGATCCGCCACCGGATCAGAGCTCATTCACGGTTGACGCGCCGCTCCGCGCCGGACTCCGCCGGTTGTTGTTCGAGTTCCCGTTCGATGTAGAAAAACTGCCCGTTTCGCTCGATCTGCAAAACAACCGGCTTGCCGCCTGCCAACTCATGAATCCCGCCGCGCAAATCCTGCATGCCGAGGATGGCGACACCATTCAATGAAGCGATCACATCACCGGGCGCGAATCCTGTGCCGGAGTCGTCATTCCCGGCGGTCGTCGCGAGGACATAGATCCCCAGTTTCGACCGCAGACCGCACCTGCGGGCGAACATGGAGTCAAGCGTTTTTCCGAAAATACCCAATTCGGGAATGAGACTGTCGCGCGGGTCAATGGAAGTCTCTCGATAGACCTGATCATCTATCGCCACCACCGGTACCTGAAACTGGACGGTCTGTTGGCCGCGCAATACCGTTACTGCAACGGGAATGGCAGGATCGTGCAGATACATCATCGCGGCGTAGTAGGGTAAAGCCGAAATCGAAGCGCCGTCGACCGCCGTGATGATGTCTCGCGGCCGCAGCCCGGCATCCTCCGCCGGGCTGCCGGGCAGAACATCCGAGATCATAACCCCATATCCGCGGCTCAAGCCGAGGCCCTGGGCGAGTCCGGCCGTGACTGTCTGCACCTGGACGCCGACCAGACTGCATCGCACGGTGCCGTGGGCTCGCAGTTGTTCGTAGACGTAGCGAACGACCGCGGCCGGCACCGCGAACCCGAGACCCTGGTTACGGCCGGTCTCGCTGAATATGAATGTATTGATTCCGATCAGCTCGCCTTCGACATTCAACAGTGGGCCGCCGCTATTTCCGGGATTAATGGCAGCGTCAGTCTGGATATACACCATTGGATAATCCGGATGCGGTTGGCGGCCGACCGCGCTGACAACTCCGATCGTCATCGTGTTGTCAAGCCCTTCGGGACTGCCGACAGCAAGTACAAGCTGTCCCTGGCGGGGAGCCTTACCCGTCGAGCGGAGCGCGATGGCCGGCAGTCCGGAGGATTCAATTTTGAGGACCGCAAGATCCGTGTCTCGGTTTGCGCCCACGACGACGGCGTCGAGTATTTCGCGTTTTCCGACAGGCTCGCGATTTGCGCCCACGATCACGGCATCCAGCACAGGCGGCGTTCCTACGAGCGCCGCTCCATCACCTGCGTGGTCCGATCTCGGCGTCAGCATCACACGGATGCGGCGTGCGTTCCGTACTACGTGCTCGTTGGTAATGATGTATCCCGAGGGATCCACGATGACACCCGATCCGATGACTTTGCAAGCTGTCAGGATCGCGCCGCGGGTGGCTGAGTCCGACCCGCACCATGCCGAGACCTGTACCTGCACGACCGCCGGCGCGACGGTCGCGGCCAATCGCTCCAGAGCGCCGCTGAACTGAGCGAGGCTGTTGGTCCTTTGGTCTCCTGCCGCCCGCAAGCATGCTGCCAGACAGAAAAGCGTTAGAAATCGCTGCATCCTGGTACCTCGCCGGTCTCTTGTGCGGCGCTTGCACGTGATTGCCGCGCAGCCTCAGCATTGCGATTCATGATCTTGCTCAATGCGTATACGTCAGACACATTCGTTTCCGGCACAGCCTCGACTGCCGGATCCTGGGTTCACGGCAGCGGGAGATTCAGTTTCTTCTGCGCATTTGC
>Ga0335071_10007931_pt1 | contig 10907 bp, 9 predicted proteins | sample Lox_Sample_15_FD_206724 | JGI IMG/M metagenome (GOLD analysis project Ga0335071, IMG submission 206724) | Soil microbial communities from Loxahatchee National Wildlife Refuge, Florida, United States - Lox_Sample_1.5 | ecosystem: Environmental > Terrestrial > Soil > Wetlands | place: USA: Florida...
CCCCTCGTTGCCGATAAGCGCCATCTCGCCGAGCGGGTCGAAGGCGATCCGCCGGGGCGTGCCGCCGACGCTCAGCGTCGTAGTCACGGTCAGGGTGCTCCGGTCCACGATGAGGACGGTCCCCAGCGCGGGTTGAGAGGCGTACAGCGAGTTGCCGTCGGGAGACAGCACGAGGCTGAAGGTGTTCGGGACGGCGGACGCCTGATGCGCCCCGGTCGAATCCACCACCCACATCCCCCCGGTCTCGTTGGCCACGTAGACGGTCGCGCCGTCATTCGCCACCACCACGTCCTGCAGCTTGCCCGACAGCGTGAGACTGGTGTCGCTCCCCGTCGCCGTGTTCAGGGAGTGCAGTATCCCGCCATACGTGGTGGCGTAGATGTGTATGCCGTCGGGTGACCAGGCCAAGCCGTTGGACGGATTGTCCAAGTACCAGCTCTGCGAGATGCTGCGGGACCCCAGATCGACCGCGAAGACGTACTGGTTGTTGGTCGTCACGTACGCCGTGACGTTGCTCAAGCCCATGATCACCCGGTAGGGCGACCCCGGCAGGGGGATACTGTCCCCCAGCGCGCCGGCGCCGACCATCGCCACACCCAGAGAATTGCTGAACTGATCCGTGATGTACGCGGTGGTCCCGCCGGAATCGAAGGCAATGTCGGTCGGATCATCCCCCACCAGCACCGAATCGCTGAACGCGGTGTCGGGCAGCTGCGTGCGCTGAACGTAGGGCAGGTCCTGGCGTCCGACGTACACCGCGCCCTTGGAGGACACCGCCACCGTGAAGGGACGGGAAGCGACGGAATCGGCGCCGGAGATCACCCCGGTCAGACTGCCCGCGGGGTGGGTGGCCACCACCACGGGGACGACGGTGGTAAGTCCCCCGGCGGACACCTGAACCTTCGTGGCTCCGAGCCCGATGCCGTGAATGAGTCCCTGACTCGAAACCGTGGCGAGACTTGTATTCGCCGACAGGTAGGTGACTAGGGGATTCGCGATGACCGCACCGGTGGAATCCCGGACGGTCGCGTGGAGCTGGAAGGATTGCGAGACCCCGAGACGGGCCAGGACGACGCTCAGCCGGAGGCTCGACGCGTGCGTCCTACTCCCCCCGCCCCCTCCCCCGGCACCCGTGGTCTGCTCCATGGGGTTGCTGCAGGCGAAGGCAACCGCGGTGAGCACGACGACTGTCGGACGAAGCAGGGGCCGCATAGGCGCTCCTTTTCGAGGGCGTTGCATTTCGTATCGTCCCTCCATTTTGATTCTAGCCGCACATTTCGCGCGACGCTATGTTGTTCGGTGCAGCCTTCCGAAGGAGCGGTATGTCGTCTGGTGCAAGGCCCCCGTGCCCGCGCTTTCGCTCGACCTGATTCTGGAGGCGCTCCTGCCCTGGCTTTCCGCCGAGGGCCGGGCCGCGCTCCGGGCCATCGTGGCGGCCGGCGGACGCATCCGGGCCGACGCGCTCGCCCGCCACCTCGGCCTTTCGAGTCGATTCCAGCTCGTCCGCCTGCTGCGCCGCGAAGGCTTGCCACCCTTCGGGCCGCTGACGGATTGGATTTCGATTCTGAGCGTGACCCTCGAGGCCGAGGCGACCGGACGCGCCCTGTTCAGCCTGGCCCAAGCGCACCGGTTGGAGCCCGCGACCTGCTACCGGCGTTTCCGCCGCGCCACCGGCGTCTCCTGGCGCCAGGCCCGTGCCCGCGGACTTGGCTGGCTCCTCCTCAAGTTCCGCGACCGCTGCAGCCGCCCGTCGCTCATGCCGTCGCTCCGAGCCCAGCGCGGGGCGTCCAGCGCGTTCGAGCGCCACGCTCCCGCCGTCGTGGGATTGGGACGCCGCGGTCCCCGCCTGCACCGCGACCCGGCCCTGGATGCCCGACTGGCGCGCCGGGGACACCCCGAGGGACGGATCGTCGCCTCCGTGCCCCTGACCGACGGCGCCTTCGACGTCGCGATCGCGCGCACCGGACATGCGCTCCTGACCCGGCCCGCCACGGCGACCGTCGAACGGCTGCATCTGCGCACGCTCCGGTTCGAATCTCCCATTCGCGTGGGCGCGAACCCGACCCGCATCACCATGGGACCCCAGGGGGTCGGCTACGTGACCAACCAGTTCTCGGACTCCGTGTCGGTGATCGAGCCCGCCGCAGCCGAGGTCGTCGGTACCTTCGGGCTGGTCGGAGATCCCGCCCCCGTCGCGGTGTCCCCCGACGCGCAAACGCTCTTCGTCACGACCAATGCCGACCGGTTGTATTCCATCAAGATCGACAGCGGGCGGATCGACGCTGCCCTGAACCTGCCGGCCACCTCGCATCACCTGGCCCACCATCCCTCCCGGCCCTGGCTGTACGTCGCCACGCGGAACGCGGGCACGGTGCTCGAGATCGACACGGCGACGATGACGCGCCGCCGGGAGTTCGTGCTGGGCGGGCGAACCCAGGGGCTGGCGATCGCGCCGGACGGCACCGAGCTGTACGTGGCGAATGAGCAGGGAGGACTGGACGTGGTCGACCTGGCCACCGGGGGCCTGGTCGCGTCGCTGGAGCTGGGCGGACCGGCCTTCATGGTGGCCGCGACCCCGGACCGGACCCAGCTCTACGTCGGGCTGGTGAACGCCGAGCGGGTGCAGGTTGTGGACCGGAGCACGCTGCGGGCGGTGGGGACGATCGCGACCGGTGGCGTTCCCCGGGGAATCGCGTTCGATCCACGCACGCAGTCGGCCCTGATCGCCAACGAGGCCGGGTGGTTGACGGTGGTCGCCTAGCGGCGGTCCGCCAGGCTTCGGATCTCCTCCCGCATGCCCGCCACCAGCTCCCCCACGAACCCGAAGCCGAAGAGCACGAGACCCGAGAGGATGAGCAGCATGACGAGATAGAGCCAGGGGCGGAACCCGATGCCGAAGACATACCGCTCGATGAGCGCGTAGACCCCCACCAGCACCCCGAGACAGACCAGGATCGCGCCGGACACGCCGAAGAAGAGCATCGGCTTGCGGCCGAACTTGAGCTGGAACCAGACCGACACCAGATCGAGCACCCCCACCGGGATCCGGGATAGGCCGAATTTTGACTTCCCCGCGCGCCGCGGATGGAGCGGCACCGGCCGGGACGTCACGCGGTACCCCTCCACGGCGGCGATCACCACCATGAAGCGGTGCCAGTCGGGCCGGGTGGGCACCGCCTCCAGGATCTCACGGCGGTAGGCCTTAACGGAGTTGAGATCGGTCACCCGGACACCGAACAGCACGCGGCACAGGGAGTTGTACACCCAGGACACGAAGCGCTTCTCATAATGTCCCTGCTTGGTCCCGGTGACGATGTCGGCTTCGTTGGCGAGGATGGGCGCCACCAGCGCGGGGATGTCGGCCGGCAGGTACTGAAGGTCCGCCGGCCAGAACACCAGGATGTGCCCGCGCGCCGCGTCGGCCCCCGAGCGCAGCGCGTCCGCGATCCCCCGCCGCGACCGGTGGGTCACCACCGTGAGGAAGCCGTGCTGGGCCGCGAGCTGCTTCAAGAGCTCGCCCGAGCCGTCCGTGGAACCGTCGTCGACGACGACCAGCTCGGCCGCGTACGGCTGCCCCACCATCGCCTCCCGCACCTGGCGCACCAGCTCCGGGAGGTTCTCGGCCTCGTCCTTGGCGGGCACGAGGATGCTCACCTCCGGCGTCGACGCGCGCATCGCGAGGCTCACAGGCGCTTCCGCATCCGGGCCGGCAGGATATGGAGCTGGTCCCGGTACTTGGCGACGGTGCGCCGGGCGATCTTCACGCCGCGCTGGGCGAAGATCTCGACGATCTGCTGGTCGGTGAGGGGCTCCTTCACGTCCTCGTCGGTGACGAGCTTCTGGATCTGCGCCTTGATGGACCGCGCGCTCGCGTCCTCGCCGGTGGTGGTGGTCAGCCCGCTCGAAAAGAAGAATTTGAGAGGCAACAGGCCGCGCGGCGTCTGGACGTACTTCTCGTTGGTCACCCGGCTGACCGTGCTTTCGTGCATCGAGATCACGTCGGCGACTTCCCGCAGGGTGAGCGGGCGGAGATACTCCACGCCCTTCTCGAAGAACTCGCGCTGCCGATCCACGATGAAGTTCATCACCTTGAGCATCGTCTGCCGGCGCTGCTCGATGGCCTGGATCATCCAATTGGCGCTGTTCAGCCGCTGCTGGATGAAATCCTTGTTCTCGCCCTGGTACTTGTTCTTGTCCCGGGCGATGTCCCGGTAGGTGTTCGCGATCCGGAGCCGCGGCAGGCCGCCGTCGTTGAGGAACACCTGGTACCGGTCTCCGATCTTCTCGACGATCAGGTCCGGCACGATGTAGGAATCGTTGCCCGACGCGTACTGCAGGCCCGGCTTCGGATCGAGCTTGGCCAGGTCGTCCGCCACCTTCTGCACCTCCGCCGGCTCCAAACCGAACCGCTTGCCGAGCTCGCTCCACCGGTGCGCGATCAGGTCGTCGTACGCGTCCCGCACCAGCTTGTAGACCAGCGTGTCCTGCTGCTTCTGGTCCTCGAGCTGCAGGAGCAGGCACTCCCGCAGGTCCCGGGCGCCGACGCCGGGCGGATCGAGCCGCTGGATGATGTGCAGCATCTCCTCGACCTCGGCCATCGTGAACCACGGCGCGTCCCCTTCGATGCCCTGCGCGTCGGCGTGCTCCGCCAGCAGCTGGTTCGCGCCCGCCACGATCTGCTCGAGGCTCGCGCCCAGATAGCCGTCTTCCGCGATGTTGCCGAGGAACTCGTCCGCGATCAGGGCCTGCCGCGGCGTGAGATCCAGCATCTGGACCTGGTCGCGCAGGTGATCGGAGAGATCGCGGGTGGTGGGCGCCACCGGCTCCACGTACTCGCGGGCCGGCGAGAGATCCCGCGGCGCCGCGAGCCCCTGAGCCCCGTCGTCCAGCAGGATGTTCTCCCAGTCCGGCTCGTCGTCCCCCGCCTCTTCGTTCTTTTCGGGCTTGGTCTCCGCGGCCGGCGCGTCGAGCGACTCCTCCTCGGGCTCCACCATCTCGAGGAAGGGGTTGGACAGGAGCTCCTGCTTCAGGTGCTGCTGCAGGTCCAGCAGCGGCATGTAGAGGAGATCCATCGCCTGGTACAGGCGGGGATTCATCTTCAGCGTCTGCTGCAGGGACGCGTGCTGATGCATGCCGGTCTTCATGCGGCCTCGCCCAGGCGCGACCGCAGCCGCGCCGTGAGAGTCGGACCCAGGTACAGGTCGGCGACCCGGTCGTCGAAGACCAGATCCCGGACCGTGCCCGCCACCTGGACCTTCCCTTCGAACATGATGTACGCCCGGTCCACGATGTCGAGCGTCTGCTCGACGTTGTGGTCGGTGATGAGCACGCCGATGCCCCGGTGCCGCAGGCCCGCCACGATGGTCTGGATGTCGTGCACGGCGATCGGATCCACGCCCGCGAACGGCTCGTCGAGCAGCATGAACTTGGGCTGGGTGACGAGGGCCCGCGTGATCTCGAGCCGGCGCCGCTCCCCCCCCGAGAGGGAGAACGCCTTCTGACGCCGCAGGTGCTTGATGGCGAGGTCGTCGAGCAGCGCCTCGAGGCGCGCGGCGCGCTCCTCCGGCCCCAGGTTCATGGTCTCGAGAATCGCCAGGACGTTCTCCTCCACGGTGAGCTTCCGGAACACCGAGGGCTCCTGCGCCAGGTAGCCGATGCCCGCGCGGGCCCGCCGGTACATCGGTTCCCGGGTGATGTTCGCGCCGTCCAGGTGAATCACGCCGTCGTCGGGCCGGATCAGCCCGGTGATCATGTAGAACGACGTGGTCTTCCCCGCTCCGTTGGGGCCGAGGAGCCCGACGATCTCGCCCTGCCGGACGGACAGCGAGACGTCGTTCACCACCCGGCGGCCCTTGTAGGTCTTCATCAGGTGCTCGGCCTCGAGCACACTCCCGCCGAGCGTCGTCGGATGAGGACCGGAGGGCGATTCCGCCGCCCGGAGCGCCCGCTCGGCCGCGAGCCGCAGCTGCGCCGCGAGCCCGCCGGGATCCTCCGACAGCTGGGCCCAGGCGAAGGGCGTGAACGCCACCGGCGTATCCCCGTGCAGCGCGCCCTTCAGCTCGCGGATGACCCCCAGGATGGCGAGCCGCGGCAGCACCGACGTGCCGAGGTTGGCGCGGGCGTCGTCGACGGAGAGCGTCCCGGTCTCCCCGGTTTCCCCCGCCGTCGCCGCCCGGGCGTGCAGGTAGGCGTCGCGGTAGGCCACGGCGAGCGGGCCGAAGTAGCCGGTCCCGTCCTCCTCGGCGATGGACAGGAGCGCCGCCGCCGCCAGCGGCACCGACGGATCACGCGCCGCGAGCAGCTCCTGCAGGGGTCCGGTCGCCTGCGGAAGGGTCATGGCTTCTTCTTCTTCGACGGCACGCGGGTGGTCGAGTCGGCTCGGGTCGTGTCCTTCACGGCCACCGGGTCGAGGTTGACGCCGTGCACGTGACCGGCCGCCAGCACCCGCTGGAGCTTGCCCCGGTCCACGATCAACGTGATGGCATCCGCTTTCAGATAGTCCAGCGAGGGCCGGGTGTCCACCACCGAGTCCCGTTTCACCGGCTGGAGTTTCAGTGAGTCGGGTCGGCTCGGGTACGTGTGCGTGAAGGCGCGGCCGGTCCCGTGCGCGACCAGCGTGTTGAGGGACGGCTTGAGCTTGCCGGTCGAATCCGGCGCCTGCACCCAGTGGGCGACCAGCGTGTCTCCGGAAATCCAGTCCGCCAGCGAGTCCGGCGTCAGGGAATCACGCTTCGACGTCGAATGCGCGTCGCGGAAGCTCCGCGCCTCGGTCAGCACCTGATTGGGCGTATCGAGCGCGAGCGAGTCGCCGGTCAGCGTGGTGGTCGAGGAGACGGCGCGCGCGCGCGTCGAATCGCCGGCTTCCCAGGCGAACACCTGCTGGAGCTTCCGGTCGGCCAGGTGCAGGTGAATCGTGTCGGCGGTCAGGGTCCAGTCCGTCCCGACGGCCTTCCCGTTCCCCAGCGCCCGGATGGCCGTCATCTCGTGGCTCGTGAAGCCCATTTCGATGCGCGTGCCGGTGAGGGTGTAGCTCTGCGCGCCCTTCCCCGTCACCCGCGGCTGCCCCAGGAGCAGGCCCAGCCCCGCGGTCTGATCCATGCTCATCGAGTCGCCGCGGGCCGCCAGGTCCGACCGGTCCACGGTGACATCGCCCCCCCACCACATCCGGTCGTTGCCCTTGGAGCGGAAGCGTTCGCCCACGATCACGTACGGCTCACTGGTATCGCTCGCGCCGGCCCCCCGATAGTCGATCGCCGGCCGCTGGGTCGCGTAGCTCTCGGTGGTGTCCCGGACCCCCGCGACCGCCCGGTAGTAGGTCAGGTTGGGGCCGCGGAGGGTGGAGTGGTTCTCGCGGTTCACGGCCACGACGTTGTTATGGGCGTCCATCCGCCCCTGCCGGATGAAGTAGACGATGAGGTTGGCGTCGAGCGTCAGCGTCGTGTCCCGCACGTGCGCGGTGCCCACCATGTCCCAGCGCTTCAGCCCGCCGTAGTACGCCGCGCTGTCCGAGCGGAAGGTCGTCCCCGTCCCGGCGCAGTGCGCCAGCACGCCGCCCGCCATGTAGACGTTGGTGTCGGCGCCGGCCGCGACCTGGTGCACGCGGGCCAGCGAGTCCACCACCAGCACGCAGGGCCGGCCGGCGCCCGAGTCGGACGCCGGCTGCTGCGCGGCCAGGAGGAGAAGGGTCGCCACGATCATTGATTGGGGAGCACGAACTTGCCCCCGGTGCCGGTCACGCGCTGCGCCTTCAGGTCCTTGAAGTCGGGATCCGAGGTGAAGCCGACCCCCTTCAGATGCTGCTGGGGCGTGTCGAAGGTGAACGGCAGGTCCGAGCTCACCAGGTTCGCCTTCTGGGAATACTCGATCTTCTCGGTCCGCAGCGTCCCGTCGTCGGTCGCGCGGACCACCACCACGTTCCCGCGCCCCTCCATGTCACCGGAATAGTGGAACGTGCCTTCGCGGCTGGTGAGCGTGGACGTCTCGCGACCCGTCACGTCGTAGAAGGTGACGTGCACGTTCCGCAGCTCCGCCACCTGGGCCGCCGTGTAGAAGTAGCCCGTGTCCGCCAGGACCCGGGCGCGCAGCACCCCTTGCGCCGTGACGTAGTGGGTCATGTTGTAGAGCACCTGGTCGGCGGTGTCGGCGGCGGTGATCGTCGCCGTCGGCTTGACGCCGTCCGAGCAGGCGGACGACCACGCGACCGGGACGCCAAGAAACAGCGCCACGCACAGACGTCGCGCCAGACCGCGGCGGCCGTTCACGCTCCCGCCTTCATCAGATCGTGCAGATGCACCATCCCCACGACTTTTCGCGATTCGTCCAGCACCGGAAGCGCCATGACGCCGTGTCTTTCCATGAGCCGCACCGCGGCGCCGGCCAGCTCGGCCGGGCCCGTGGTCTTCGGCGCCTTCGTCATCACCTCGGATACGGGCACGTCCAGGAACCGGTCGGTCCGCTCCATCAGGCGGGTGAGATCGCCGGCCGTCACCACGCCGGCCAGGGTGCCGCCGCCGTTCACCACCGCCACCGTCCCCCGGCGCTCGGCGAGCAGCACCACGCATTCGCGCATCGGGCGATCGGGCGTGAGCACCGGCAGGTCCTTCGTCACCATCACGTCCCCCACGCGGAGGAGCAGCGTCCGCCCGAGCGCGCCGCCCGGATGGAGGGCCGCGAAATCCTCCCGCGTGAATCCCTTCACTTCGAGGAGCGCCACGGCCAACGCGTCCCCCAGCGCCAGCGCCACGGTGGTACTGGTGGTGGGCGCGAGCGTTTCGGCACAGGCCTCCTCCTCCACGCTGCCGTCGAGAACCACCGCGGCCGCGCGCGCCAGCGGGGAGTCCGCGACGCCCGTGACGGCGATGATCGGTACCCCGAGACGGCCCAGCTGGTTGACGAGGCCGAACAGATCGTCCGACGCGCCGCTCTTGGACAGGAGCAGGGCCACGTCCGCCGGCCCGACGATGCCGAGGTCGCCGTGGAGCGAGTCGACCGGATGCAGGTAGGCGGCCGGCGTTCCCGTGGACGTGAAGGTCGCCGCGATCTTCCGCGCGATCAGTCCCGACTTCCCGACGCCCGATACGATGACCCGCCCGCGCGCCGCGGCGAGCAGCTCGACGGCCGCGGCGAAGCTCTCGGTGAGCGTGCGCGCGGCGCGCGCCAGCGCGCGCGCCTCGAGATCGAGGACCCGCCGCCCCCGGTCAACGAGTTTCGGTCGGTCGTTCGGCGACATCGCCGCGCTCCGTCAGGTACGCCTCCACCAGGCGGTCCCAGTCTCCCCGGGCCCGCAAGATCAGCTCCGCCACCTCGCGCGCCGCGCCCCGCCCGCCCTCGGCGTGCGTGATCACGCGCGCCACGGCCCGCACCTCCGGACACGCATTCCGTACGGCGATGGGAAGCGCGACCCGCTTCAACACCGGGAGATCGGGCAGGTCGTCCCCCACAAAGGCGCAGCGGTCGAAGGTCAGGCCCCGGGCTCCCATCCAGCGCGCGAGCGCGGGGAGCTTCTGTGCCCCGTCGTCCTGGATCACGTCCGCCAGGCCGAGCTCCCGCGCGCGCATCGTGGTCGCCTCGGAAACGCGACCGCTGACGATCACCACGCCGAGCCCGGCCCATTGCAGCATCTTGAGCCCCAGGCCGTCCGGCACGTGAAACCGCTTGAGCTCCGCCGGGTGATCGGCCACGAGTCCCTGGTACACGCCGCCGTCGGTCAGGACGCCGTCGACGTCGAATCCGACCACGGTGATCCGCTTCGCCAGTGCCGCATCGATCATCAGACCCGCACCGCCTCGCGTGCCGAGCGCCACACGTCGAGCGCGACCGCGAGGATCCGGGGCAGCTCGTCGAGCGGCAGCATGTTCGGCCCGTCGGACGGCGCGCGATCCGGATCGGGATGGGTCTCGAGGAAGAAGCCGTCGGCGCCGGCCGCCGCCGCCGCGTACAAGAGCGGCGGGATGGCGTGCCGCAGGCCGCCGCTCGCGCCCCCCGGGCCCTTCCCCGGCTGCTGGACGGCGTGCGTCGCGTCGAAGACCACCGGAGCCATGCAGCTGGTCCGGAGACGCGCGAAGTTCCGCATGTCGACCACCAGGTCGCCGTAGCCGAAGAACGTCCCCCGCTCGGTCACCGCGACCTCGGCCGCACCGCCGGCGCGCAGTTTCTCCACCGCGCCCCGCATCCCCTCGGCGTCCATCCACTGGCCCTTCTTCACGTTGACGGGCTTCCCCGCCCCGCCGGCCGCCAGGAGGAGGTCGGTCTGCCGGCAGAGGAACGCCGGGATCTGGAGGACGTCCGCCACGGCCGCCGCCGGCGCCACCTGGGTCGTTTCGTGCACGTCCGTGAGCACCGGGAGCCCGGTGGCGCGCCGCACCCGGTCCAGGGCCTGGAGCCCGGCCTCGAGGCCCGGCCCGCGCTCCGCGCCGAGCCGCGAGCGGTTCGCCTTGTCGTACGAGGCCTTGTAGATGACGGCCAGGCCCAGCCGCCGGGCGAGCTGGGCCAGTGCCTCGCCCACCCGGAGGTTCAGGTCGTCCGACTCGACGACGCAGGGCCCCGCGATCAAGAACGGAGCGTCGGTCGCGCCGAAATGCGCAGCCATCGCCTTAGGGTTTGAGGCCCGCCAGGACCGACGGGGCCGACGGCGCCGCCGTCCGCGCCTCCGCGGGCGCCTGGCTCCGGTGCCAGGCCAGCGCCGCGCCGACGAACCCCGCGAACAGGGGATGCGGCCGGGTGGGCCGGGACTTGAGCTCGGGATGGAACTGGCAGCCGACGAACCAGGGATGCTCGGGCAGCTCGATCATTTCGACCAGCGAGCCGTCCGGCGAGAGGCCGGAGCACCGCATGCCGTATTCGGCCAGCACGTCGCGATAGGCGTTCGACACCTCGTACCGGTGCCGGTGCCGCTCGCTGACCTCGGC
>Ga0335071_10007932_pt1 | contig 10907 bp, 11 predicted proteins | sample Lox_Sample_15_FD_206724 | JGI IMG/M metagenome (GOLD analysis project Ga0335071, IMG submission 206724) | Soil microbial communities from Loxahatchee National Wildlife Refuge, Florida, United States - Lox_Sample_1.5 | ecosystem: Environmental > Terrestrial > Soil > Wetlands | place: USA...
TTGCCCTCCCGCCTTGAGCCTCGGAGCGGCCCGCTCGGACGCTGGTTCTTCCATATTCTCGGAGTAATCACAGCCGAAGCCGAGCCGGTCCGGACGCGTTCGATATAGTCGGCACAGCGCATCCAGATATCGCTGCGAAGGAACCTCCACGCCGGTCTCCCAGCAGGACACCCGCTGGTACGCCAGCCCGACCTGTGGCTGGCCGGCTCCCCGGAGCAGACCGCGGAGGTATTCGGTCACCTCGACGAGCGTCCACCCATTGGCGAAACGGTGGGCACGCAGGAGGCCAACTCCGCAATGGTCATTGATGGCCCGGGCAACCTCCCACTCAGGCGCACCATGCGCTCGAGCTTGATCCCTGACAAGGCGAGCACAGGCAGAACCATGCGCAGGCCCACTTGATCGAGTCAACGCGGCACCTCCCCACCGGTCAACTGCGGCGCCACATCGTGAAATGACCTCGACAGGGTACCAAACCTACGGTGCGCCGGGCGGCCGCCCATGCTGGTGGCTGGGCGCTCGTCGCGACTGACCAGACCTCGTAACCCCGTTATTGAAGACCGTTAGCCTTCAGAAACCTGCCCAGCTGCGGTTCCGCCCTACCTGACGGCAGGCGCAGAACACTTCGGCTCGGTTTGATGCTTGACACTCCTGCTCATCTGTGGGAGTCGAGTGTGTCCGAGCAGAGATACCGTGCCGTGCTGAAAGCCGGCGCACGGATTCCGGTGACCGAGGTCGCCGGGCGGTACGGCTCAGCCGCCAAAGCGTGCACACCTATGGTCACATCTGGCCCGACCGGGACGAGTCAACCCGCGCCGCCGTCGATGCCGTCATCACTGCGCGGCCGGAACAGGCACGGAACAGCGGTGGGACTGTCAGGCGACGGCGCAGGTCAGGGCCCGTCTAGTGGTCAGACGTCGTAGTACAGCTCGAACTCGTGCGGGTGCGGGCGCAGCCGAAGTTCGTCGAGCTCGGCGGTCCGCTTGTAATCCAGCCAGGTCTCGATCAGGTCCTCGGTGAACACGCCGCCCTCGGTGAGGAAGGCGTGGTCGCCCTCCAGGGTGTCGAGCACCACGTCCAGCGAGCCGGGCACCTGCGGGATGGCGGCCGCCTCGTCCGGCGGCAGTTCGTACAGGTCCTTGTCCACCGGCTCCGGTGGCTCGATCTTGTTCTTGATCCCGTCCAGGCCCGCCATCAGCATCGCGGCGAAGGCGAGGTAAGGGTTGCAGGACGGGTCCGGAACGCGGAACTCGACCCGCTTGGCCTTCGGGTTGGTGCCGGTGATCGGGATCCGGGCGCAGGCCGAGCGGTTGCGCTGTGAGTAGACCAGGTTGACCGGGGCCTCGAAGCCGGGCACGAGACGGTGGTAGGAGTTCGCCGTCGGGTTGGTGAACGCCAGCAGCGCCGGCGCGTGCTTGAGCAGCCCGCCGATGTAGTACCGGCCGGTGTCGGACAGGCCCGCGTAGCCGACCTCGTCGTAGAACAGCGGCGAGCCGTCCTTCCAGATCGACTGGTGGCAGTGCATCCCGTTGCCGTTGTCGCCGAACAGCGGCTTGGGCATGAACGTCACGGTCTTGCCCGCGGCGCGGGCGGTGTTCTTGATGACGTACTTGTAGAGCATCAGCTTGTCGGCCATCGACAGCAGCGGGCTGAACCTGATGTCGATCTCGGCCTGGCCGGCCGTGCCCACTTCGTGGTGCTGCATCTCGACCTCGACGCCGCACGCGATCAGGTTGCGGACCATCTCTGAACGCAGGTCGGTGTAGTGGTCCATCGGCGGCACCGGGAAGTAACCGCCCTTGTACCTGGGCTTGTAGGCGAGGTTGTGACCTTCCTCGTCCTTGCCGGTGTTCCACGCGCCCTCGAGAGAATCGATGTGGTAGTAGCCCTCGTTCGCGGAGGTCGAGAAGCGGGCCGAGTCGAAGATGTAGAACTCCGCCTCCGGGCCGAAGAACGCCGTGTCGCCGATGCCCGTGCCGCGCAGGTAGTCCTCGGCCTTGCGGGCGACGTTCCGCGGGTCCCTGGTGTAGGGCGCGCCGGTCAGCGGGTCGTGCACGAAGAAGGTGAGGTTCAGGGTCTTGTGCGTCCGGAACGGGTCGAGCACCGCGGTGGACGGGTCGGGCAGCAGCTGCATGTCGGATTCGTGGATCTGCTGGAAACCGCGGATCGACGAGCCGTCGAACATGAGGCCGTCGGTGAAGACACCCGCGCCGAACGACGCCGCGGGCACGGTGAAGTGCTGCATCGTTCCGGGCAGGTCGCAGAACCTGACGTCGATGAACTCCACGTTTTCCTCTGCGATGAAGCGGAGGATCTCCTCGGCACTGCTGAACATCAACCCCTCCTGGGTCTCCAGGGCACGCATTCGGTTCTCAAGGCACGCGAGTAGGACGTTAGCCGCCGGCAATTTCCGTGCCGTGTCTGATGTGTTTCACGGATGTTACGCGTCGGCGGCCGAGGTCAGAGCTCCTATTATGACCCGTTGCGGGTCACCTCGCCCAGAACGGATACCGTGGTGTCGTGGCCAAGAAACCCCGTAACCGGCGCGGTGCGGCCCCGGCCAGTCAGGCTCCGGCTGGCGCCCCAGCGGGCACCGCGCAGCTGACCGCCCGGCCGGCCGCCGGCCAGGCATACTACCCGGGCCAGGGGTTCGGGCTGCCTGAGCATGGCCCGGGAAGCGTGGCCGGCATGCCCCGCCGGGTGCTGGCGCTGCTCATCGACTGGCTGCTCAGCATGCTCATCGCGTACTGGCTGACCCACTCGCAGTTCTGGACCATCGCCGTCTTCGCGGTGGAGGTCTACGTGCTCACCGCGACGACGGGGTTCACCGTCGGCAAACGGCTGGTGGGCATCAGGACGATACGGACCGGCGGCGGCCTGGTCGGATTCTGGTGGGCGCTGGTCCGGACGGCGATCCTGCTCACCGTGGTCCCGCCGCTGCTGACCGACCGCGACCTGCGCGGCCTGCACGACCGCGCGGCGGACACCATCGTCGTCCACGCGTAGGCCGCGGCGTTCCTGCTCAGCGGGCCTTCGGCCGGGGCATCTTGGGCTGCCTGATGTTCTTCGGGATGGGCCCCTTCGGAGCCTGCAGCGAAGGCTGCAGGGCCTTGAGCCGGTGGTTGATGTCGCTGACCGCGGCCGGCTTGAGATTGCGCGGCAACCGCATGATCTTGCGCTGTAGCTTGCTGACCGGGACCTGTCCCTCGCCGTTCCCGACCTGGAACTCGAAGATCGGCACCTCGTAGGCCACCCGGGCGACCCGCTTCTTCTCCGCCGCCAGCAGGCTGGCCAGCCCGTTGGGCGAACCCTCGCCGACCAGGATGACACCAGGCCTGCCCACGGCCCGGTGCACTACGTCCATGTTCCGGTTGGCGCTGACCGTCGGGGTCACTGTCCAGTTGCCGCGCATGTTCTGCAGCACGGCGGCCGCCGCGCCCCGTTGCCCCTCGATGGCCGCGTACTGCGCGGCCTGCGCGTACCGGCCGAACAAGATCAACGCCACCAGCACGCCGAGCAGCACGCCCAACGGAATAAGGAGCGCGGCCAGACCGGTGAGCAGCCCGATGATCACCAGGATCACCAGGACGCCGAGGCCGCTGCCGACGATGATCGGGATCGCCTTCGGGTCGGACTTGCGTATCAGCCCGGCGACCACGCGCATCTGCTTCAGCCGCCCGGCGTTCGCCAGGTTCTCGGCGGTCTCCCGCGTGACAGCCGGGTCAGTCCCCCCAGCCTTCTTCGACATGCGTGCCATGCTCCGCAGCATACGGTTAAGCCGCCCCGGACAGAAACCGCCGGGCTTCGGTGGATTCCGTGCTACCCGAAACCGGCCGGGTTACCCGCAGCCCCGGCCAGCCGTGACGACTCGCCGGTTGCCATCATCTCCGGGACGTTTATGGTGAGAGAAACGCCCGGATGGACCGGGCGTTGCCGTCTGCCTCACAGGGGACGATGCGATGAGACTGCGGCCGCGTCGGCGGAACCTTGTCGTGTGGAGTTCGACCGCGGCCCCGGCCGGCCGGGGCCGGGCCGGGACGGGCCGGGCCGGCGCGCGGCCCGCGCGCCTCAGGCGGATCCGCTGGTGGCTCCGGACCGGAACTCTTCTCATGGTCCTCGGTGCGCTGCGGCTCGCCCGCACCGCGCGGGTCCGCTGGGAGCCGGTATCCCTGCTGGCCGGAGCCCTGATCGCGCTGACCGGTTTCGTACTTCCCGGCGGAGGCGTCGTCTTCATGCTCGGCGTCCTGGTCCTCATCGTCACCCTGCTGAAGGGGATCAGCGCGCAACAGCGCCAGCGCGACCCGGCCCGCTGAACCGGCCGCGGAGCGCGCCCTGCCTCGTCGGCGTGGCGTGGAAGACGACCGTTCGGCCGCTTGGTCAGCTACGGCCGGCCCGCTGCTCGATGGCCTGGGCGTACAGCCGTCCCGCCCGGTAGGAGGAGCGCACCAGCGGGCCGGACATCACGCCGGCGAACCCGAGTCCCTCCGCCTCCTCGCGCAGCTCCACGAACTCCTCCGGCTTGACCCAGCGTTCCACCGGGTGGTGCCGCGGCGTCGGCCGGAGGTACTGGGTGATGGTCAGCAGGTCGCAGCCGACCGCGCGCAGGTCCTGCATGGCCTCGGCGACCTCGTGCCGCTCCTCGCCCAGCCCGAGGATCAGGTTGGACTTGGTGACCAGCCCGGCGTCGCGGGCCGCCTGCAGCACGTCGAGCGAGCGCGAGTACCGGAAGCCGGGCCTGATCCGCCGGAAGATCCGCGGCACGGTCTCGATGTTGTGCGCGAGGACTTCCGGCCGGGCGCTGAAGACCTCCGCCAGCCGGCCCGGCTCGGCGTTGAAGTCGGGGATGAGCAGTTCCACGCCGCAGCCCGGGATGGCGGCGTGGATCTCGCGGCAGACCTGGGCGTACAGCCACGCGCCGCCGTCGGGCAGGTCATCACGCGCGACACCGGTCACCGTCGCGTACTTCAGGCCCATGGCGGCGACGGACTCCGCGACCCGGCGCGGCTCGCCCTCGTCGAGCGGCAGCGGCTTGCCGGTGTCGATCTGGCAGAAGTCACACCGCCGGGTGCACTGGTCGCCGCCGATGAGGAAGGTGGCCTCGCGGTCCTCCCAGCACTCGAAGATGTTCGGGCAGCCGGCTTCCTCGCAGACCGTGTGCAGGCCTTCGCTCCGCACCAGCGATTTCAGTTCCGTGTAGGACGGCCCGGTGCGCAGCCTGGTCTTGATCCACGGCGGCTTGCGCTCGATCGGGACCTGGCTGTTGCGGGCCTCGAGGCGGAGCATGCGCCGGCCTTCGGGTGCGAGTACCACCTCTCCAGGGTATGTCGGCCCGGCAGTATCCGGCCTACCGGGCGGCCAGCGGTACGCCGGCCGCCTCCAGCCGCGGGCCGGCCAGCACGCTCGCGTCGTGGACGTGCCGCCAGGTGCGGTACCCGAGGACGTCGGCGAGGTGGCGTTTCATCACCGGCGTCACCTGGGCCACCGTGATGTCGCGGCCGGTCTCGGCGGACAGCGTGGTCGTCCCGGCGTCACGGATGCCGCACGGCACGATGCGGTCGTACCAGGACATGTCGCAGTCGGCGTTCAGCGCGAACCCGTGCATGGTGACACCCCGAGCCACCCGGGCGCCGATTGCGCCCACCTTGCGGTCCGGCCGGTTCTCGTCGCCGGGCACCCAGGTGCCGCTGCGTCCCGCCACGCGCCCGGTGCTGACGCCGAACTCCGCGCACGTCCGGATCATCGCCTCTTCCAGCGCACGCACGTAGGCGACCACGTCCAGCGGCTCGCGGAGCTTGATGATCGGATACCCGGTCAGCTGCCCCGGACCGTGCCAGGTGATCTTGCCGCCGCGGTCCACGTCGATGACCGGCGCTCCCGGGTCGCCGAACGGCCGGTCGGACGCGGCCGTCCGCTTGCCGGCCGTGTACACCGGCTCGTGCTCGAGCAGCAGGCAGCTGTCGGGAACCTCGTCGGCCACGCGCCGGGCGTGTACGCGCCGCTGCAGGTCCCAGCCCTCGCGGTACTCCACCGGAGCGGCGCCGAACTCAAGGTAAACAAGCTCGCTCACTTTCCCCAGCTTACGCCCGGCCCGGCGGAGGGCGGGCCGGGCCGGGCGCCGCGGTCAGCGAGCGCGCGGCTGGGGGGCGCACAATGAGGAAGTGATAGACAAGGCCGAATTGCGCCGGATGAGCCAGGCCGAACGCCGCGAGCTGGCCAGTCTTCTAGCCGAGCTCGACGCGCCTGGTAGCGACCCTGTCACCCCGGTCGTTCCCGATCCGTACCGGATCGACCCGTTCCTGCGCCGCGAGCGGCGGCTCGCCCTGCTCGTCGCCGCGACCTGCACCGTGATCCTGGCCGGCTGGATCGTGGTGCTCGCCGCCACCCTGCCGCACCGCTTCGACGCGCACCACTGGCGGGCCGTCTGGGTGAACTTCGACATACTCCTGCTCGTGGCGTTCGCAGCGACGGCGTGGGCGATATGGCGGCAACGACAGGTCCTGATCTTGCTGCTGGCTATCACCGGCACCATGCTCTGCTGTGACGCCTGGTTCGACGTCGGCACGTCGCTGGCGACGAGCGGCATCTGGATCAGCCTGGCGTCCGCGCTCTTCGCCGAACTGCCGCTCGCCTTCCTGGCCTTCGCCGGGGCGCGGCGCCTGCTCCGGGCCACGGTGGCCGCCGGGATCCTGGCCGGCGCCGGGATCCTGCCCGGTCCCAGGGCCCCGGTTAGCCGGCCGGCCGGGACCGGCGCGAGCGTCCCGGACTGGGCTCAGGTCGGCAACTGGGGCCGGAGTTGCGCCGGCCAGTCCCTCAGCAGCGCGCCGTTGGCCGGCAGCGGCCTCGATGAGGCCTTGCCGCGCAGCCGGACGGAACGCCGAGCCGAACGCGCCGGGCAAGCCCGTCAGTCGGCCTGACCGGTGCCCGGCGCACAATGATTAGGTGATCTCTGAGGCTGAACTACGCCGGATGACCCCGGATGAGCGGCGTCAGCTAGCCCGCACCCTGGCCGGCATCGACCTGCAGCACCCGCTGATGGATCCACGGCTTCGCCGCCGCAGGCGATTCGGCCTGCTGTTCATGACCGTGTGCTGCATCGCGCTGGCCGCCTGGATCGCGATCCTCGTCCTGACCCTGCCCGAACGGTACACCTCGCACGACTGGCCCGCCGTCTGGGTGGGGCTGGACATCGCCGAACTGGCCGCCTTCGCCGCCACCGCCTGGGCGGCCTGGCATCAGCGCCAGGTCCTCATCTTCCTCATGGTCGTCACCGGCACGCTGCTGGTCTGCGACGCCTGGTTCGACCTCGCGCTTGCCTACGGCTCACGCGGCTTCACGATGAGCCTCGTCTCCGCCCTGGTCGTCGAGCTGCCGCTGGCCACGCTGCTGTTCATCAGCGCCAGGCGACTGGTCCGGGTCACCATCGCGACCATGATGCAGCTGAGCGGGATCGCCGGTCCAGCGCCGCCGCTGTGGCGGATCCCGCTGTTCGCGCACGGCCTGGAGGAGGCGCTGCCCGCCCGCCTCAGGCCGCGGGACGCGCCGTCGTGGGCGCACGTCGGATCCGATGTCACAGCCACTGGAGGCTCCTCGTCTTAGGGAATCAGACGATTTCTAGGGATCGGGCGATCCCGAGGGGAGAACCGTGGACACGAGCCAGTACGCCCAGTACCGCCCGCTGATGTTCTCGATCGCATACCGGATGACCGGCAGCGTCAGCGACGCCGAGGACATCGTGCAGGAGGCCTTCCTGCGAGCCGGAAAAGACGGCAGAGACAGCAGGGACGGCAGCGGGGGTGTGAGTGCCCAGGTCCAGTCGCCCAAGGCCTACCTGGCCACCATCACCACCCGGCTGGCCATCGACCACCTGCGCTCGGCCCGCGTCCGCCGCGAGTCCTACGTCGGAACCTGGCTGCCTGAGCCGCTCATCGCGGACACCGAGCCTGGCCCGGCCGAACTCGCCGTGACCTCCGACTCACTCTCGATGGCGTTCCTGGTGCTGCTGGAGAGCCTGGCCCCGGCCGAACGGGCGGTGTTCCTGCTCCGCGAGGTGTTCGGGTACGGCTACAGCGAGATCGCCGGCATCACCGGCAAGACCGAGGCCGCGTGCCGGCAGGCCTTCGCCCGGGCCCGCCGCCGCATCGACGAGGGAAGGCCGCGGTTCGAGACGTCCCGGGCCGAGGGCGACGAGCTCACCGCCCTGTTCCTGGCCGCGGCGGACGGCGGCGACATGACCAGCCTGCTCGAGCGGCTGGCGCCCGACGTGCTGTTCTACGGGGACAGCGGCGGCAAGGGCGAGGCGACGTTCATCGCTCCTCTCTACGGCCGCGAGCATGTAGCCAGGTTGATCCGCATGCAGGTCCGGAGGACCCTGCAGCTGGGTGCCTCGCTCAGCGCCGCCTGGGTGAACGGGCAGCCGGGCGTGCTGGCCCACGACACCGACGGCGGCCTGATCGCGGTCATCGCGTTCGACGTGCTCGACGGCCAGATCCAGGCCATCCGGGTGGTGGCCAACCCTGAGAAGCTGGGGCACATCGGCCCGATCTCGCGCACCTGGCACCTGCGCTGGAGCGAACAGGGAGAGGAGAACTGAAGTGTCACGCCCGCTGGGGCGGCTGCGTCGTAGAGGGCGTAGACGCACACGGGCACGGGAAAGGATAGGAATCATGCGAGTCTTCGTCGCGGGGGCGACCGGGGTAATCGGCCAGTACCTGGTCCCCGGCCTGGTCGCGGCCGGGCACGAGGTCACCGGCACCACCCGCTCGACGGCCAAGGCCACGGCGCTGCAGGCCGCCGGGGCGACGCCGGTCATCGTGGACGGCCTGGACCGCCGGGCCGTCCTGGACGCGGTCAAGGCCGCGCGGCCCGACGTGATCGTGCACCAGATGACCGCGCTGGCCACCATGCGCAGCTTCCGCAACTTCGACAAGGAGTTCGCCGTCACCAACGAACTGCGCGTCAGGGGCACCGACTACCTGCTGGAAGCCGCGCGGGAGGCGGGCACCCGCCGGTTCATCGCGCAGAGCTTCACCGGCTGGAACAACGTCAGGACCGGGGGCCCGGTCAAGACCGAGCAGGATCCGCTGGATCCCGATCCGGTCCCGGCGACCAGGCAGTCCCTGGCGGCGATCAAGCACGTCGAGGAGGCCGTGCCGGCCGCTGTGCCCGAAGGCCTGGTGCTGCGTTACGGCTCCTTCTATGGCCACGGCGCCTCGGGCAACCTGCTCGACGTGGTGCGCAAGCGGCAGATGCCCGTCATCGGCGGGGGCGCGGGCATCTGGTCGTTCTGTGAGGTCACCGACGGCGCCGCCGCTACTGACGCGGCCGTCACCCGCGGCGCGCCCGGCATCTACAACATCGTCGACGACGAGCCGGCCCCGGTGCGGGAATGGCTGCCGTACCTGGCCGAGTGCCTCGGGGCCAAGGCGCCCATGCGCGCTCCGGCCTGGCTGGGCCGGCTGCTGGCCGGCGAGCTGGTGGTCTCGATGATGACCCAGGTCCGCGGCGCGGTCAACGAGAAGGCCAAGCGGGAACTCGGCTGGGCGCCGCACTACGCGAGCTGGCGGGACGGCTTCCGGGACTGGGTGAAAACGGCGGGGCAGGGCCGTGCCGCCTGAAACCGTGTCGCCCGAGGATTACGCGGAGTTCAGGCCGCTGATGTTCTCGATCGCCTACCGGATGACCGGGAGCATCAGCGACGCCGAGGACATCGTCCAGGAGGCCTTCCTGCGGCTGACCCGGGTGCTGCGCGACGGCGGCAGCATCGAGTCGCCCAAGGCCTACCTGGCCACCGCCGTCACCCGGCTGGCCATCAGCCACCTGCGGTCCGCCCGGGTGCGGCGGGAGTCCTACGTGGGCGCCTGGCTGCCCGAGCCGCTCCTGGCCGATCCGGATCCCGATCCGGCCGAGCGCGCCGAGATGTCCGACTCCCTGTCGATGGCGTTCCTGGTGCTGCTGGAGAGCCTGACACCGACCGAACGGGCGGTGTTCCTGCTGCACGAGGTGTTCGGGTACGACTACAAGGAGATCGCCGGCATCACCGGCAAGTCCGAGACGAACTGCCGGCAGATCCTGGCCCGGGCCCGGCACCACGTCGACGACGGCAAGCCGCGCTTCGACGCCTCCCGCGAGCAGCGCGAGGAGGTGGCCCGCCGGTTCTTCGCCGCCGCCGAAGGCGGCGACATGGCCGCCCTGCTCGAAATGCTCGCGCCGGACGTGGTCATGGTGGGCGACGGCGGCGGCAAGGCCTGGGCGACCGCCGAGCCGCTGTCCGGGGCCGAACGGGTGGCCCGGCTCGTGTTCGGCCTGTACCGGCGGGCCCCGAAGATGGGCGTCCACGTCGAGCCGGCCTGGGTGAACGGCCAGCCCGGCGGGGTCTCCTACGATGGCGAAGGTCGCGTGGTCAACGTGTTCGTCCTGGACATCGCCGACGGCCTGGTGCAGACGGTCAGGTCCATCGTCAATCCCGACAAGCTGCATCATCTGGGGCCGGTCTCGGATGTGGCGCTCCGGGGGCCGCGGGACTTAACCTGTCGGCCATGGCCACCGACTTCACCGAGGAAACCGCGGCCGACGCGGTCGTCGACAGCTTCGCGCAGACCCCGGACCCGCGGCTGCGCGAACTGCTGAGCAGCCTGGTCAGGCACCTTCACGCCTTTGTCAGGGAAACCGAGCCCACCATTGCCGAATGGGAGCGGGCCATCGGCTTCCTCACCGCGACCGGGCAGAAGTGCGACGACGAGCGGCAGGAATTCATCCTGCTCTCCGACGTGCTCGGCATTTCCATGCTGGTGGAGACGATCAACAACCGGAAGACGGGCGGGGCGACCGAATCCACCGTGCTCGGCCCGTTCCACATGATCGAGTCCCCCCGCCGGGAACTCGGCGAGTCCATCGACTTCGTCGGGACC
>Ga0335071_10007933_pt1 | contig 10907 bp, 10 predicted proteins | sample Lox_Sample_15_FD_206724 | JGI IMG/M metagenome (GOLD analysis project Ga0335071, IMG submission 206724) | Soil microbial communities from Loxahatchee National Wildlife Refuge, Florida, United States - Lox_Sample_1.5 | ecosystem: Environmental > Terrestrial > Soil > Wetlands | place: USA...
CGAGAGCTCGAGCCCGGCATGGTGCTCACCGTCGAGCCCGGCCTCTACATCGCCACCGACGCCGACGCGCCGCCCGAGCTGCGCGGGATCGGGATCCGCATCGAGGACGACGTGCTCGTCACCGCGAAGGGCCGCGAGATCCTCACCGCGGAGTGCCCCAAGAGCGTGAAGGACGTGGAAGCGACGGTGCTCGGACGCTGAGGGGTCGCGAAATGGGGTCTGACCCCGTCATCGCCATCGTTGGCGCCGGGCCGGTGGGCGCCACCTTGGCGGCACTCGCCGCGCGTGAAGGCCTCGCCATCGAAGTGTTCGAGGCGCGTCCCGGCCCCGCGGAGGACCCGCGCACGCTGGCACTCTCGCATGCGTCGCGCGAGCTCCTCGAGTCGATCCGGGCGTGGCCGGCGGGCGCCACTCCCATCTCGTCGATTCACGTCTCGCAGAAGGGCGGGCCCGGCCGCACGCTGCTCGAAGCGGAGGAGCAGGGCGTTCCCGCACTGGGATACACGACGAGCTTCGCCGCGCTCACCGGATCGCTCGCCAGGCGCCTCGCCGAGATTGGAATCGCCGTGCGCTACGGCGAAGCCTGCGAGGACATCGCGCTCGGCACGGATGCGGCGCACCTTCGCTTTTCCGGCGGGCGCGAGGTCGATGCGGCGCTCCTCGTGCTGGCCGACGGCGGCGCCAACGCTTCGCGAATCCCCGGAGTCGCGTTCCGCGAGAAGGACTACGACCAGCACGCCGTCGTCGCCAAGGTCGTCACGGATCGCGAGCACGGCGGGCGCGCCTACGAGCGGTTCACGCCGCAGGGGCCCGTGGCGCTGCTGCCGGTGGGCGCGCAGTTCGCTCTCGTGTACACCGCCTCGCCAGCCGAGGCTCGGCGGCTTCTCGCGCTGGACGATGCCGCGTTTCTCGACGAGCTCCAGTCGCATTTCGGGGACCGCGCCGGACGCTTTGTCTCCGTGGCGCAACGCGCGTCGTTTCCGTTGAAGCTGCGCGCGATCAACGCCCCGGTGGCGCAGCGCACCGCGCTCGTGGGCAACGCGGCTCAGTCGCTGCATCCCATCGCCGGGCAGGGATTGAATCTCGGCCTTCGCGATGCGGCATCGCTCGCGGCGGTGATCGGCGCCACGGAGCCCGGCGAGATCGGCGGCGTGCCGATGCTCGAGGCCTACCGGCTGTCTCGCGTCCGCGATACTTCGCGCGGCGTGGCATTCACGGATTTCCTCACGCGAGCGTTCTCCGATGGCAGGCGCCTGCCCACGTGGGGACGCGGGCTCGCGCTCACGGCCTTCGACCTGTTTCCGCCCGCGCGCCGCGCGCTGGCCGAACGCATGATCCACGGGGCGCGCGGATGAGCCGGCCGCGGATCATCGTCGCCGGCGGCGGGCCCGTGGGCCTCGCGCTCGCATGCGCCCTCGAGGATTTCGACGTCCACGTGATCGAATCGGCGCCGCGCGTCACGCCGCGCGACGGAGAGTTCGAGCTGCGGATCTTCGCGCTGAGCCCCGGCGCCCGTGACTTCCTGCGCGGGATCGGGGCGTGGGACCGGATGGACGCGCAACGCATCGAGGCGGTCCGCCGCATGGAGATCTTCGGCGACGAGGGCGCGCGGCTCGCGTTCTCGGCGCGGCCGGCTTCGTCGCTCGCATGGATCGTCGAGGCGAGCCGCCTTTCCCACGCCCTCGAGGAGCAGGCCGCGGCGCTCGCGAACGTCACGATCGTGCGCGACGTCGCCACGGAATTCGCGGCGGAGGCCGGCGGCGCGTGGGCGAAGCTCGAAAGCGGCGCGCGCATCGAGGGCGACTTGCTCGTGGGCGCCGACGGCCCGGGTTCGCGCGTGCGCTCGCAACTGGGCCTCGCTTCGTCCGAGGAGCCCTACGGCGAGACCGCGGTCGTGGCGAATTTCGCCACCGCGCTCGAGCATGGCGCGATCGCGCGCCAGTGGTTCCGTCACGATGGCGTGCTCGCGTGGCTGCCCCTTCCCGGCAAGCGCGTCTCGATCGTGTGGTCGGCCCCCGCGTCCGTGGCCGATACGCTCGCAGGCCTCGAGCCCGCGCAACTCGAGCAGCGCGTTCGAGAGGCGGGCGAGTCGGCGCTGGGCGAAATGAAGCTCGTCTCCGGCGTGGCGCGCTTCGGCCTGCGTTCGATTCGCGTGGACGAGCCGGTCGCGCCGGGCGTGGCGCTCGTGGGCGACGCCGCCCATGCGATCCATCCGCTCGCCGGCCAGGGCGTGAACCTGGGATTCCAGGACGCGCGCGCTCTCGCGGAAGTGCTCCAGGGGCGCGGCGCGCTCGAGCGGCCCGGCGACCTGCGCGTGCTGCGCCGCTATGCGCGCTCGCGGCGCGAGGATGTGACCGCGATGCACTTCGTGACCGACGGCCTGGACAGGCTTTTCGCCGCGGGCAATCCCGGTGTCCGCGTGTTACGGAATGTTGGCCTGCGAATCGTCCAGTCACAGCCGTGGATCACGGACGCACTCGCAGGCCGCGCGATGCGATAATTCGATTACAGCCGTAGCGCAGGGGGAACTTTCCCCGGGCGCGGCCGGCCCTAGAATCTCAACCTTCGACCGGGAATCCCATGAAACTCGCCACCTTCATCGCCGCTGCCGCCTTCGCCGGTACGGCCACGCTCTGCGCGCAGGCGCAGCAGGACATGGACCGGATCAAGGCGGACCTGCAGAAGAAGGTCGCGGAATTTCCCGTCGAATCGATCCGCAAGGTCCCCTATGGGGGCCTCTACGAGGCCGTGATCGGCGGCGACATCTTCTACACCAACGAGCGCGCGGAGTTCCTCATTACCGGCAACATCATCGACCTCAAGACCAACGAGAACGTGACGGACGCGCGCATGCGCCAGCTCTCGGCGATCAAGTGGGACACGCTTCCGCTCGACCAGGCGATCAAGATCACCCGCGGCGACGGCTCGCGCAAGATCGCGATCTTCGAGGATCCGAACTGCGGCTACTGCAAGCGCCTGGAGCGCGACCTGCAGGGCGTGACCAACATCACAATCTACGTGATGCTCTACCCGATCCTGTCGCCCGACTCCATGGAGAAGTCCAAGGCGATCTGGTGCTCGGCCGATCCGGGCAAGGTGTGGCTCGACCACATGGTGCGCGACGCGGCGATCTCCGGCGACACGAAGTGCGCCACGCCCCTCGACAAGAACCTGGCACTCGGCCAGGCGAAGCGCGTGCGCGGCACGCCCACGCTCATCTTCGAGAACGGCGAGCGCGTGCCGGGCGCGATCCCCATGGCGGATGTCGAGAAGATCTTCGCGCAGGTGAAGCTCGCGCAGAACGGCGGCGTGGTGGCGCCGGTGCCGATCGCGGTCCCGCAGGCGAACGCGCCGAAGTGATCGCCTCCTAAGGCGCGGCCGCGTCGGCCGCCGCCTGCTGCGGCGTGTAGCCCTTCGGGAGCAGCACCCACATCTTTCCGGCCTGGCGCATCTTTCCCGCCTGGGCGCCGGCCGCGTCGCCGAAGCCCCAGAAGAAATCGGCGCGCACGGCGCCTGCGATGGCGCCGCCCGTGTCCTGCGCGACCATGAGGCGATCGAGCGGCTCGGCGGTGTTCGGGTACGTCGTGGCGAGGTAGACCGGCACGCCCAGCGGGATGACGCGCGAATCAACGGCGATCGAGCGCTCGGGCGTGAGCGGAACGCCGAGCGCCCCGAGCGGGCCCGAAAGATCGCCGGGGAGCACGCGGAAGAAGACGTAGCTCGGATTCTTGTCGAGGTAGCGCTGCACTTTCTTCGGATTGCGCTTCGCCCAGTCCTTGATCCCCTGCATCGACGCGCGCTCCGGCGGGATCTCGCCGCGCTCGATCAGCACGCGGCCCAGCGAGCGGAACGGGTGCCCGTTCTGGTCGGCGTAGCCCACGCGGATGCGCTCGCCGTTTTCCATCTGCACCTGGCCCGATCCCTGGATATGCAGGAAGAAGAGGTCGATCTCGTCGTCCACCCACGCGATCTCGTTGCCCGCGAGCTTGTCGCCGGAACCGTCGATGTCGGCGCGCGAGAAGTACGGCACGACCTTGTTGCCGTCGATGCGCCCGCGGAGGCGCTTGTACTTGAGGTCGGGATACACCGACGCGAGATCGATGGTGAGCAGGTCCGGCGGCACGCCGTAGATCGGGTACTTGTAGCGCTTCGACTTCGTGCGGCTGCCGTGCAGCAGCGGCTCGTAGTAGCCCGTGACCGTGCCCGTGGTGGACTCATCCGGATTCACGACGGTCCACGGCTCGAAGTTCAGCTGGAAGAAATCCGCGATGTCCGCCTCGGGCGCGCCGGGCCCGAACGTGGCAGCGCCCGCGCACACGCCCTTCCATGCGTCCTGCTTCTCGAGCACCGGGCAGCTCTTCGCGAACGCTTCGAGGGAGGGCCTGAGGCTCTCGCGTCCCCAGTCGGGAAGGTCGGCCCACTTCGCGGCCTCGAGCCTGCCGCGGTATTCCACGGGCGGCGCGGGCGGCTGAGCTTCCTTGGGCGCCTGCACCTGCGGGCATACGGGCTTTCCGACCGGCGGGCAGGCGAGCGGCGCCACCGGCGGTTGCTGCGGCTCCGAGACGCATCCGGCCAGCACGGCCGAGATGATGCAGGCTGCGCCGCTCGCGCGCCCGATCGCGGATAATGAGCGTACGCGCACGCGCATGGAGGCTGGATTGGGCTGGGTGTTCCTCGAGGTGGTGCTGGCACTGGGGATCGCGGTCGCGATCGTGTGGTGGACGTTCCCGAAGAAGCCGAAAGACGGCGGCGGCAAGGATCCCTGAGCGCGCCTCAATGCAGGACGCGCGGCACGCTCAGCGTGAACTCGGGGATGGGAGCCTCGAAGCGCGTGCCGTCCTCGGCGACCAGCTGGTACGTGCCGCGCATCGTTCCCACCGCGGTGGGGATCGACGAGCCGCTCGAGTACTCGAACGTGTCGCCGGGCTTGAGCACGGGCTGCTCGCCCACCACGCCCATGCCGCGCACTTCCTGCACCTGGTTGTCGGCGTCCGTGATGATCCAGTGGCGGCTCATCACCTGCGCGGTCACGCTTCCGTTGTTGGTGATGCGGATCGTGTACGCGAAAACGTAGCGGTCTTCTTCTTCGTCCGATTGATCGGGAAGATAGGTGGAGTGCGCCGTGACCGCGACGCTGTATTTCTTCGACACTGCAGGCATCACCCGATGGTAGCGTAGAATCGCTCGCCTCGCGCAAGGCACACGAAACCGCCCATGACCGCAACCTTTCGCATCGCCCCGAGCATCCTTTCGGCCGACTTTTCGCGGCTGGGCGAGGAAGTCCGCGACGTGATCGCGGCGGGCGCGGACCTCATTCACTTCGACGTGATGGACAACCATTACGTTCCCAACCTCACGGTGGGGCCGCTCGTCTGCGAGGCCATCCGCCCGGTGGCCACCGTGCCCATCGACGTGCACCTGATGGTGAAGCCCGTGGACCGGATCGTTCCCGATTTCGCGCGCGCCGGCGCCCGGATCATCAGCTTCCATCCCGAAGCGAGCGAACACATCGACCGCACGCTGGGCCTCATCCGCGACGTGGGCTGCAAGGCGGGCCTCGTGTTCAACCCCGCCACGCCGCTCGACTACCTCGACCACGTGATGGACAAGGTCGATCTGGTGCTCGTCATGTCGGTGAACCCGGGGTTCGGCGGGCAGTCGTTCATCCCGTCGGCGCTCGGGAAGGTCGCCGAGGCGCGCAAGCGCATCGACGCAAGCGGGCGCGAGATCTGGCTCGAGGTCGACGGCGGCGTGAAGGCCGACAACATCGCGAAGGTCGCGGCCGCCGGCGCGGACACGTTCGTCGCCGGATCGGCCATCTTCGGCGAGAAGGATCGCGCCGCCGCGATGAAGCGGCTGCGCGAAGAGCTGAAGCGAGCTACAATCGCCTGATGGTTCTCATGGCACTGCACGGAAATCACTTCGGTTGGCGATGGCAAAGCTGGCGCTAGCGCGCTCGCATCGCCTCGTCCTCCCGAAACGTGAACCGTGTGGTGACTCATGACTGAAACCGAATTCCAGGCGCTCGCCCGCGCCGGCTACAACCGAATCCCGCTGCGCCTCGAGACGCTCGCCGACCTCGACACGCCGCTTTCCATCTACCTCAAGCTCGCCAACCGTCCCGGTTCGTACCTGCTGGAGTCGGTGATCGGGGGCGAGCGCTTCGGCCGCTATTCGATCGTGGGACTGCCGGCGCGGGAGCGCCTGGAGGTCTCGGGCAAGCGTGTGACGCTCACGCGCGACGGCAAGGTCGCCGAGCAATCGGAGGCCGCCGATCCGCTCGAGCGCATCGACGCGTACCTCAAGTCGTTCCGCGCGGCGCCTCCGGGGCCGGCGCTTCGCTTCACGGGCGGGCTCGCGGGCTATTTCGGCTACGACACGGTGCGCTACATCGAGAAGCGCCTCGAGCGCCCGCGCAAGCCCGACCCCATCGGGTTGCCCGAGATACGTCTGCTGCTCTCCGACGAGCTCGCGGTGGTGGACAACCTCTCCGGCAAGCTGCACCTCATCGTGTACGCCGATCCGGCATCGCCCGACGCGTACAAGCGCGCCTCGCGAAGGCTGGAGGAGCTGCGCGCGCAGCTGCGAAGCCACGCCGATCTCCTTCCGCCTCACGTGCCGCGCCCGTCGATGGATCCGCCGCGCTCCAACATCGGCGAGGGCGCGTTCTACGACGCGGTGGCGAAGAGCAAGCGATACATCGCCGACGGCGACATGATGCAGGTGCAGGTCTCGCAGCGCCTGTCGCAGCCGTTTCCGTACTCGCCGGTGAACCTCTACCGGTCGCTGCGTTCGATCAATCCGTCGCCCTACATGTTCTATTTCGATTTCGGCGATGCGCAGCTCGTGGGCGCTTCGCCCGAGATCCTGGTGCGGCGCGAGGGCGACAAGGTGACGCTTCGCCCCATCGCCGGCACGAGGAAGCGCGGCTCCACCCCCGAGAAGGACCTCGCGATGGAGCGCGAGCTCGTGAGCGACCCGAAGGAGCGCGCCGAGCACGTGATGCTGATCGACCTGGGACGCAACGACGTGGGCCGCATCGCGAAGACCGGCACCGTGAAGGTCACCGAGACCATGGTGGTCGAGCGCTATTCGCACGTGATGCACATGGTGTCCAACGTCGAAGGCGAGGTGCAGTCGTCGCTCACGCCGATGGAGCTCCTGCGAGCGACGTTTCCGGCGGGCACCGTCACCGGCGCGCCGAAGGTCCGCTCGATGGAAGTGATCGACGAGCTCGAGCCCGAAGCGCGCGGCGTGTACGCGGGCGCCGCGGGCTACCTCGGATTCAACGGCAACGTCGACCTCGCCATCGCGATCCGCACCGGCGTCGTGAAGGACGGGACGCTCCATGTGCAGGCGGCCGCGGGAATCGTCGCCGACTCGATCCCCGAGAACGAGTGGCGCGAGACGCAGAACAAGGCGCGCGCGCTGCTCGCCGCCGCGGAGCAGGTGCACGGCGGCCTGGACGCCCCTCTCGCCTGAAAAGGAAACGGCTGGAGAAGAGCCATGCTGCTGATGATCGATAACTACGACTCGTTCACCTACAACCTCGTGCAATACCTGGGCGAGCTGGGCGAGGACGTGAAGGTCGTGCGCAACGACGAGATGTCGGTGGACGAGATCGACGCGCTCGCGCCGTCGCGTGTCGTGCTCTCGCCGGGGCCGTGCACGCCCAACGAAGCCGGAGTCTGCCTCGGGCTCATCGAGCGGTTCGCGGGCCGCGTGCCGATCCTGGGCGTGTGCCTGGGGCACCAGGCGATCGGGCAGGCGTTCGGCGGAAAGGTCGTCCACGCCCGGGAGCTGATGCACGGGAAGGTATCGCGCATCCATCACTCCGGCGCGGGCGTCTTCCGCGGGCTGCCCACGCCGTACGAGGCGACCCGCTACCATTCGCTCGCCATCGAGCGCGAGAGCTGCCCTGGCGAGCTCGAGGTGACGGCGTGGACCGAGGACGGAGAGATCATGGGCGTTCGCCACAAGCGCCTCGCCGTCGAGGGCGTGCAGTTCCATCCGGAATCGATCCTCACCGAGCATGGCCACGCGTTGCTGAAGAATTTCCTCACCGAGCAGAGGTAGACGACGATGTTCACCGCACACGAAGCGATCAACCGCCTCTGCGACAAGCGCGAGATCTTCTACGACGAGATGGTCGACCTCATGCGCCAGGTGATGGAGGGCAAGGTCTCCCAGGTGCAGCTCGCCGCGATCCTCATGGGGCTGCACGTGAAGACCGAGTCGGTCTCCGAGATCGCCGCGGCGGCCTCGGTGATGCGCGAATTCTCGACGAAGGTCGATGCGTCGGGGCTGGACAACCTCGTCGACACGTGCGGCACGGGTGGCGACAAGGCGCACACATTCAACATCTCCACGGCGTCCGCGTTCGTCGCGGCGGCCGCGGGCGCGCGCGTGGCAAAGCACGGCGGGCGATCGGTGTCGTCGCAGTCGGGCAGCGCCGACGTGCTCGAGGGGCTCGGGGTGAATCTGGCGCTCACACCGCAGCAGGTCGCGCTGTCGATCCGCGAAGTGGGGCTGGGCTTCATGTTCGCGCCGAGCCATCATCCGGCGATGAAGCACGCAGCTCCCGTGCGCAAGGAGCTCGGCATGCGCACGATCCTCAACATCCTGGGACCGCTCACCAACCCGGCGGGCGCGCCCAACCAGGTGATGGGCGTCTTCCACGCGGACCTGGTCGGAATCCAGGCGCGCGTGCTGAAGATGCTGGGCAGCAAGCACGTCATCACCGTGCACGGCCACGATGGCCTCGACGAGATCACGCTCACCGGCCCCACGTTCGTGGCCGAGCTCAAGCACGACTTCATCACCGAGTACACGATCGAGCCCAAGCAGTTCGGCTTCGACGTGGCGCCCATCGAGGCGATCCAGGTGAAGGACACGGCCGAGTCGAAGGCCCGCGTGGAATCGGTGCTCGCCAACGAGCCCGGGCCTTCACGCGACGTCGTGGTCCTCAATGCCGCCGCTGCGCTCTACGTGTCGGGCGTCGCCCCGAGCCTCTGGGACGGCGTGGCGCTCGCCCGCGACGCGATCGCGAGCGGCGCGGCCCGCGCGAAGCTCGACCACCTCGTGAAATTCACCCGTGGCTTCGCCGGCTGAGCGGCCCGACATCCTCACGCGCATCCTCGACGCGAAGCGTGCGGAGGTGGCCGCGGCCCGTTCGCGCGTCCCGATGGAGGAGATGGCGCGCCGTGCCCGGGAAGCGCCCCCGCCGCGCGGATTCGAGAAAGCGATCCGGGAGCGCGTGGCCCAGGGCCGGCCCGCGGTGATCGCGGAGATCAAGCGCGCGAGTCCCAGCCGGGGCCTGATCCGCGCCGATTTCGATCCGGCCCGAATCGCGGCCTCGTACGAGGCGAACGGAGCGGCGTGCCTTTCCGTGCTCACGGACCGCGAATTCTTCGGCGGGTCGCCCGAGGACCTCATTGCGGCGCGTTCCGCGTGCGCCTTGCCCGTCCTGCGCAAGGACTTCATCGTCGATCCGTACCAAGTGCACGAGGCGCGCTCCTGGGGCGCCGATTGCATCCTGCTCATCGTCGATGCGGTCGCCGACGAGGAGCTCGTTTCGCTCGAGGAAGAAGCGCGCGGCATCGGCCTCGACGTGCTCGTCGAGTGCCACGACGAACACCAGTTGGAACGCGCGCTGCGATTGAAGACGCCGCTCGTCGGAGTGAACAACCGCGACCTTCGCACTTTCGACACGCGCCTCGAGACGACACTCGCGCTGCGTGGGCGGTTACCGCCCGGCCGGACGATGGTAACGGAGAGTGGTATAGCAACGCCGGCCGATGTCGCGAGGCTCAGGAATGCGGGCGTAAGTGCCTACTTGGTGGGCAGCGCTTTCATGTCCGCCGCTGATCCTGGCGTGGAACTTTCACGTTTATTTTCAATAAGTTGAACCTGCCTGTTGCAGGATCGCAACAAGCCCGCCGGTTTGTTGCATGAAAGGCGAAAAAGCGCTTGAGTCAACGCGTGCGCTTTGGCATCATGCGGGGGACTTCTCGAAAAAGGTTCGGGGAAGTTCCAAACAATCCGGGGGCGATCAAAAATCCCCACGAGGTTCCCTAAAGAAATCGCGAAAAGCAATAAAGCAATCACGGCCTCACTTCAACAAAGGAGATTCTGATGAACAAGAAGCTGATCGCTCTGGCAGTCGCGGGCGCTTGCGTTGCGCCTGCCGCCATGGCGCAGACCGCGAACCCGGTCACCCTGTACGGCCGCGTCTACGCGACGTTCGAAACCGTCCAGGCCACGGGTGGCACGGGCGCCGACGTTCCTTCGCGCAATCGCGTGGCGGATCAGGCCTCGTTGTTGGGTGTAAAGGGGACGGAAGACCTGGGTGGTGGACTCAAGGCGGTATTCCAGCTCGAGACGGGATTCCACCCTGACCAGAACGACGTGGCGGGTGCCGCGTCTTCCTGGGCGGCGCGTAACAGCGGCGTGGGTCTGTCAGGCTCGTGGGGCACGGTCATCATGGGTCGCTGGGACACGCCCTACAAGACGACCACGATCGCGGTCGATCCGTACGGTGACCTCACGCTCGGTGGCATCACCGCGGGCATGAGCGGCTCGGGCGCGCGCGGCGTGCAGGCCCAATTCGACCGTCGTGACCAGAACGTCGTGCAGTACTGGTCGCCCACGTGGTCCGGCCTCGCCTTCCGCGCCAGCTACTCGGCGAACGAGGGCAAGAGCGCGACCGTGAATCCGCGTTCGAACGGCGCGAGCCTCACCTGGACCGGTGGCCCGATCTACGTGGGCTACGCCTACCACGAGCTGTATGACACCGCCTATGGCACGCCGGTCCTGCAGAAGCAGCAGGCCAACGCTCTGTTCGGCTACATCGACGTGAGCGCGTTCCGTTTCGGCGTCGTGCTCAACAAGAACATGCGCACGGGTCT
>Ga0335071_10007934_pt1 | contig 10907 bp, 17 predicted proteins | sample Lox_Sample_15_FD_206724 | JGI IMG/M metagenome (GOLD analysis project Ga0335071, IMG submission 206724) | Soil microbial communities from Loxahatchee National Wildlife Refuge, Florida, United States - Lox_Sample_1.5 | ecosystem: Environmental > Terrestrial > Soil > Wetlands | place: USA...
ACAATTGTCTTTCCGTTGATTGCTGCATAAAGTGTAGGCATTTTATTCTCCTCATTCGTAAAATTATAACTATCTTTCACTTTTTGTCAAGTTAAAAAAATGGATGGCGAACAACCGCCATCCACGAGTAACCACTCATAGAAATTATTCCATCGCCTTTTTCACCAACTCGACTACAAGTTTCATTCTGTCTCCAACTACTTCAGACATAGCCTGATCCAGTGTGGGCCTCTTCATTGTCTGATCTGTATTCATGAGATTCCACTGGAAACGCAATTCTTGCATAGCGGCCACAATGTGGCCACTGTTAATCGCCAACTTATTCTTGCCATTAGCGGCCAAGGCATAAGCTTTAGCTTTTGTAACTGCTTCTACCACGTAGGCCGGAACGTACCCTTTAGCGGCCTCCTCGATCTTATCCATATCAAGATCACCCTCGATTGTGTTATGGGCACTCGCGGTAATCAATTTCTTCAGCGAAGATCGATCCAGCGTTCCCAATTGGATGATCGAATCAAGCCGTCCTGGTCTCAACATGCCACGATTGACATGTTCGACATGATTGGTGGTCAGAATTACCATAACCTCCGAATTCTTGCTGAGCAGACCATCAGTAGTGTTGAGAATATCATTGATGCTTTCGTCCCGCTCACCAGAAGTATCCTGATCAATATCTTCGAAGAACACCACAGCCGGTTGATAATGTTTGGCAACACGAATGGCAGTAGCGATATTTCCACCAGAAAGAACATTGATGAATGTCCATCCGTATTTTGTGGCTTCTTTCGCGGTCAGAAGGGCAGTCAGAGTCTTTCCTGTTCCGTAGGGACCGTACAGCAAAACACCACGTTTGATTGACGAGCCGGAAGCTTTCCATGCGGCGGTTTTTCTGATGGGCGCAAGAATGTTGGCATCCACCATTCTCTGCTCGCTTTCGCTGAAGATCACCGAATCCGGGTCAAAATCATCGACGTTGAGAAAGTTGAAATCCGAATCGATGGCCTTACCCTTGAAAATAGGGTGATCCCTCAATTCCACTTGAGTCAACTGCTCAATCTTTTTGATAAGGGGTTCAAACTTACACGGATAGCCGCAGATAACCACCATACTGCCGCCCAATTCCAGGTTGTTGTCCCTTTCGACCCGGATATCAAATATAATTGGCAAACCGGGTATTTCCGCTTTGCCAATTGGCACCACCACTTTTTCAGAGTGAGAGATTGGCACTGACAGACTACGACCGGGGATTTTCCCAAAGAATGACCATGACGCCGCTCCCGCCAACTCGCCAAAAGCCGATTTCATGGCTCGATAGAATGCCACCAAACCATCATTCGGGTGGCATTCAAACTGCATAGCAGTCTGGATCGTTTCTTCCATTTTCTTTTCATAGGCCAGAATAGCCTGTGACGCATCCCGATAGCTCATGAAGCTCGGAATGATTATCCGATCCCCTTGACGCAGAATGCCAGCCTGAGCCTCATAGTTTTCGGCCAGCGCCGCTTGCAGTCGTTCTACTGCTTTGTCAGTCTTTGTCGCTACTGCCATTTCAATTCCTCTCTTTCATGAAAAATCTTAGCTACAGAGTAACGTAAGAATTTAGAAATGTCAAGAATGATTTGGAAAAATTGGCCCGGTTTCGAGAATTTTTTTCAACTTCTCAAAGCTAACAGGATAGAAATTGTTATTGTCAACTCCTACATCGTACTGTCTGCCTTCAGGTGGAAGCTCTCCATGGGAATGCCCGTAAAGTTGCCAACTTCCGTGATGGGAGCGCGGCCACCTTCGCATCGCATAGTGACAGAGAACGATGTGAATGCCTTCGATATAAAGCTCTCTCAGATATGGCAGATTGTCTCTTCCAAAAATTCGAGCCATCCATTTATCATGCGAACCGCAAATGAAATGATGCTTTCCTTTGAGTTTGACAAAGAACTTCTTGTAATCTTCAACAGAACCAAGAGTAAAGTCTCCTACATGCCAAACATTATCGCCATCTGCTATAACTTCATTATGCTTGGCAATGATTGCATCATTCATTTCATCAACGTCTTTGAAGGGACGATTGCAGTACGTGATGATGTTTTTGTGACCGTAGTGTTCGTCAGAGGTAAACCAGATCATTCATATTCCTCCAAAAGACGATCTGCGGCGTTGAAGAGAATCTCGCAATCGCAATGACCGCCATGCATATCACATCTACAGAGAAGGTCAATTTGAACATCGGGATCAATTTTCATTTCTTTCAAAATCTTCTTGGCAAATGTTTTGTCGGTTCCTCCCTTGCATTTCCAAGTAAACTTTTTCTTGGGATCGGGGTCTTCTTTGAAATCACAGCCTTCCGGTCCCTCAAGTCGTGAAAAGAATTCTTCCAGTTGTTCTTTTGTTATGCCTTCCATCTGTTCCTCCAAGCCGTAGGCGGGAATCGAACCCTCGACATCTTGCTTACCAAGCAAGCCTTCTACCGACTGAAGTACTACGGCAAAATGGAAAGAGAGTGGCGCTTCCCAAGCGCGTATTCACTATAACTGCTGTCCCAACTCTTTCGGATCATTGCTGATCCTGATTTGTCACAACAGCCTTCCACCGTTATTAAATGCGCTCACCATTTCAGGCTTGACTCTCCCTCGGCAGGGCGTTGTCTCCATCCACTCTCTTCTTCTTCGGGTAGGCAGGATTTGAACCTGCGGTGTTATGCTCCCAAGGCATACGGATTAGACCGAGCTATCCTACTACCCGCTATTTTCCAAAGATCAAACCAGTAAGACCAACATAGAAAATAAACATTCCCACAATGAACATCACTGGATCAAAAATTCCAATAGCTACAGAGCAAACTTGCGCAACTGCCCCTGTTCCCATAACGCACAGTGCGGCATCTCTTGGCTTCATTTCATTCAAAGCTTTTCCCTTCGTATAGCTTTGCATTTCTGGCATTCGTAAATCAATGTATATCCCGATGGATCACCCCATGCCCACGTAACAATCTTATGAATACAAAGCCAATCATGAATACAAGGCGCAACTCTTGCCTTTCCGCACTTTTCACAATATTGGTATCCGTCCTTTTGGACTTTCCCGAATTTGTGAAAAATCATATCCTTTTGTATCCTTCTCCAAATTTGTGAGGGTTATCAGGATTGTGATACCAGCACCACCGATGACCATTTCTCCAGATAATTGTCGGTTGAGCGCAGTATCTCTCTTTGCCTTTGCGCTTTGTCTTTCCCGCACAACCTCGAATTCCCACAAATGTCTCTTTCATTCAAACCTCATCGCAATGAGCTTTTTATCACCATCAAAAGTATAGAGAGTAAGTTCAATACAGTCAATATGAACTTGAGCGGCTTCCATGATGTGACCTTCTTGGGTTCCATCAATTCCAACAAATCGGGCAAGTAAACCCATCTGTCATATTTGGATGATCGAAGACTCTCATCTTCCCTCCACAAAAAAGTGATCCACCAAAATGCCTGTCAGCAAATTGTTCACCTTTTCCATGTCGGGAGTATTCGGAAGCTTTGATCTGATGTAAGCCTCTTCAGCAAGCTTGAACAGCCGATCAGCCTCTTCTTTCACCTTGTCAAGAGTCCATCCACCGCTCTTAATTTCAATCAACTGAGTGGCGTCTTGGCGTCTCACATACAATTCACCTTCTGTGAGAAACTCAATAGCCATCCTCAGAAGGCGAATCAAGTGAGCGGCGTTCTTGCAATCATAACCGTACTTCTCAACCAGCGCTTTCCGCTTTTCTCCCATGTAGCCTTCGAAAGCATTATGAGTCATTCGGTGAAGCTGACCGTGAGCGTATCCCGCAAAGGAATGATACGCTTGGCGAGAAGCAAAAAGACTCCGATTGGTAATCAGCCGATTCCCTGCCATTGATCTATGAATATAGCAGACCTCATCAAGCCAAAGCAAACCAAGCACGTTCGGGTTGCCCTTCACGAGCAGAGAAACGAATTTCCTCAGTTCGTAGCCAACACAGTCCCATTCGTCGCGCTTCAGTTCTTTGGTTCCTTTGTTCCCCCATCCCCACTGACGATCCGATCCGCTACGAATATCCCCGACACCAAAGTAGAACTGAATCGGAGGAATAACAATAGCCATCACGTCTTTATCATCAATGGAATTAGGGTCGTTCTTCGGAACATAGGTTCCATGAGAGATGGAACCCATGTAGCCGATAAGAACCGCTTCATCACCAGCGGGGTTGAGCCAAGAGACATCTTTCAGCGCTGAACGAAAATTGGTCTCACCCATTTTATTTCCTTTCGGATAGTGAGGGATTCGAACCCCCGTTGCCTTTCGACAAGCTAGTTTTCAGAACTAGCGGCATCAACCAGACTCGCCCAACTATCCATTTATTCAGTAATCACCAGTCCATCAGGAGACTCAATCCTGAGATTCTTTACAATAGGTTTCGAACTCCAATTGTAAGTCCAAGAGTGATATTTCACCTCGTCAAATTCAATGTGAACCACACTCGAATAATGTTTCCCTTCGTAAGAATTGGTATCAAGTTCTATATGCTTGGTGGAAACTATTTCATCCTGCTTGTAGGTCGGAAACGTAAAACAGAAAACCGACAAGAGAGCCAAGCATGGAGCAAGAAAAGTAAACATAACCTTGTGTCGCGTATAATAATCAAAGATACTTATAGCGAAAAAAATGGCTGCGAGTGCCGAAACCACACCCACCACAACGAAAAGCATCACCATTTCAACGGCTCCACTCTGGTAAAAATCCTCTGCGGAGGACGGTCAAAGTACTTCATAAGAACAGGGCAAAGCCAGCCATAGAGTGGCCCGTTCGGATCACTATACCACGCCCCACCGCCATCGGGATACATGAGATCAAAGAAATAGGTGAAGCCCACGAACGGAGCATCGGAGAATAACAACTTGAAGCCTTTGTGTGGATTTACCAGACCCGCTGTCATGGCTGTAATCATCTTGTTGATATCACCCGCAAATGGTTCTTTCTTGACACCTTTTGTACCGTCATCGAAATACCACGTGTCTCTCAACTTGTAAGGGCGAATTGTCTGGATCATTTCAGCTTCCTTTCGTCCTTCTGCTCTTTCTTCTTCTGCCTCTTTAGTATCTTCTCTTTTTGTTTCTGTGTCAACTCTTTTTTCAGCCAATCGAGTTTTTTCTCCTGATCCTGCTTCATGAGTTGCCCCTGACGAAAAAAGCTGAAATGTCGATTCTGAGTGCGGGGCAATTCTCATAGAGATGGTTCAGGGGCTTCCAGAACATGAAAAGAGTGCGATGGTAAGCCTCGTCCATCTCTTTATCGAAAACATCCCATCGCCACTCCCACTCTTTATTCGCCTTGACATCCATCAAGCAAAGTTCTTTAATTTTGAAAATGGCTTTCTGTGTTTTTGAGTGGATCGTTGAAGTACGAATGGCCAACCACGTGATGGCCAAAAGCCAAATCGCAGAAACAATCAACATTACCATATCTTTGCCCCCTTTGAGACCGCCCGGATTCGAACCGGGGAAATGCCAGCTTAAAAGGCTGGTGGCTTAGACCTCTTGCCTACGGTCCCCTAAGTCACCGAAGGGAATCGAACCCCTGCAAATTGGTTTTGCAGACCAACCCGTTAACCACTCCGGCACGGTGACGTTTTCAAAATGCCATAGTTTTGCAAAAATGTCAAGAAGAAGTTTTTTCGCCCCTGCCGAGAGTCGAACTCGGCTTCTGCGCTTTTAGAGAGCGAGCCTTTACCGCTCAGGCACAGGGGCAAAAAGGGAGGCGAGGTGGCTTTACCGGTTGCCACTGACAAGGCGCTCCTTGCCAACGCTGGCCTCCCAAATACTTACAACAAAGGCAGAATCTCCGTGAAAACGAATTTCTCGGTATAGTCCGGCCCCAAGGCAATCGCGGTCATCTCTCCATCTTCTTCCATCACAGCAACATGAATCCCAAGACTTTCTGCTTCGTGCATAATCTTGAGAAGATGATCTTCGCCCCATGCCTTGTGAAGCGTTACCGTAAATTGCTTCTTGAGCCATTTCTCAAGAGCAAAATCATCGGTCGCATCAACCGTGAGTTTCCTGCCTTCCCATTTCCCTCTTGCGAGAATGCCAAGAGTACTGGCATGCATTGCCTGTACTGCAAGCCGACCAACAGACATTTTGGAAGCCATGTTAAGAACCACGACCTGTTTAATGGGATCGGGCATTTTTAGACCATCCAAGTTACACTCAAAGTGATTGAGTCTGCCATACCAGTCCTTTCACGGTTTCGTAATCGACACCGTATTTCCTACAGTATCTCTCCAGTTGAAAATTGTCAACTTCGTTACCTTCTCTCACCTTGCGCTCGATCTGAGGATATTGCTTCCCCTTCACAAGCCCATAAATGATATTCACGTAACGAGCTTCATGGGCTCCCAAATCAATGAATGGCGTTCTTTCCGGGAACGCAAATTCATTAATTGCGGGAACCTGTTGACCCTTGCTGTGGTAGAACTGTCGTCTGGCTTTGATGAAGGCTTGAAAATGCTGGCGAGCTTCTCTGCCTTCTTTGGTGATCTTTTTCTGGATTTCCTTAAGCTCCAGATACTTTTCCTTAGAAACGAAAAATTTCTTGTCCATATTCTTCTCCTTAAAGATTTAGTGTGTGAAATTTCGAAAGACACACTTTAAGGCGGGCTTGTAATCTACAGCATGTAGTACCTCCTATATGCGAATTACCTTGATAAAAGGTTCTTTTGCGTCCAACATTGCCATCAACTTGTGATTTCCGTCAACTACAATCTGACCGTGCATGATGATGGGTTTTTCTTTAGTCTGCGCAATGTTTTTCCTATATGTCTTGACCAAACGTTTTTGCCAAGGTTCAGCAAATCTGCTATAGTTCGTAACAAAACTTACTTCAGCTTTCTCAGGCAAAACACTTTTCAAAGAAACAGTCTCTACTGGAAATGTTTTGTTGTCAAAATCATTGGTCCCGATATAATTCCAAATAAGCGCATGTTCATCGGGATATTTTCCATCGAAGACATCGATGAGTTTAATATTGACTGTCTCCATTAAGAGTCTTCTTAGAGTCATCATTCCTTCAAATTGAGTCTTCGATCTCTCCAATCGAACTCTCTCCAGTCTTTTTTTGCGGTCTGTGCCGCGCCCATTCGTCCGAATACACCATCAGGCATACTATACTCATATTCGATTGCTTCGAATACAAACGGACGATTGCGTATACTCGTATAGAACTCACTACCCTTACCTAATTTCATGGTCGGCATCGTGCTTGAATCATCATAGGAAGGGTACGCATCTTTCTTTTTGGAAGTTCCCCAAAGCTTCGTTTTAGTAGCGCCTTTCGGAATGAATAGAATCGAATCCTGATCCCATTCTTCACCAAGCTTTCTCAGGTCTCTTTCCAGTTTTCCTTTGTCTTTCCAATCTTCCACAAAGAAGGAATTTTCACCAACCTTTATGGCTTCAGAAGTTCCAAAGTTTTCTATGTAGCCGCCTCTGACTCTCGTTACCCTGTATCTCTTGGCTATGAGTTGCGCAAGAAGTTTCAGATTTCTCTGTTTGTTTTCTTTGTATGTGTACTTTGCTTTGCTGGCAGTAATGACACCTGTATCATGCAGCATCATTTTGGCATGCAAGCGATACAGAGAAGATTCATTAATCTCCTTAACTTCCTCAGTTTTCTTTGCCATCTTCCGCAAAATATTCATACAAGTATCTTTCCTAGTGGACCTACCCGGAATCGAACCGAGACCTATGCGGTGCAAGCGCATCGTGCTGCCACTATCATATCTTTATCTTATCAATCTCATTCTGTCGCCTTAAAATTGTAAACAGGCTTCATGTTAAACTGGACATCCACTGCATCAACCAAGTACTGAATAATATGCTCAGAAGACTTGTAAGCCTGCGGAGCTTCATCGAGAGTATTCTTGTCAGCAGTCGTAGTCCACACTCCTTTTGCTTTCATAACCTTTTGAAAGTCTTCAAGCAAAATATTCTGTTTTGCGGCACTTCGAGACATTTTTCTTCCGGCTCCATGAGGCGCAGAGTAGTTCCACTCTGGATTCCCCTTCCCAATTCCAACAATCACGCCATCAGCCATGTTGAGGGGAATGATAACCTGTTGATCTTGATGAGCGGAAATTGCACCCTTTCTAACGATACCGTCTTCGAAATTGATATAGTTGTGAACACTTTCAATTGTAAAATAGACAGAATCGAACTTGTAGAATTTTTCCAAGATCAAATCTCCCATTGCTGCCCTATTAAGATGAGCATACTCTTGAGCGACCATCATATCATTCAAGTAATCTGCTCTATCTTCCCCTTCAAGCCATTCAAGACCACTAGGAATTTTTGGTCTCTTGTGTTTCAATTCCTGAATCTCTTCACCGATCCTCTTGTGGTCTCCTTTGTAAGCCTCTTTAATCCTGTTGACTTCTTCATCTCCCCATTTTTTAGTAAGGCTTCTTCTTGCTCTACTTTGATAATAATTGGCAATCTTCAAACCGAAATTTCTGGACCCTGAATGAATCACGAGCCAAAAATTGTCTTCATCATCCAGATCGATTTCGATAAAATGATTTCCACCTCCAAGAGTGCCCATGGAACGTGTTACATAATCATAGTCTTGGCTGGTTGCTTTGCAGATTTTTTTTACAGATTCATTTCTATAAAATGACTCGTCATGAACTTCTCTTCCTGAAGGAATGTTGTTTCTAATAAAAGTATCGAGCTTGTCAAATTTTTCGCCAACTTCCGATCTCTTTCCAAGTTTCCAAGCTCTCACGCCACAGCCGATATCTACGCCAATCAAATTTGCAACAACTTTGTCGGTTAATTTGGCGGTATAGCCAATAACACATCCAGCGCCTGCATGAACGTCAGGCATAATCCTGATGTTAGCGCCTTCTGCCATGGGCTGATTCAAGAGATTAATGATCTGCGAAATTGCGGAAGCCTCTACTTCGTCGGTATAGACTACCGCAATTCCATATTTACCTCTAAGTTCCATAAACCGTCTCTTTCGCTCTCCCGGCTTGATTCGAACAAGCGACCTTCAGATTAACAGTCTGCCGCGCTTCCAACTGCGCCACGGGAGAATGAGGACGGAATTGCACCCTATTCGATACGGGATCAGTTACGATCTCTTCTCAGGCCGGACCGGCTAGCATTCCGTCCAAAGCGAAATCTAACACAAATTCAAAAAACTGTCAAGCGAGTGATGGGAATCGAACCCATGACAAATAGTTTGGAAAACTACCATTCTACCCCTGAATTACACTCGCGTTCTTTGTGGTGCAACTCTATACACTTTTATTTATGATGACTTGACTCAGCGGTTGCTGTTGCGTCTCCATCACTACTCTTTCAAAATCAAATATAGAATCATAGTTAAAATCATCTATAACCTCCTTCCAATTATTATAGTCGAACGACGGGTCGTCCATCCAGTAACTTCCGCTGGTTCTGAACGGCTTCTGGCTTATTTTTACAGTTCTTTTGATCATTGCATATCTCCGGAAGGTACAGGATTCGAACCTGTGGACCCTTTCGAGCCCCGGTTTAGCAAACCGGCCGATTAACCACTCTCGCAACCTTCCTAAAGCTCTTCCGGGTCTTCATCCATCACGTACTCAGGATGTGTCCTGCAATATCCAATGAAGATCGGTTTCAGCCTCCTATGCTTAACTTGACCCTGAAATTGCATTTGTGTCAAGTCCACAATTCTCTTATCCACCTGAAGCCAGAAGTGGGGTTCGATTTGATCTTTCCTATCCACCACATAATTCCCGCAGATAAGAAGTGGCTTGTATCCTTCTTTCTTGAGAATCCTCCCAAACTCGTTGCTCACAGCATAGCACATTCCACGAAGATATTCGGGAAGTTCATAGTGGTGCTTGTTCCTTTTCAGCAACTTCCTGAAGTAGCTTGTTGCAAGATTTTTCACACTTTTCATGGTTCGAATTTTTTTCCTCTCCGCAGGATGATTGAACCTTCTCCAGCCTTGTCGTAAACAGTGACGGCAAAGTTTTTGAAAGAAGATCGGAGCATGATGGGCTCCATGATCGAGAGCATCTTCTTCGTGTTTCCGCCCTCGAAGTCAATGTCTCGAATTCCACCAATCAGGTCGTAACCCGCTCCCGTGGAATGACCCGCTTTTGCCTTCTTCAAAGCAAGATCGATCTCATCTTCGAGTTCATTTGCCTTTTGCAGATCATTGGACAAAATGCAAATGCTGATTGTTGTTTTCATGAGTAAATTTTAAATCATTTTCGAAAAAAAGTCAAGCGAAAATTACATACTTCGAAAGAACCTGTTTCACCCATTCGACATTTTGCCAGCGATCTCTGTCAATAATTTCATGCAGAACCTTATCGCATTCGACATTCATTTTCAATTGACGATAAGTGTTTCGAATGGGATCATAGAAATCAAAGGCATTTTCTTCTTTTCCCGTCAAATAGACGATGGGCTTTCCATCTCGAAAAAATTCATGTTTCTTTGATTTGCGAAGAGGTTCCCCAGCAGCAAGTTTGCGCTCACGCGCCAATCTCCTGCCTTCGGCAAGTTTCGCTTTATGCTCAGGTGTCATCATAATTGGAGTGTACCACCGATTTCTAAAACTGTCAAGCCGCGAGATCGGTTTGAACGATCACTTCCCCCTTCGGAGGCGCATTGACCTATTCCACGTCGATTACAAGTATTGACTAGTTGCTTGCATCTATTTCCGCTTCATTGTGCTATCGCGGCAAAAAAAGGGAATGGGCCTTCGCGCATTCCCTTTGGCAGGGGTGAGATTCGAACTCACGTTTTTCGGGTTATGAGCCCGGGCTGGGACCAAACTCCAGTCACCCTGCTAAAGACAGGGACGAATTCATTTCGGATTCCGTTTTCACAGTGTCCTAT
>Ga0335071_10007935_pt1 | contig 10907 bp, 11 predicted proteins | sample Lox_Sample_15_FD_206724 | JGI IMG/M metagenome (GOLD analysis project Ga0335071, IMG submission 206724) | Soil microbial communities from Loxahatchee National Wildlife Refuge, Florida, United States - Lox_Sample_1.5 | ecosystem: Environmental > Terrestrial > Soil > Wetlands | place: USA...
CGGACCGAGAGCGTCAGGCCCAGGCCCTTGATCCGCGGCGCCGGATGGGCCGCCCCGACCTCTGCCATGTACTGGTCCTGGATGGCGTCGAACTGGGTCATGCCCGGCGTGGGCGAAGGCGGTCCGCTGGACGTGCCTCCGTGGGAAGTCCAGAAACTGTGGTAGCCGCCCTGGGTCATCACGTAGTTGCCGTCGGCGAACGCTACGGTGTTGTTTCCCAGGTTCTGGAACGCCTGCCAGGACATGATCATGCCCCAACTGCCGCCGCCTGGCTGGACCGAGTAATCCGGATACTGCGTGGTCGGGGTGGCGCCATAAGTGGTGGCCACCACGTTGTTCTGCCGATCGTTCCCGGACGGCACAAGCAGGCTGAGCCCGATCTGCACGTTGTTCGCGCCGGCCTTTTCGCTTCTCGGGCTTCTCAGCCAATACTGAGCGCCGATACTGACGTCGCTGATCCCGGAAGTGTGTAGCGTGGCGTACTGGGACTGCAAGCGCCGGCTCGCGTAGAGGAACGGAAGCGTGCCGGTAAGGCTCAACCGCGGCGTGAGCTGGTACGTCAGCATGAGGTCATCGAGATTGGTTTTCGATTGAACCTCCGTGCCGAGCTGCGCCCTGGAGAAGTTCTCAGTCGGACCGCTGAAATGCACGTGGGAATACACGTGCCGCACGCCCAACGTCGCGGTCCAGTCACCAGGCCGCAGATAGCCGCCGCCCGACGCGCCATTCGACTCCAGACCGGAGCGTGAGATCACTCAACCCTGGGCAAACGCGACGCGCGTGGGCAGCAATGAGCCCAAGCCCAACGCGATGGACAACACGGCCAGTCTTCGATTCGGGAATTCGATGCGCCCCACGATGCCCCCCACTCTGAGTCTTCAGCAAAGCTGAGATTTTCACCAGAATATGGTGGATGAAGCTGCGAGACAATAATACGGAAATACTACGCCGCCCGCTGCGCTGTTCCGGCCTGTTAATTCTCGGTGGGAGAACTCTCGATGTGCTCAATCACCAGGGCCTCGACCGGCCCTTTGCGCGCTTCCAGCCTGAGCCCGAGCTGCTCCTGGAGTGCGGTGAACAGCGAGGCCCCAGTCCCGGTCTCCGCGCCCGCGGGCGCGCCGCCAGGCTGGGTCGCGTCCGGCTCCCATTCCAGCTTGAAATCGAACACGCCCGCGAGCCCGGTCTCATCATTCACCGACCGGCCGAGCTGTGAGGAGAGCGCCTTGGCCAACATCGCGGCCGTCACCTGGGTACCGATCAACCGGCCGCGGCCCGGCATGTTGAAAGGGTTCTGGCCCATCACGGCGGGGGGTTCCGTGAGGCGGACCCTGGCGCCGCCTTTCGCCACCACCAGCGCATACATCGGAAGCTCGCGGGTTTCCCTGCGAATCGCCAGTTTGAACCGTTCGGCGAGCAACCCCTGCATCATCTTCTGCAATTCGGTAGGCTGCCCCGGCTGATGCGGCGCCGCCGGTTGGCCGTCCTGCGGCGCGCCGGCGATGATGTCGTAGCGGGCTGTGTCCAGCCAGCTCGGTTTGCCGTACAGGCGGTCGCTCTGGATGTCGTAGGCCCAGGTGATCAAGAATTGCAGTGAAGTGCCCGTGGTAGCGATCCTGTGCCCGGAGCGATGAATCGCGATCGTCGCCGATGGATCGGACGGCTTGATGGACGCGACCTCGAATGCCGGCGTTTGGGCATAAGCCGCGGCCATCGTCGCAATCAGCAATGCAGGCTTCACGGTCCGATACTCCTCGGGCCAAGTGTACGCTCCTGAAACATCGAAATCCCCGCAATTCCCCCTGCCCCGGCCGCCAGGCACTCTGCCGCATTCTCTTCCGTCACGCCGCCCAACGCCAGCACCGGAATCCGCACCGCCCTCACCGCTTCACGCAAACCTTCCAACCCTTGCGGCGGCCCGTATTCCGCCTTGGACGCCGTGAAGAACACCGGACCGAAGACCGCGAAATCCGCGCCTTCCGCTTCCGCCCGCCGCAGGTCCTCCACGGAGTGCGTGGAGAGCGCAAACGTGAAGCCGGGAGGCGCGATGGCGCGCAGCGTCTCGGGCGAAATCGAACCCGAGGGCAGATGGACGCCGTGCGCACCGCAGGCCAGCGCGACATCCGCCCGCGAGTTCACCAGAATCCGCGTGCCGCACGGATTGGGCAGTGCCAGCGCACGGCGCACCAGGTCGGCCATATCGCGCGCGCTCAGGTCTTTTTCACGGATCTGGATGAAGTCCACGCCGGCTTCAAGCGCGCGCGCCACATGGCCCAGCAGCGGCTCTGTCCCGCCCGCCGCGTGGCGGTCGGTGATGTAGTAGCGCAGCATCAGAGCGGTTCGTAATAGCGCTCGCCCGCGCAAGCGCGGCAGAGCGTACGTCCCTCGCGCGCCACTTCACGCTTGAAGCTGATTCCTTCGCCGCAGACCTCGCAGACGGCGCGCGGCGCTTTGTATCCGGGAAGATCCTCGGGCCCGAGCGCGACTCGCACCCACTGGCAGTCGAACAGCTCCTCATCGGCCATCTCACGGTAGGCCCGCATCTGCTGCTCGTTGGCGCTCGCCGCGTCCGGGCAGAGTTCGCGGGCCCGTTCCTTGGCGCTCTCCCGCGCCACCACCCGCACCGCGCGCTGCCGCTCCAGATCGCAGAACGTCGCGGCCACTTTGCCGAAATCGCGGAACTTCAGGGCGCGCTTGCCCAGCCGGCAGCCCGTCACGATGGGGATGGCATCGGTGGCGCAGCGATCGATTTCGACGAAGGTTACCAGGCGCTTGCGGTCGGCGCCGGCGGGATCTTCCAGGCCCAGCATCCGGACGCCATAGAGCGCCATCCGCAGCCCCAGAATCTGCCCGGCGCACAGATGCCCGTGGGCCTGCGCGGCCTGCTGTTCGTATTCAGCTAGGGGCAGTAGCGGCATCGGCTGGCCTACAGAATCCGCAAATTCTCCGGTGGAAACTCCACCTGCCATTCCTTATTGTCGCTCTGTGCCTGAAATTCCGGGTGCGAAACGTCCACGAAGATTGAACCCGCGAATTCCAGCCGCACCTGCTCGGTGCGTTCCGACACATGCAGCAACTCGGCGCGGATGAAATTGAGACCTGGCGCGGTGGTTCCCGGGTGAATGCGCAATTGGTTGGGGCGGATCGCGACGGAAATCCGATCGCCCTTGAAATGCCCGGGAAGGTACGGCGCCGAGAGCGTGAAGCCTTTGAAATCCAAACGTGTCAGATTGCGCCCGCGATCCAGCGCCGCGACCGTGCCCGCGAACAGATTGGGGATGCCCAGGATGCGCGCCACTTCCACCGATCCCGGCTGCTCGAAGATCGTGCGCGGCACGCCGCGCTGCTCGATGCGCCCGGCATGGAGAATCATCAACTCTTCGGCGACCGCGCAGCACAGGTCGAGATCGCCCGTCACCAGCAGAATCGGGCCGGCGAAAATGCCGCGAATCAGTCGTAGCAGAGGCTCGTCGATGCCGGCATCGTCCGCCAGCAAGAGGCGCGGTTCGCCCACCAACGCGCGCGCGATGGCGCACCGCAGGCGCGCGGCGCGGTCCAGGTCGCCCGGACGGCATTCTGAGTCCCCCGCCAGGCCGCAGCGCTCCATTATGTCGGTGACGCGCCGCACCCGGTCCAGGCGTGGAAAGCGCTGCGCCGCAAACGCCACGTTCTGGCGAACGGTCATATGCGGGAACAGCGAGTCCGCCTGCGAAAGGTAGCCGCAACCGCGCCGGCCCGGCGCGATGTGGACGCGGCTCCCGGCATCGTAGACGATGGCATCGTCCAGCAGGATGCGTCCCGCGTCCGGCGCCACCAGACCGGCGGTCAATTCCAGCAGCAGCGTCTTGCCGGCGCCCGACGGTCCGTGGATCGCCGTGACTCCCCGCGCCGGATGGATTTCAACATCCAGCGAGAAGCCGGGCGGAATCTTCTTGGTGAGGCGGATTTGCGTCATGCCGGCCCCCGCAGCCGCTGCTCGATCAGCAGCGTGGCCAGCGATTGCAGCAACGTGAAGACAAACACCGCCACCGCCGCCGCCAGCACCGGCCGATACGCCAGCGGCAGCCCGATGCGCCAGAAGATCAGCCAGTCCGAAGCGCCCATCACCCGGGCCGAGTTGCGGTAGTCGCGGGGCAGCGCAGCGAATGCATCGCGGGCCGCGCGTAGCACGAACGGCGCCGCCTGCACCAAGGAAGCGGCCACCGCAACCTGCCACGTGAGGCGCGGCAGCAGCAGATAGCCGAAGATCAGCGAGGGCACCAGCGCCAGAAACGCCGCCACCGCCAGCAAGCTCCGCTTCCACCGGAAATCGCGGGTCGCCATCGCCCAGCCCGGCCAGGCGGAAACCAGCAGCGCCGCCGCCGCTGAGAATGCGGCGACCCGCAGACCGAGCAAAAGCCCGTACCAGCCTGCCGGCATATAGGACTTCCAATTATAGCGGCCTGAATCGCGCGCTGAAATGGCGCAGAAACGGCGGTTCTTCGACGATCTCCAGACCGCGAAGCGCCTCTTTCCGCGCGTTCACCTCCAGGATGGCTTCCACTACGTAGTCGATATGGCTCTGCGTGTAAACCCGCCGCGGAATCGCCAGCCGCAGCAACTCGTGCCGCGCCGCCGCGCCGAACATCACCGAACCGATCTCCACCGACCGGATGCCGGCGTGGCGGTAAAGCTCCACCGCCAGCGCCTGCCCCGGAAACTGGCTCGGCGGAATGTGCGGCAGCATTCGCGCCGCATCGATATAGATGGCGTGTCCGCCGGGCGGTTCCACGATCGGCACGCCGCAATCCGCAATGTGCCGCCCCAGGTACTCGGTGGAGACAATGCGGTAACGCAGGTAATCGGGATGGAGCACTTCTTCCAACCCCACCGCGATGGCATCCAGGTCACGGCCGGCCAGACCGCCGTAAGTCGGGAACCCTTCGGTGAGGATCAGCAGGTCGGTTTCCTGCCGCGCCAGCCGGTCATCGTTCGTGCACAGGAAGCCGCCGATATTGGCGAACGCGTCCTTCTTCGCCGAAAACGTACAGCCATCGGCCAGTGAGAACATCTTCTGGGCGATCTGTTTCGGAGTCCAGCCGCTGTAGCCGGCTTCCCGCTCGCGGATGAACCAGGCGTTTTCGGCGAACCGGCACGCATCCAGATACAGCGGAACGCCATGGCGCTGGGTGACCCGCCGCACGGCCTCGATGTTGGCCATCGAAACCGGTTGGCCGCCGCCCGAGTTGTTGGTGATCGTGAGCATCACCAGCGGCACGTTGGCCGCGCCTTCGGCCGTGATCAGGGCATCCAGGGCATCGGCGTCCATGTTGCCCTTGAAGTCCAGCCGCGCCTGCGTGTCGGCGGCTTCCGCAATCGGCAAATCCACCGCCCGGGCGCCGGTGAACTCGATGTTGGCGCGGGTGGTGTCGAAATGCGTGTTCGACGGCACCACCTGGCCCGGCTTGCAGAGCACCGTAAACAGAATGCGCTCCGCCGCCCGGCCCTGGTGCGTGGGGATCATGTGACGAAAACCGGTCAGCGCATCCGCCACGCGCTTCAGGCGGAAGAAACTGTCGCTGCCGGCGTAGGACTCGTCTCCGCGCATCACGGCGGCCCACTGCTCGGTAGACATGGCTGAGGTGCCCGAATCGGTCAACAGATCGATCAGGATGTGGCGCGCGTCGATCAGGAACAGGTTATATCCCGCTTCTTCGAGGTAGCGCTCTCGTTCCGCCGGCGTGGTGTGGGTGAGCGGTTCCACGCTTTTGATGCGGAACGGTTCGATGATTGTGCGCACCAGCAGATTCTACCGTGGTTCAGCGCGCGCGGCGATGCCGGCTTCCCGCGTGCCGTTTTTCAGCGGTCAGGCGATCGCTTCCGGTCATGATAGGATTGGGATGCTCATAGGGATGCTATGCCGGCCAACACAACCGCACACGTCGAATCGCTCGGTGGGATCGCCGCGCTCAAGCAGGCCATAGATACCAACGATCTCGAACGCGTCAAAGCCATCATGACCGCAAGCCCCGATCTGCATCGGGCCCCGCTCGGGTACGGCCAGAACGGTCCGCTGACTTGGGTCGCGGAATGCCGTATCCCGTGGCAGCGGCCGGGCGCGGTCCGGCTCGCGATGGCGCAATGGATGATCGATAACGGTTCGGACGTACATCAGGGCGGCGACGGTCCGCTGATGCGAGCCGCCCTCGTCGGCTACCGCCTTCCCATGATGGAGTTGCTGGTCGCCAACGGCGCCGATGTCAACGCCGAGTGGTCTGGATACTTCCCCATCGTCTTCAGCCCGTGCGAGAGTGTGGAACCGGTCTCGCTGAAATGGTTGCTCGATCACGGCGCCAATCCGAACTGCGCCCGCGCCGAGCGCAAATACCCAGGGACCGCGCTCGACTACGTCATCCAATCCTATTCGCGGACCTCGAACCTGCCGTTATGTATCGACCTTCTCCTCCAGGCTGGAGCAGTAACCAAATACCAGGAGCCCAGCGTGATGGACTTGCTGCGAGGACACCTTGGCACCCTCGCGGCGGCTCTTGAAAAGGACCCGAGCCTGGTACATCGGCGGTTTGCGGAACTCGATTTCGGCGCCACCGCGACGCGCAGGCTCACCCTGGCCGGAGCAACCCTGCTCCACGTGGCGGCCGAGTACTGCAGCCCGGCGGCAGTGAGTCTTCTGCTGGAACACGGCGCGGACGTGAATGCCCGCGCCGCTGTGGACGACCTTGGGATCGGTGGCCAAACCCCCATCTTCCATTCGGCATCGCAGTTTGGTGACTGCGGACTCGAGGTCACCAGGCTGCTGCTGGAAAAAGGCGCCGATCTCTCAATTCGAGTGAAACTGCCCGGTAAATATGACGACCCGGACGACTTCGTCGAAAGCAACGCACTCGAATACGCTAGCCGGTTTCCGGGTGAGGACGAGCGCCACGGGAGCCGCCTGGCGAATCGCCGGACGATCGCGCTGCTCAGCGAACACGCCCGCTACTGAGCCGCGACGGCAAGGGAGCGATCGCACAGAATCACTCAGCCCCAGCCCTAGTGGCGCGTCTGGTGCGCCGCGGCTTCCCACCTGCCGAGAATCAGATCCACGAAACTCACCCACGCGCTGTCCGGGCGCTCCAGCTTGCGGTAGAGCGCCACCAACTCGGGCTTCTTGAGCCCCATGCCGGCGAAGGCCAGAAAGTAGATCGGCTCGCTCTGAAATTCCGGGATCTGTTCTTTGCCCCACTTCTTCGGATCGGAAAGGTAGGGCGCCAGGTACCCGATCACGCTTGCGACGCTCGCGCCGTTCTTCGCCTGCAGCGTCCACAAGTCGACGCCCTGCACCTGCGCGATGCGGCAGAGCGACGAAGACGCTTCCGCGTTGAAGGCTGAGTACGTCAGGGAACGCGCGCGCTCTTCTTCCTTGGGGGCGCTGCCATCGTGCAGAATTTGGCTGGGCAGAATGTGATCGCGGTAATAAGTGAACGCTGCCTGCTCGGCCGGTTTGTCCTCCACGTAGCTGGCCACGGCGGCGGCCTGCGCGGCCCACCAGGACGCGTGATTATTCCCGGCGCCTTTCTCCTCCAGGCCCTTCTTGCTCCGCGTGAGCCACGCCAGGTACTCTTCAAACCATTTTCGAACCGCGGCCTGTTCTTTCGCGTCCCAGACGCCGGTTCGCGCCAGAAACTCCATCCCCTGCACCGCGCGTATGAACACTCGGCCGTCGATGATGCCGGAACCGCGGCCCTCGCTGAGACCCCGCACCGCTTGCGCATATTCCAGGCTGGGATTCATGCGCGTCTTGGGGTTGACGAACCAGGCGTTCAGAATGCGCGCGGCGCGCTGCGCATAACGCGGATCGTCCAGCAGGAACGCCGCCGTCCCCAAGGTGAAAACCGCATCCGCCATGGCGTCCAGCGCGTACTTGTTAGCCACGAAGCGGTCGGGATTCATGTGACCGTCCCTGCGGATATAAGGCCCTCCCGGGTCCTCCGGATTCGGCCACCAATAAGGCGCCTCGCTATAGTAATCGTGAAGGTCGAGCACCAAGCCCACGGGCCGTTCGTACGTGACGCTCCCAATACCTTCCTTTAAGCGTTTTTCGGCCTCAGCACGCAACTCGTGCGCGGCATCCTGCGTCCAGGCTTCCTTCCGGATGATGGCGCTGTGAATCGGATCGGCCTCGTCTTCCGAGAGCAGCGTCATGGGAATGTCGGCGGCCCACGCACACCACGATATGAGGACGATCAATCCCGCGATACGCACTACTGCGATTGTAGCGAATGGCGCGGCGCGGTCCTCAATCCGGCGCCGCAACCGATTTGAAACGGCGCTCCGCCTCTGACACTATGGAAGAGATGGCTACCGCTACGCACACCGATTTTCGTAATGAAGCTTACGCTGACTTCTCCGACCCCGCCAACCGGCGCGGCATGGAAGCGGCCCTGCAACACGTGCGCTCCGCGTTTGGGCGCGAATACCAGCTCCGGCTCGCGGGCGAATACGTCGCTACGGGCGACCTGCTGCGCTCCGTGAACCCCTCCAACCCGGCGGAAATCGTCGGCATCCACCACAAAGCCACGCGCCAGCTCGCCAACCAGACGATCGAAAATGCCTGGCGCTACTTCCCCGAGTGGAGCCGCACGCCCGCCGAAGAGCGCATCCGCATGGCCTTCGATGCCGCCCGCATCCTGCGACGCCGTAAACTCGAGTTCGACGCCTGGCTGGTCTACGAGGCCGGCAAGACCTGGATCGAGGCTGAGGCCGATGTCTCCGAGGCCATCGACTTTTGCGAGTACTACGCCCGCGAGATGCAGCGCATGGCCGGTCCCCAGCCCGTGGTGCAACTCCCCGGCGAAAAGGACGAGATGATCTACGTGCCGCTCGGCGTGGGCGTGGTGATTCCGCCATGGAATTTTCCGCTGGCCATCCTGGTCGGCATGACGGTCGCGGCCCTGGTCGCCGGCAATACCGTGGTGCTGAAGCCCTCGAGCGAAACGCCTACCATCGCCGCGCAGTTCGCCGAAGTGCTGCTCGAAGCCGGCTTCCCCGAGCGTTCGTTCACCCTCCTCACTGGCAGCGGATCGGCGGTCGGCGATGTCCTGGTGGAGCACCCCAAGACGCGCTTCATCTCTTTCACTGGTTCCCGCGACGTGGGTCTGCGCATCAACGAACTCGCGGCCAAGACGCAGCCCGGACAGATCTGGATCAAGCGCGTGGTGGCGGAAATGGGAGGCAAGGACGCCATCGTGGTGGATGCCGATGCCGATATCGACAAGGCCACCGACGGCGTGCTCGCCTCGGCTTTCGGCTATCAGGGGCAGAAGTGCTCGGCCTGCTCGCGCGCCATTGTCGATCAGAAGGTCTACGACGCGTTCCTCGAAAAACTCGCGGCGAAAGCCCAAACTCTGAAGGTGGGGCCTTCGGACGACCCCGGCAATTACATGGGCCCGGTGATCAGCGAGAGCGCCCGCAAAACCATTCAGCAATACATCGAGATCGGCAAGCAGGAAGGCCGTCTGGTGGCCGGCGACGCGCCCATTTCCGGCAGCGGCTACTTCATCCCCCCGACGATCATCGCTGATGTGGATTCCAGGGCCCGCATCTTCCAGGAAGAAATCTTCGGACCTGTGCTGGCGGTGACCAAATCCAGAGATTTTAACCACGCCCTGGAACTGGCGAACGACTCGCAATACGGACTGACGGGCGCCGTGTATTCGAACACCTCCGAACACCTGCGCCAGGCGCGAGAGCAGTTCCACGTCGGCAATCTGTACTTCAACCGCAAGTGCACCGGCGCCATGGTCGGCGCCCACCCCTTCGGCGGCTTCAACATGTCCGGTACCGATTCCAAAGCCGGCGGCCCGGACTACCTGCTGCTGTTCCTGCAAGCGAAGTCTGTGGCGACCAAAGTGGGTTGATGAAGTAGCCTTAACGACGTGACGTTCGAGGGGAGCCCGCAAAAGGCGGCTGCAAAGCCTTCTTGTATCCGGCGAGGGTAGAACAGGTAGAATATTCTACAGAAAGGTAGAAACCAGTGACCCTCAACGTCAAAGACCCGGAAGCGCACCGGCTCGCCCAAGCCATTTCGAAAGCCAGCGGCGAGTCCATGACGCAGATTGTCACAGCGGCTCTGCGCGAACGTTACGAGCGCCTCCAACACCGTTCCGGAAAGGCGTCCGTCGAGGAATTGCTCGCCATTGCCAAGCGCGCTTCCGCTCGGCTGAAGCGGCCCTATCTCGACCACGCGGACTATTTGTACGACAACCGCGGACTCCCGAAATGATCGTCGATACGTCCGCTCTTGTCGCGATCCTGTTCGGTGAACCGGAAGCCGTGCGTTACACGCGGGCGATCCACGACGCCGCCATCTGCCGAATCAGCGCCGGCAATTTCCTCGAAATCGCCATGGTGGTCGAAGGCCAGATCGGCCCTGCGGCTGGCCGGCAATGCGACGCATTCATCCGTCGCGCCGGCATCGTGATCGAGCCGTTCACCGTGGAACAGGCGCATCTGGCGCGTCAGGCTTTTCTCGATTTCGGGAAAGGCCGCCACCCGGCCGGCCTCAACCTCGGCGATTGCTTCGCGTACGCTCTGGCCAAGATCACCGGCGAACCGCTGCTCTTCAAAGGGAAGGATTTCAAGAAGACCGATCTCGTTTCCGCGCTGTGAAGCGGCGCGAGCCCCTAGTCCGCTTTCAGTGTCTGCCCTCGATCTTCTCCCGCTCCACCAGGTGCAGCAGATAAGCCCCCGCTCCGTATCCGGCCATGGGCAACGCGCCCGTCGGATCGCCCACCGCTCCGTGGAAGAGCCTGCAATCCTCCGCGACATACATCTCCGGAATGATGTTGTGATCGGCGGCCGCCTTCTCCACAATCCGGCGGAGCATGGAGTCCGCCTCCGCGGTGCGCCCCATGCGGCGGTACAATTCAGCC
>Ga0335071_10007936_pt1 | contig 10906 bp, 11 predicted proteins | sample Lox_Sample_15_FD_206724 | JGI IMG/M metagenome (GOLD analysis project Ga0335071, IMG submission 206724) | Soil microbial communities from Loxahatchee National Wildlife Refuge, Florida, United States - Lox_Sample_1.5 | ecosystem: Environmental > Terrestrial > Soil > Wetlands | place: USA...
GGGTTCCACGGGGCGGCACGGAACCCTACCTCGAAGACCGTGGCTCCCCGCTGACGGCCACGCGCGTCTGGCCGCGTGGTCCCTGGGTGAGCGGGCCGGCGATCCCCGCCGGCGGCTTCGTCCCAACGACAATCCAACTCCCCGTGGGCTTGCCCGAGCTGCGCCACGAGATGGCGCCCACGTCTTAACTCCAGGTCGCTAGCTCTGGTCCACGCGGGCAGCCCTTCACGAAGGGCGCAAGGCTGGCCATGTTCACCATAAGCGAATCCCAGGAGACCCGCAACGAGTGGATGACCGCCACGGAGGCAGCGGCGTACCTGCGGCTCCCGACCGTCAAGGCGCTCTACCAACGACGCGCTCGCGGCCAGGTCAAGGGGTACAAGTTCGGCCGCAGCTGGCGCTTTCTGCGGCGCGACCTCGACGCCCTGCTCGCCGCAGGTGGACGGTGATGATCTCGCCGCGCTACCGTGCTCACCGGTGTGCGCCATCGGCAGGAGGTCGCTGACGATGGTGCGGTTGAAGAAGTGGAGGTGGAGCAACGTGCCGGGCTGGGAAGCAGACATCAGGCTGACGCTCCCGACCGGCAAGCGCGTGCGGAAGCGGCTGAAGTCGCCCGTGTCCTCGCGCAGCGGCTCCTTGCGGTGGGCGCAGCAGGTCGAAGCAGTTCTGCTGCAGAACGGCGGCGAGCTGGAACTGGAGAGCAAGCCGGAGGTTCCGACCTTCGAGGCGTTCCTCCCCCGCTTCCGCGAAGGGCACATGGTGGCCGAGGGGCTCAAGCCGTCGCACCGCGACGGCATGGAGGGCATCCTCCGTGTCCACCTCGTGCCGGCGTTCGGCTCGATGCGCCTCGACCAGATCTCCGACGAGGCCGTGCAGCGCTTCAAGGGGAGGCTGGTCGAGGGCGGTGCCAAGCCCAAGACGGTGAACAACGTCGTGAACGTCCTGTCGGTCATCCTCCGGCGCGCCGTCGCCTGGAAGGTGCTCCCGGCGATGCCGTGCCAGATTCGGCTGATGAAGGTCCCTCCGCAGCCATTCAGCTACTACGAGTTCCCGCAGTACGCGGACCTCGTAGACGCGGCGCGGGCGCTCGGCACCGACCACCTTGTCGTGGTCCTGCTGGGCGGGGATGCCGGGCTGCGCCGGGGCGAGATGATCGGCCTCCAGTGGCCTGACGTGGACCTGAAGCGCGGCATCCTGCATGTGCAGCGCTCGACTTGGGGCGAGCACACGACGTCCCCCAAGGGCGGCCGGTCGCGCCGCGTGCCGATGACCCGGGCGCTCACCGAGGCGCTCCAGGCCCACCGGCACCTCCGGGGCCAGCACGTCCTCTGCCACGACGACGGGACCCCGGTCGGCAAGAAGCTGCTCGAAGAGGCCATGCAGCGGGTGACGAGGCGGGCAGGGCTGCCGCCGTCGAGGAACCTGCACCCGCTTCGCCACACGTACTGCTCGCACCTGGCGATGCAGGGCGCGCCGGCGAAGGCCATCCAGGAGCTCGCCGGGCACCAGCACCTCTCCACCACGCTCCGGTACATGCACCTCTCCCCGGCCGTGAAGGACGCCGCGGTGCGGCTGCTGGACCGGCGGCCGGCGGGGGAGGTCCCCGAGATGGTCGGGGGAGAACCGGGGGAGAAGGCGAAGGCGGGTGATGCGGAAGGGCTGGGAGAGTAGCGGAGGAGTGTTGGGGCGCCCGGGACTCGAACCCGGAACCAACGGCTTAAAAGGCCGCTGCTCTACCACTTGAGCTAGCGCCCCCGAAGCTAAGGATTTTTCTGGCGATTTCCCGTGTTTTCGGCCTCGCTAATGGTGGAGTTGGGAGCGTAATGGGAGCTTACGGGATCCACAGTCAGCCTGGCCAGGTCCGCGGTCGAGTACATGTCCGGCCGCAGGTGGGCGTACCGGTCGGTGACCCATGTGGTCGAGTGGCCCATGATCATGGCCAGCGTAGCGATATTCCCGCCGCGCGCAACCCAGTGCGATGCCCCGGTGTGCCGGGTCGCCCGATACCAGGGCATGCTCCACTCGATGATGTCCGGGCGCCCGATCTTCACGCAGGCCTCCTTGAAAAGGTCGTGCAGCGTGCTCATCGCGACGAACCGCGAGGGTGCGCGCTTGTTCCCGCCGCCGCACTTCCGCGTCGTCGGGAAGAGCGGTCCCGTGCTACCCACCTTGAGCTTCTGAGCGGCCAGGAGGGGGACGAGCGGTTCGAGGATCGGGATCGTCCGCGCCTCGTCGTCCTTGAGGGGTCCGGTCTTCCCGAACTGGACCTGGCGTTTGAGGTGGATGCGCCGGCTGGAGAGGTCCACGTCCTCCGCGAAGATCCCAAGCACCTCCCCAGTGCGAAGGATCCTTTAGACGCCCGTCGCGTACATGACGTTGAAGGGCGGTTCGAGGGCGTCGATGAGCTTCCGGACCTCTCCCAAAGGACTCGACGAAGGGCGTCGCCTTGGGGTCGTGGGAGGGCTTCATCTTGCGCCGCGTCGCCTTGGCCAGAAGCCGCACGGGGCTCACCTCGACGCCCGACTTCTCTGGCTCCTCGATGATGTCGCTGAAGATGCGGGAGATGAGGGTGATGATGTTTCGGACGGTCGCGCCGTCGAGTCCGGCCGCCCGCTTCTCCTCGATGAACGCCTTTAGGCGCAGCGCGGTGATCTCAGGTGGCTTCAAGGGACCGAGCGTCTCCTCGACGTGGCAGCGATAGCGGCTACAGTCGTCGGCAGTGGGTCGGCGACCTTCGTCTACGACCTGAACGGAAACATGGTTTATGGGGACGGTCGTACGATCATCTTCGATGCGATGGATCGCCAACCTAGGCCACCTCAAATGGAAGCACAACCTCGTTCGGCTACGCCCCGATGGCTCTCGCTACTTCGGGAAGATCGCGCCGACCACAAAAACTGGCTATGGCCCTCGGACAATCTACTCGATCGACAAAAAGTTCGAGTTGACGGTATGGGCGGACCTCACCGTCGAGGAGAGGAGCTACCTGGGAGCCGCAACTGTCGCGCTCAGGACGACAACCAATGGGAGGGAAACGCGTTACTTGCACTTCGACCGCCTCGGGTCGCTCGACGAGACCACGAAACACGCGGCGGGTGCACCGGTCGTCGGGGAGTACTCGTTTGATCCCTTCGGCCGGCCGCGCGCCGGAAACGCGACATTGAGCTCGGACGTCAAGCATGCGAGTGATCGCGGAGTGACGACGGACCATGGATTCACGGGGCACGAGCAACTTGTTGCGCATTACCTGACGCACATGAACGGCCGGGTTTACGACTATCGATTGGGGCGATTCCTGTCCGTAGATCCAACCATCTCGTCTCCTGCGAACAGTCAATCGCTCAACCCGCACAGTTACATCGGGAAGAACCCGCTCTCCGAGGTCGATCCCACAGGGTACTATACGAAGGGATCCCTAGCCGATAACGACTGCAAGTTCTCCGAATGTGCGACCGTCCATTATAAATCGCCGCTACAGCAGAAGAGGGATGAGCAGAACGCTCCTAAACCATCCAACGGCTCAGATGGCCAAAAGAGTCAGCCAAGCAAGCCAGAGCCTAAGAATAAGGGGTCCCCGCCAGAACTTGCAAAGGATCTGGCTTCCTTTAGACTGGGCCAAACGGAGCTCACAGCAGGCGCGACAACGCCGCAAACCGGTGGAGACCAGCCGCCACCAACAAATCCAGACGGAACGGCAACCCCTCCTACTAATGATGTTCCCAAATTGCCGGACGGGAGGCCGCCGGGTTGGAAGCCCGGTGATCAATTGGCGCCGAATGAATGGGTGCCCGGGAAGAATTCACCCGATCGCCACATCAGGTGGTATCCGAAGCTCGGGATTGCGGGACAATCGCCGCCCATCCTAAGCTGGGACCCAGGTGGACACTGGGATCATGATGACGGCAAAGGAACCAGGACCCGCTGGTTGCCAGGCGGAGGTGGACAGGTCGATCACGATAACAAGCCGATCAAGACTTCAATCGTGAACCGGATGAAAAGGATCACGCCAGAATCTATTGTGAAGCTGAGGACAGCGGCTGTGATTATCTTCATTATCGTTGACGAGGGATCGCGGCTCTTTCCGCCTAGGAACGTCGTTCCAGTCCCGTAGAGAGGTGCCCAGTGGAATTCTTGACGACAGCTGAGGCAAGGAGCTGGTGCGAGGCGCGCGGGCTGAGCGTCACCGCTCGCCAGTATCTACACTATCCGTGGAAGCATATGCACTGCTTCACTGTTCGTCTTGAGGAAACGGCCGCTCGCGTCATTGCGTTGGCCGACCATCTGGTGCCCACGTGGGAAGATGCGCCCTTTGAAGGAGCACTTCATGCATTCCTACCTAGTGATCCCGATGCTGTTCGGTTGGGATGCGTTTCTCGTACCGGAGCGCTGGGACTACTTCGTATTTGTGAGTCACGACGGCGTTGCGGAGGTGGTGAGCCGAGTGGCGGAGAAGGCTCAGGAGCTACGGGAACGTGTTCGGGATTGGAATCCGCAGGATGACACGAGTTGGTATTCCCGGATCGCACGCTGAGCCATATATTGTAAGCGGGAAAGTGCGAGTGCGAGCGTGCCTCGGTGCGGATTTCACGAGTCGCCGCGGGACCTGCCCGGGGAGCAGTATCGCGCGCCCTTACGGGGGATGCCCCTGACCGATCCCATCATAACAACCCGCTCCCCGGCCACGGTTGAGGAACTGATGGGGATGAGCGTTCGACGAGCTGTCCGGAACCAGGCCTCGTTGCGTGAAATGCTCGGCGTGTTATGAGGGGATAGCTCAACTCAAGGTGTACGAGGTCGGGCTATCTAGTACAATGCGGCTTAGATCTCGAGTGGGGCATGACCCAGCTCTTGATCAGGTAGCGCAGGCTCACCCAATGGAACAGGCTCTGGGCGAAGCATATCACTGGGCGACGGCACCTGTCATTGCGATTCTTATCTTAGAGCACAACATGATCGCGAACCGACAGGATTCGGTGAACTTGGCGCCGTGGTCGGTACTTGCTCGCGACATTTGGAATCTGCGGCAGTGCACCAATGCGCCGAATTCCCGTTTGGAGGAGCTAGTCAGACTCAATTTGGACATCTTCCCGAAGCATTTGTGAAGCGCTAGAGACGAGCGTAGACTCATCACTGCCGCTGTTCGGCATGTTCGTTGCGAGGTGAAGAGATGACACCGGAGGAATTTGTTAGCGCCCTGGAGTTGGTGGTGCGCCGAGATGTGCATGAAGGGACGCTGGCTGATTTACGTAAGCCGCCAGGTCGTCGACCACGGCAGGGGTTAGTCGCAGCAGGCGAATGGTATCGCGGTTTGGATCTTATGGCCCAGGCGTTCGTGTCGGACATCGTGGCTATGTCTGCTGTAGGAACACTGGTGACCGTATTGAGTGTATTGGACGGCGAGCGTGTGGTCGAGCCCGCGGGCGAGAAGAGCACATTTGAACTTGTGGCGCGCAAAGCAGGCGAAGAGTGGCCACTGGTGGGACCGGGCACGCCGATGCTCCACGACTTGCTTGCTGACGAATGGTGGACCCGGTAGCTCAGGGCGCGTGTGAGCAGTGGGCGAGGGGGGGCCATATCGGAATTGTGACCGCCGCCCTGCGTGACGGGCGGCGCAGCCGAACATATCGCCTTGCTCTCGCTCGGGCGGTCCGCACGACTCGACACCGTGACGGCGTTCAACCAGGGCGGCTGCCCGAAGTGTAGGGACGGGGAGGCTAGGGCAGTGCAGAAACGCATTGCAGAGGTGTAGTCCTGTGGCCATATCTTCGGGACCCAATCATCAACGTGGTGCACAACGGCATGAAGTGGGACGTACGTGTCGCGCTGGAGAACCGTTGCTAACGGGCGGCCGTGATCCTGACGTTCTCTGGCATCGACACGATCGCGTTGCTGGGAATGGCGGCCGGCAAGAACGAAGGAGGAGGAGCACGCGAACGACGCGAACGGCCGGCTCGCGCCGGGACATCCGCGCCGCGCTGCGTGGCGCTGGCTGCGTCGGGCCGAATTCAACTAAAGCCCTGGGCTGTGGTGCATCATGCCGCCATCGGCGAATACGGTAGTGGCGGTGACGTAGCTCGCCCCGTCGCCGGCCAGGAAGACGACCACGCTGGCAATCTCCTCCGGGTGCGCCATTCGGCCAAGCGGGATGGATGCACCAAGCCGCCCCATCAGGGCGGGATCGCTCATCATAGTGACATTGATCGGCGTCGCCACCGCGCACGGTCCCACGCCAACCACTCGCACGTTGTGTGCTGCGAGCTCTACCCCAGCGGTACGGGTGAGCATGCGCATGCCACCCTTGGAAAGGCAGTAGGGGGTGTTCCCCGGCATGGGCCAGTCCTCGTGGACCGAGGTGACGTTGATCACCGTCCCGCCCGTGCCGTGCTTGATCATCTGCCTTGCCGCGATCTGCGTTCCGAAGAAGGCGCTCTTCAGGTTGATGGAGAGGACCTTGTCGTACTGCGCCTCGGAAGTATCGAGCACGGAGGTGCGGGTCTCCACTCCGGCGTTGTTCACCAAGATGTCGAGGTGGGCGAACCGCGCTACCGCGAAATCGACGAGGCGTTGCAGGTCGGCGACCTGGCTTACGTCGGCGTCGATGCCGGCGGTCGGCTCGCCTAGTGCCTTCAATTGGTTCTCGAGTGACTCGGTGGCCCCCTGGTGCACGATCCAATCGATGACCACCTTCGCACCGGCCTTGGCGAGCGCGATCACTATGGACCTCCCGATCCCGCTGTTGCCGCCGGTGACGACGGCGACCCTGCCGGCGAGGCTCACCGCCTGCACGTCTCCTCCGCGCTGGACCACTGACCAGGGCCAGGTTGCTCGAGGGCGAACGGCGACGGGTTCCCGGACCAAAGAACGATCAGGCGGGCGACCCTGGCAGACGCATCGGGCGAGTGCCGCCCGCGCCGGAAGCGAATGCAGTGAAGTCCAGGACCGCCTCGTGCCACACCGTATCTCCCCGTCGAACATCAGCACGGTCTCCAGCGCCGTCCATCCCGTCGGTGGGATCGACCATCCTTCACTGACCAAGGACCGCTGCCAGCCGGGGCATGGCCGGCCATCTGCGCCCATCTGCACGAGAAGGCCCTGGAGTCGCGGCAGGGGAATGGCATCCGATCGTGAATGAGGCAGCCTCATGAACGCCGGCACTTGCTGCAGACCGTCCGTGCGGGCCCCATGGGGCTGAACCACAACGCTCGAAATGGCGCAACCGTGTCAGCCGCGCGGCGGCGAACAGTGACTCTCAAGGGCTTTCCCGGGTCAAGCCTGGCTGGCGGGCGAGCGCCCGAAGATCGGACGCGTTGGCGCTCGTGCCCTCGAACCCTGTAACGGGCCATGGCCATGTCCATGATAGACACGAAGCACAAAACAAATGAGGTATGAGATGACACTCACCAAAGTGGGGCTGGGCGTGCTGGTTGCGGCTGCATCCTTGTTCGGAGCGAGGGCGTCAGCCACCTCGAACTCACAGCAGTCGCCCAATGCACAGCATGCTACCGAACAGGCGTCGGCCAAGGGGGCGCCGAAGCAACGTTCCACCTCCGGCGACGTCAAATCGATCGACGCGAAGGCTCTCACGTTGAGCAATGACGAGCAGTTCAGGTTGACAGGCAGCACACAGTTCGACCGCAACGGCCACGCGGTCCACTGGAAGGACGTGAAGCCGGGAGACCACGTGAAGGCTTCATACGAACCTCGCGGCAAGCTCGCCTACGCCGATCGGATCGACATCGTGCCGTCCGCCACTGGTCCGTCCGCAGCGGCGGGGAATGCTAAGCCCTCCGAGTCGGGGAATGCCGAGCAATCCTCCGGTATGTCGTCGGATCAGAAATCCTCCAATCAACAGCAGGGGACGGGAAGCGCCACATCGTCTCCGTCCGTTGGGAGCGATAGCACCAAGCAGTGAGAGTGAATGGAGGCTGGCCGTGCGACCGCAGGGGCTGGCGGGCGACTTCAAGGGGTCCGCCAGCGTGGGCCTCGGACTCGGGCGCGTGGAAGTGGAAGACGTATGCGTTCGAAGGGACGATGCCAGGGTGCACCGCCCGTTCATCCGCCCTGCCAAGTCGAACGGACGCTAGCGACTGCGGGGCTGGCCGCGCCGCCTCAGGAAAGCCGGTCCATCTTCGCATGACCCATCGCTCAGGCCTCCTGCCGCACCGTTGCCAGGAGGGCCAGCGAGACTGTAGTCCCTTGTCTTGGACGCTTTCCACGGAGATGCGCCCGCCGTGTGCCCCGACCAGCAGACGGGCAGTGTAGAGACCAAGCCAGAGTCCTTCCTTCTGGCGGGTGGTCCCGGCACCGTAGTACTTGTCGAAGATGTGAGGCAGATCCTCGGGTGGAATTCCGGGGCCCTGGTCGGCGTACCGACACCACGGTATGCCATCCTCGAACCGTCGCGCTTATGACCACGGGAGCGGGCGCGGGAGAGTACTTCAGAACCATGCCTGGCCGAGCATTCCAATCGCGACGGGCTAACGACCCGTACATATCCTCTCGGATGGTGGTGGGATCCCCGACGGCGACACTAACTTGCTGGCACGGAGTGGGCGCCGCTCGGGCTCCCTCCTCTCAGCCCGCTTGGTGAACGGCGTCCACTCCGGGGGCTATTGGCTATTCCGGAACGTGGATTACGGCGCGTTCGTGGGCTCATTGGGAGCTTCGGCCTTGCAGGCCACCTGTGGGGCGCTCGGACGCCCGTTCACGATACGGGTTCTGGTCCAGCGGCCATGGGAGGCGCTGGCGCGAACTGGCCGGTGCCACCCTGGGGAGCGGGTGCTGTCGGCGAGGATGGCATTCTCGGTCAGTGGCGATGCCCCGGAGACCTTCCCCAAAGCGTCGATCGAGACCGAGGGCCTGGCAGGGCGGTCGACTGGCAGAGGACCGTGCTCGGCGGACTCGATGCTACGCCTCGCATTGCCGGGCAGGTTCGGGACCGCAGGGATCCATCCCTCAACTTCGGGAACTCATCCGCCGCACCGGGGACGCGTGGAGGGAATCGAGCCCGGCGGCTCGCATTCGAGGCAGGTTCGGCCGACCCTGAACCGGTCCCCGGGGTGCAACTCGCTCTGGAGCCTATCTTCCGGCTGCTCCCGTGGCTAGGGGACAGGTGTCGAAGCCGAACTCCGGTGCTCCCATGTTCGAACTGAACGATGCAAATGCGACCGCGGCGTCTGCCCCGGGCCACGTTGGTCGTCTGGAGTCCCTGGTCCAGGGCATCACGAGGAACCTGCAGTCGACCATCCTGGCGCTGGTCTTGGCCGTGGTCTGGATCGGCTTCGGGATCGCCGCCCCGGGCTACGCTAGCGCCAACAACATTCAAGACGTCATCCCGCAAATGGCCATCGTCGGGATCATGGCCTGCGGCATGGTGTTCGTGATCGTGACCGGCGGCATCGACCTCTCCGTCGGATACGGCGCCGGATTCGTCTCGGTTATCGCGGCGGCGTTGCTTCACAACGGCGTGGTGGAGGGGTGGTTCTCAGCTCTGTTCCCGAAGATGGGTGACGAGGCGCTCGAGGTCCTCACCGCCTTCGGCGTGCTGATACTCTCTCTGCTGCTAGGCTTGGTGATGGGCGCGCTCCAGGCCTATGTCATCGCTCGCCTGTCGGTCCCGCCCTTCATCGTCACCCTGGGCGGCTACTCGATCTTCAAGTCCGGGATCCTGCTCGTTACCCAGGGCAAGTCGCTCTACATTTCCCACAACGACACGTTCAAGTTCATCGCCCAGGGTCTCATCCCGCCTGCGGGCGGGTGGCTATTGGCCAGCATCTTGGTGGTGGCCCTCTTCTTGCGGGTCTTCACCGCCCGGTTCCGTAGGGCCAGGTACGGGATAGCGTTGCGCCCGCTACCTCTTGAGTTGCTGCGGGCTGCAGTCCTTTCTGCCCTTGCGTTCGCGTACGTGCTCATCGTGAACCGCACGTTTGACAGCTCCGCCGATGCGGACATAAAGGGCGTACCGCTCCTGGTGGCGATCCTGGGCATCGTCGTCATTTTGATGAGCTACATCTCCCAGAACACCCGCTTCGGCCGGCGCGCGTACGCCATTGGCGGCAACCGCGAAGCGGCCCGTCTCTCGGGCGTCGACGTCAAAGGCGTGCTCTTCAGGGTGTACCTGATCATGGGCGCACTGGTGGCCCTCTCCGGGATCGCCTTGGCCGCCTATGTCGGTTCAGGGACGACCAACGCGGGCGGGGGCTACGAACTGGACGTCATCGCCAGTAGCATACTGGGCGGTACGTCCACCCTGGGCGGTGAAGGCACGGTGGTGGGAGCGGTCGTCGGCGCGCTCGTCATGCAGTCGCTCTCCAACGGCCTTCAGTTGATGAACGTGAACTCAAACTACCAGTACGGGATCAAGGGTGGAGTGCTGATCCTGGCCGTGTTCGCCGACGTCACCTTGAAGAGGAAGCGGAGGTGACCCGGCTCGCCGAGAGGTTTGCGCCCGAGCACTGCGAACCGTCCCCGCCCGCGATCGAGCGCGTTCCCTGATCGGGGACCGTGCCCCCTCCCGTAACGCGGGCCAATCTGGGGAGGGAGCAGGGCAACTCGGCGACCGATTCCGTCCGCCGGTGTGTTGGCCGAGCCGCTCGTGGCAGGGGACGCTGCACGACCGCCGTCGCTGCTCTTGTGAGCAGACCCGGTCGGGCTTTGCGGGCGCCCTAGTCAAAATGGAACGACCGGCTCCGAGTTCGCAGGCCGTGGATTACGCTGCGATCCGGAGAGAACCGTGGCGCAGAGCCACATGCGAAAGGGAGCCGGCCGATGAGGAGCGTAAGGTTTGTGGGACTCGATGTCCACGCAGACACGATCGCGGTAGCGGTCGCGGAGCCAGATGGCGAGGTGAGGTCGTTGGGCGTGATTCCCAACAGGCCGGAGGCGGTGCGGAGGTTCATGAAGAAGC
>Ga0335071_10007937_pt1 | contig 10905 bp, 6 predicted proteins | sample Lox_Sample_15_FD_206724 | JGI IMG/M metagenome (GOLD analysis project Ga0335071, IMG submission 206724) | Soil microbial communities from Loxahatchee National Wildlife Refuge, Florida, United States - Lox_Sample_1.5 | ecosystem: Environmental > Terrestrial > Soil > Wetlands | place: USA: Florida...
TCCACCAGCCCCTGCGCCGCAACCTTGATCTCGCTATGGCTGGCCGCAATGTCGAAGTGATGCACCGTGTTCCCCAGGAAGTCACGGTAGCTCATCACGTTCGCCGCAGGCTGTAAATCAAGTTGGAAGCTCAGACAGCGCTGCCGCCCCTCGCTGCGCGGACGCAGGCGCACTTCCATCATGCTCTCGCGCACCGCGGGCTGGTAACGGAACGCCGTAATATGCCGAACCGAATAAATCACCGCATCTCCTAACACATCCGTTACGCGATCATCGCCGACTCGACCGGATAGTCGAAGTAGATCTGCTGGATCGCTGCATGCGCCTGCGCACATTGCGACCGTATGCTGTCCATGTAGTTGGTCGCGCCGTTCGCAAGAATTTCTTCGATGTGGCTATACGCGAGCGTCGCACGCAGGCGGCCTATCACCCGGATTGCCTCATCGGCACGGCGGTCCGTCAACTGCGCGATTGCTTGCAACGCTTCGTGTACACGGTTGATGGTGAACAGCACCGAATGCGGCAGCTCCGCGTTCAGCAGCACGAATTCCGCCACCCGCATCGGGCGCAGCTCCGCCGTGTAGGTCTTGCAATATGCCTCGAACGCCGAGCACGACTTCAGCAGCCCCACCCACTCGAGGTATTCTTCCGGCTCGATCGCCTGGTTCAGGTAATCCGGCAGGAAGCTGAAGTGCGTCCCAATCGCCGTCGCCAGCAGGTCGGTGCGCTCCACGTATCGTCCAAGCTGAATGTAGTGCCAGCCCTGCCCGTGCAGCATGGTCGTGTCGGTGATTCCCTGGAAGAGATGCGCGCCCTCCTGCACCGACCAGTAATACCGGTGCACGTTCAGCGAATCGCTCGGCTCCGTGTTCACTGTCTTCAGATAGAGCCGGTTCAGTTGTTCCCACATTTCTGAGCTGCACTGCTCGCGTACCTGCCGCAGGTTTTCACGCGCCGAAGCCAAACACGACACAATTGACGACGGATTCGACCGGTCGAAGGTCAGCATCCGTGACAGGCTTGCCGAATCTTCCCCCTCCGGTGTCGAATAGGAATGCGACGCCGCCAACAGCCGCAACGAGCGCTCGGTTCCCGGCTCGAATTGATCCAGCTGCAATTGCAGATCGACATCGATCAGTCGCGCCGTATGCTCGGCGCGTTCGAGATATCGGCTCATCCAGTACAAACTGTCAGCCACGCGCGACAGCATCGTAGTTTGGTTTCGTGGAGTCATGCCCTTAGCACCCACGTATCCTTGCTGCCGCCGCCTTGCGACGAGTTCACCACCAGCGATCCCGCACGCAGCGCCACGCGTGTCAGACCGCCCGGCACCAGCGACACGTTCTCGCCGTACAGAATGTATGGACGCAAATCGACGTGCCGCGCCTGCACCTCGCCTTCGAGGAAGCACGGCGCCCGCGACAGGCTCAGCGTCGGCTGCGCGATGTAATTCCGCGGATCTGCTTCAATACGTTGCCGGAACTCCTCGCGCTGCTCCTCCGTCGAGTGCGGCCCGATCAGCATCCCGTATCCGCCCGACTCGCCCACCGCCTTCACCACCATTTTGGCCAGGTTCGCCAGCACAAAGCCGCGCTGCGATTTGTCCGTCATCAGAAATGTATCGACATTGTTCAGGATCGGATCTTCGTCGAGGTAATACTTGATGATCGCCGGGACATACGCATACATCGCCTTGTCGTCGGCCACGCCCGTACCGATGGCATTAGCCAGCGTCACATTCCCCGCGCGATACGCGTTGAACAGCCCTGGCACCCCGAGGTTCGAGTCCGGCCGGAAGCTCACCGGATCGAGGAAGTCGTCGTCCACGCGCCGGTAGATGACGTCCACCCGCCGCAACCCGGCGGTCGTCCGCATGTAAACAATGTTGTCGTGCACCAGCAGATCGCGCCCTTCCACCAGTTCCACGCCCATCTGCTGCGCCAGGAATGTGTGTTCGAAGTAGGCGGAATTGAACACGCCCGGCGTGAGCAACACCACCGTCGGTTCGTGCGCCGTCCGCGAATTCGCCGGCGCCAGTGTCATCAGCGTCGCCAGCAGCGCCTGCGCATAGTGATCCACCGGCGACACGCCGTAGTGATGGAAGAGCTGCGGAAACACGCGTTTCAGCACCTTGCGGTTCGCCAGCATGTAACTGACGCCGCTGGGGACGCGCAAATTGTCCTCGAGCACCGCGAAGCTGCCATCCGGGAGACGCACCAGGTCGGTGCCGCAGATCGAGACATACACTCCGCGCGGCACATCGAGCCCGCGCATCTCGCGCCGGAAATGTTTGCAGCTATACACCATCTCGCGCGGTACGACCTTGTCTGCGAGAATCTTGCCCTGGTGATAGATGTCGTCGAGAAACAGGTTCAGGGCGGTGATCCGCTGCGTCAGCCCCTTTTCCAACTTGCGCCACTCTGCAGCCGGGATAATTCGCGGCAGCAGATCGTTGGGGAAGACGCGCTCGGTTCCGCGATCGTCGTTATAGACGGTGAACGTGATGCCCTGGTGTAGAAACGACAAGTCCGCCGCCTGCTGGCTCTTGCGCAACTGGTCCGGCGGAAGCTCAAGCAAGGTCCGAAACAGCGCCTGGTAGTGCGCCCGCGGACGCCCCGGCGTTTCAAACATCTCGTCGTAGGCGCCGCCAAACTGGTAATTCCGAAATGGTGGCAGGAATCGCTCCTGGGCAGACTCGTGCGCGTTCGTCGAACGAGTGCCGACACGGGTCCGTTTGGCGTTGCTGTGCATTCTCAACGAGCCTAGGTGGCGCCACGGGCCCCGTCCAATCGAAATTCTTTATTCGCGTGGAAAAATTTTTCTTGTGGTCTGGTGCCAAAACCGCGCTGCCGGCCGATCGACTCCTGGGGTTTATCGAGCGTCAAATTCGTGTCGCCCTATTTCAGGCCGTCCACAACGTAGAGATCGGAGAGAATCCGCTCCAGGTTGTACACATAGGATTTTCCATCCGGATTCACTGCCAGTCCGTCAATTCCATAGGTGCCGGCTGGGTCCGAAGGAGTGATCTCTTTCCAGAGCCTCCTTTCACCGCTCGCCGCATTCACTAGAAAGACTTTTGTTGGTGTCTCCGCGTTGGCGCGATAAACATATAGAGATCGCCCGTCCGCACTCCACCCCGCGGGCAATTCATCGGGTGCAACACCAGGGACCGCCTTGGGCAGGCCTCCTTCCACAGGCACAATGCGGATCTTCCGATCGCTGCTGTCAACCGCGGCCACATACCTTTCGTCAGGAGAGAGTTTCCGCGGCCCCCTCCCGAGTTCGAGCCCCTGCGTCCTGGAGATCGCGCGCGGCTGGCCCTGAATGTCCTGGAGGTAGAGCCGTTGTTGCCCCTCATCATCGACGCCGGAAAACACGAATCGGCGGCTATCGGCAAACCAGTCAGCGACCCATCCGTAATTCTTGATATGGCCGCGCGGCAGCAGCCGCGGCTCTCCCGCTCCGGTGGGGAGCAGAAAAAGCTGACTTGGCGACTTCGAGACCACCGACAAGGCCCACTTGCCATCCGGTGAGATCCCGAAAGCATAACCATCGCCAAGCCGCACCGCCGGTGAACCATCCGTTCTTCGCAAGTAGGCACCCTCCGTGCCGGCCCCAGTGCACCCTTCGGTAAAGAAAACTGTCGTCGCATCCATGGAAAAATCCCGCACATCTGAACAGTCGAGCCAGGCGAGGTCCCGCTCCCGATCGCTATCGATTGTCCGGACCATCAGCGACGATCGGTTCGTGTCCTGCGTCAACAGCACGCGCCCATCTCGGGAGATGTCCTGCAAAACCAGGCGTCCGGGAACACGCAACACGGTACGGCTCTGCCCGCCTTTCCGGCTCACTGCGCGGAGTTCCATGTTGGTGCCGCCCTCCCCAGCTGTGTACCACACCTCGTCGCCGGAGGGGGTCCATGCTACTCCTCGCAAGCCACCAAAATAATTCCCGGTGAGGCTGCGTTTGTTGCCGTGCACATCCACCAGACTCACATGCCCATTGTCATCTGCTTTCACCGGATGTTCCGCGAAAGCGATCTCATCCCTTTTCGGTGAAAACCGCGGATGGCTCAACCAGCCTTCGGTTTGATAGAGCACCTTCCCGATGGGATACTCCAGGCGAGGCCCTCCACCTGGAGGCTCCGCCCGTATCACTGCGAGGGCGGCGCCATCCCCATTCCAAGCCGCATCCTGCACCATTTCCATCAGCTCGCGTGGTGCTCCTCCGGCTAGCGGCGCGCGCGCTAAGGTCCCGGTTGGCGTCCATCCTATTGGCAGGCGGCGCAATGACAAAGCCATCTCGCCTGCACGGGAAATAGAGAGAATGTCGGCACCGGGCACCGGCAGCGGGCTCGACTCCGGACTCTCTGGCCGCACCGAGAACAACTGCACAGGCTGACCTTCCCAGTACGCGCCATAAATGATCGTATTGCCATCGGGCGCAAACCGAGCCGAGTCGATCGTGCCGCGCCGGAAGGTAAGCTGCCGGAACACCGGCGACGAATGCCGGTCTCGCTCCCGGCGCTGGCCAAGGATGAAAAGCACGGCTCCCAGCAAAAGCGCAGAGAAGACAGCAATGAGAGGGGTGATCAGCAAGCGACGCCTTGGAACAGGCTGGAGTAACACGGATCCGGAGACTTGTCCTGTTCCGCCGCTCAGTCCCGTCGCGATCGTCTGCAAGGCAAACGCTAGATCTTGCGCTGAGTGAAATCGCTCATTCGGATTCTTCTCCAGGCAATGCCGCACAAGGCGATCCAAGTCGATGTCGGTCAGTGGCGGCGGTTCGTCGTGCAGAATGGCCGTAAGCGTCTCCGCCCAGCTTCCGCGGAGAAAGGGCTGGTGCCCTGCAAACATCTCGTAGAGGATGCAGCCTAAACAGAAGATATCCGCGCGATGGTCCACTGTGCCGCCGCGCACCTGCTCGGGCGCCATGTAGCCCACCGTTCCCATCACTGCGCCCGGCTTGGTCTCTTGCGTGGGCGCCTGCGATTCATCTGATGAGTCCGGGCGGGTGAGCTTGGCCAGCCCGAAATCCAGGATCTTCGCCCGACCGTCCTTTGTGACGAAGATATTCTCGGGCTTCAGGTCGCGGTGGATGATGCCTTTCTCGTGTGCCGCAGCCAAACCATGGGCGACGTCGATCCCGTATTCAATGGCCTTCCGCCGCCCGATAGCGTGATCGGCGAGATGTTGCCGTAGCGTCTCGCCCTCGAGGAGTTCCGAAACGATGTACGGAAAACCATCCTGCTCGCCGACGTCGAAGATCGCCAGGATGTTCGGGTGATTCAGACCTCCGACGGCCTTCACCTCTTGCTGAAAGCGGCGTAGCCGGTCAGGGTCTTGGGCGACCTCAGCACGCAACACTTTGATGGCAACATCGCGACCGATGCGCGGGTCGCGAGCCCGGTAAACTTCGCCCATTCCTCCGGCGCCGATTTTCCCAGTGATGCGATAGGGGCCCAGCATCTGGCCAACAAACACTTCGTGGCCAATCGCGTGGTTCGCCATAGGGAGAAGCTCCTTGCCTTCGCCCTCCGGGCGAATCCTAGGCGCACGCGAAACGCAAGTCAACGCTAACCAGGCGAAGGTCACCCCGGACCATTTGCCGCTTCCGACAGGAAAGCTCCCCGGCCGCGATTAAACAATGCTCCTGCAGGGTTAGAGCTTTTCTAGGTGAGTACCTGAATCGCAAATCGCACGCAAGCCGCGAACTCAACCGAGGGTTTCACCTCAGGCACCCGTAGAACATTTATCCAGAGTTCCTTAAGGCCTTCCCCCAATTCGGATCACCCGCTTGTTAAGGGATAGTGACTTTGGCAGCCGTTCCAGACGGCGAGACCGACTCCCAAATCCCCATTGGAGATGTAATGAAGAAGTTGTTGTTTTTATTGTTCGCTTTTGCGGCCACGCATGCTTTGGCCCAGGTCACCGTCAAAATGGCGTCCCCCAATCCGAGTTCCACCGTCGGCACTTCGTTTTCCTTACAGGCTTCGGCCTCCAGTTCTCATCCTATCGTCGGCTGGCACGCTTATCTCGACAGCAAAGACGTTTACAAAGCCGGTGTAACCGGCTACGCCAGCGGCACGATTAATGCCGCCACCGGCAATCACCAGCTCGTGGTCCGCGCCTGGGACAGCACCGGCGCTTATGGAGATCAGACCGTCAACTTCACCGTCGCAGCAGGCTCTTCCGCCCCTGCCAACGGTAAACTCAGCGTCAACCTGGCGTCGCCGACTGCCAATTCCACGGTCGGCACTTCGTTTTCCATACAGGCTTCGGCCTCTGGTGCTCATCCCATCGTCGGCTGGCACGGGTATCTTGACGGCAACATGGTCTTCACCGCCGGGGCCACCGCCTCGGCCAGCGGAACCGTGAATGCTGCCACCGGCAATCATCAACTCGTAGTCCGCGCCTGGGACAACACCGGCGCTTACTCCGATCAGACCGTCAACATCACCGTCGGCTCAGGCGGCACTCCGTCGAACGGCGGTGGCGGTTCCAGTCCCGGCCTTCCCACTCCGCCTTCCAACGCGATGGTGTTCAACAATATCGATCAGATGAACACTGGTTGGGATAGCTGCGGCGATCCCGCGTGTGCCGGCGGCAACGGCGGCGGCGGCTACTGGCAGGCATTCTTCCAAACCTCGCCTTCGATGGACGGCAGCAGCATGGAACTCTATCGTGACGGCCAGTGGGGCAATTCGCTCTGGTTCAAGAAGCTCGGCGCCAACAATAACGTCACTCACATGCTGTGGGATTTCTATGTCAATGTGAACTCGGCTTCCACCAGCGCAGGACAGGCGCTGGAGTATGACGCCTTCCAGTTCGTTGGCGGGTACAACTACATGATCGGCACCGAGTGCAATTACGGCGCCGGCGTTTGGGATACCTGGAGCGAAGCGAGCGGACACTGGCTGCACACCAATATTCCGTGCCCCAAGTTCGCGCCCAACACCTGGCACCACATACAGTGGTACGTCACCACCAACCACTCCAACCACAGCTACACTTATGTAACGTTGGTGGTTGATGGCAAGGTGTACAACCTGAACCAGACCCAGTACGCCAAGTATCTTGCCTGGTCCGACAACCTCGGTGTGCAATGGCAGCTCGATGTCAACGCCACGGGGGGCGGCTACAACGAGTGGGTCGACAAAGCGAAACTTACCATCTGGTAGGCTGTTTCGCTTCACAGTCCGGGAACCGGCGGGGCGCAAGCTCCGCCGGTTCGTTTTCCAGGCCGTGCGTTGACGCCGCGAGTGCACTCCAATTAGATTCGTTGTTTGCCCTTCGAACGGCCGAACATATCCGATGAGCTTACGTTTTTTGCCCCGTTTATCATTTGTTTTGCTCGCATCCCAGGTCCTTCTTACGATCGCTGTCGCGGCGGAAGACGCGGCCACGCCTTACGACGTCAAGGCTCACTACACCAAGTACGAGTACCGAATTCCGATGCGCGATGGTGTGAGGCTCTTCACCATCGCGTACGTCCCGAAAGATACCTCGCAGGCCTACCCGTTCCTTCTGACGCGGACACCGTACGGCGTCGCACCCTACGGCGAAGATCGCTATCCCAAAACCGTCTGGGCCGGTGAAGCGTTCGAACGCGCCGGTTACATTTTCGTTTACCAGGACGTGCGCGGCCGCTATCAATCGGAAGGCAATTTCATTGAAGAGCACCCAAGCATCGATCACCTCAAGCCCGGCGAAACCGACGAAAGCACCGACATGTACGACACCGTCGAGTGGCTGCTCAAGCACGTCCCGAACAACAATGGCAATGTCGGAATCTGGGGCGTTTCGTATCCCGGCTTTTATACTTCGGCTTCCATCATCGATTCCCATCCGGCCATAAAAGCAGCCTCTCCAGAAGCGCCCATGACCGATGAATTCCGGGGTGATGACGCGTATCACAATGGCGCGTTCATGTTGGCGGCCAATTTTGATTTCTATTCGGCGTTTTACCGGAATCAGGCTGGACTGGAGTTTCCTCCCAGTCGATGGCCCGAGTTCGACTTTGGCACCACCGATGCCTACGACTTTTTCCTCCAACGCGGTCCAGACCTGAAGAGCATCGCTGCAACCATCAAGAATCCGCTCTTCGACGACACCTACCAGAACAATACTTACGACCAGTACTGGCAATCGCGCGACATTTCGCGGCACCTTCATGGGATCAAGTGTGCCGTCCTGACCGTCGGCGGATGGTATGACGCCGAGGATCTCGCCGGTCCGTTGCGCACTTACAAAACCATCGAGCAGAGCGATCCCGGCATTCCTAACACCCTGGTTATGGGACCGTGGGTGCACGGCGGTTGGATCCACTGGCAGGGCAAGAGCCTGGCACGCGTGCCTTTCAACTCCGCCACTGGCGAGTTCTACCGCGAGCACATCATGCTTCCCTTCTTTGAGCATTACCTGAAGGGCAAGCCCGACCCTCAGTTGCCCAAGGCGTATGTCTTCGAGACCGGCAGCAACCTCTGGCGGCAATACGACGCGTGGCCGCCGAAGAACGCCGGGCGCAAGACGATTTACCTACGCGCCGGAGGCCGGCTCTCGTTCGATCCCCCATCGGCAAGCGAAAATGCCTACGACGAATACATCAGCGATCCCAAGCATCCGGTGCCGTACATTCCCTATGCTTCCACCGATGTCCCGCAGCAATACATGGTCGAGGACCAGCGCTTCGCGGCCAAGCGTCCCGACGTGCTGACCTACGTGAGCGATCCGCTTACCGAAGATGTCACCATCGCCGGCCCCGTATCGCCAAAGTTACACGTGGCCACCAGCGGCACCGATTCCGATTTCGACGTGAAGCTCATCGATGTTTATCCGCCGGACTACGATCGGGCGCAAAACGAAGAACGCGAGAAGCGCACCGACGTGCCTCCGTACCAAGAGCCCATGGGCGGCTACCAGCAACTGGTACGTGGCGAACCCATGCGAGCGAAGTTCCGCAACTCGCTTTCCCAGCCCGAACCGATGACGCCCAACCAGGTCACGGCGCTCGCGTTCGATATGCCTGACGTTGACCACACCTTCCGGCGCGGCCACCGCATCATGGTGCAGATCCAGAGTTCGTGGTTCCCGCTGACCGATCTCAATCCGCAGAAGTTCGTAAACACCGCGACCGCAACGCCCGCAGACTTCGTGAAAGCCACCGAGCGCGTCTATCACTCGCCACAAGCGCCGTCGGGAGTTGAAGTCGGTGTGATGCCCCAACCGTGAAAGGTGTCCCGTTCAATCTTCCGGCGGCTGAGTGGGTCAGTTCCTCTCCATCAGTTGGCCGCACCATCACGCGCTCATTTACATAGTCAGGACTACCCGGAACTCTGCCTTGCCGCTCATCATGCGTGCATACGCCTCCGCTGCCTGTTCCAGCGGATAGGTTTCAATCATCGGACGCACCCCAGTCAGCAACGAGAAGTTCACCGTGTCTTCCGAATCGGCCGGAGTTCCCGAGGCCCAACCCTGGACGGTTCGAGGCGGCAAGATCAGTTGTGCCGGCGTGACCTCGATCGGATCAAAGGTCGCCCCCACCACCATCAGCTTGCCATTGGGGCCGAGCCCATCGATCACCTCCGACATCGCCTTCGAACTCGGCGCTGTTGCCAGGATCACCCTTGCGCCGCCCAATTTCTGCAGTTCCTCAGCGGGTTTCGTGGCCTTGCTATCGATGTACACGCTAGCGCCAAGCTTCTTCGCCAGTGCCGTGTTTTCCGGCCCGCGCCCAATCGCCACAACTTTGTACCCGAACTTGTTCGCGTACTGAATTCCCAGGTGACCGAGACCGCCAACACCAAGTACGGCTACCAAGTCGCCAGGCAATGCACCGCTGTGCCGCAGCGCGTTGTAGGTTGTGACACCCGCGCAAAGCAGCGGCGCAGCCTCCGCATCGCTCAGACCTTCGGGTATCGCGGCGAGCCCTTCCACGGGAGCCAACATATATTGCTGATATCCGCCGTCATAGCTGATTCCGGCAATCTGCATATTCTGGCAATTGTTGAAGTCTCCGCGGCGACATGAGGAACACGTGCCGTCGTGGCCGCCATGCCAGCCGACGCCGACGCGCTGCCCCATCTTCCACACCGAGACCCCGGGTCCCAGCTCGTCGATATGGCCCACTATTTCATGCCCCGGCACGCGTGGATACTGAATCCCCGGCAACGCGCCTTCCACGGTGAGCACGTCGCTGTGACAGACTCCGCAGGCCTGTACCTTGATGCGCACCTGTCCCGGTCCGGGCGTGGGTCTGGGGCGCTCGACAACTTCAAATCCAGCCCCTGGCTTGGAAATCTGCGCCGCCTTCATCGGCGACACCTCTGGCTTGGGTGCTACTCGTAACGTTGCCATAAGTCCTCCGCACTCTTGGTTGTTGATGTTTGCGAGCTGCACTCGCGACGAATGGACGGGTTGGCGACAGCAAACTGATGCTCTACTGCGCTCGGATGACGAGAAGCCGATTCCGCCGGCATCACACCGGCACCAAACACCCAACTACAGATTCCCCGGTCAGTCGCGAGGATTCCGAAAATGGTTCTCAGCCCCTCTGATCTGGGCGTTGAAGCTTTTTCCCGGCAAATGGTGCTAAGGTGAAGCCGAAACAAGAGCCCGAATGGGCTCAAAGGACGTGATCACCTCACTCGGATGGGGCTGACATTCCGCTCTGGCGTTGGAGTCTTACTAACCGCTGCGTTACTCATCCCGCAGGTTGCGATATTCCCCGCTGAAGAGCGTTGGCCGCGCGAGCACCTGTCGGGCGTTTTCGATAACCGATCTCGTTACAGAAGAGAGGACTCAGCGTCTCTCCGGACTCGGCGATGACTGGCGGAAAAGCTGCCTATTTCCACCGTTTCTTCACATCCTCCATTCCTAGGGAATCCTTTCTAAGTGAATCAGGCTA
>Ga0335071_10007938_pt1 | contig 10905 bp, 11 predicted proteins | sample Lox_Sample_15_FD_206724 | JGI IMG/M metagenome (GOLD analysis project Ga0335071, IMG submission 206724) | Soil microbial communities from Loxahatchee National Wildlife Refuge, Florida, United States - Lox_Sample_1.5 | ecosystem: Environmental > Terrestrial > Soil > Wetlands | place: USA...
CGAGGCCCCCCGCCACGTCGGTCACGTTGTCGGCACGGATCAGCCGAGCCTCGGCCGCGTCCCGGCCGAGCACGCGCGCGAAGTACTCGTAGGGCGGCAGGCGCTCGCGCGGGCGTGAAGGTCCCAGCACCACGACGTAGAGCCGCGCCCATTCGGCCGTCCCCATCTCGGCCCGCCAGCGCGTGACCAGCGCATCGAGGCTTATGAGCTCGGCGTCGGAGGCGTCGTAGAGATTGCCGAGCAGCGACGGGCCCACCTCGTCCGCATAGGCGCGGAGAGCGGCACTCGAGACCGCGCCGTCGGCGAGGACCTTGTCCATGAAGGCGAGCGAGGACCTGTACATGGCGCGTACCCGCTTCGCATCGTCCCAGTGCAGCCCGAGCTCGTCGATGAGCGGCGTCGCCTCGGCAACCCGCGCCCGATACGTCACGAGGTCGGCACGCCAGCCTGCGAAATCGTTCCGGTCGACATGCGGCTGGAGCAGCGAGTACAGCCCGAGAGCCATGTGCGACAGCGCCTTGAGGTCGCGATACCGTGGCGGGACATAGACCTCGCGACGCACGGCCCCGTCGCGGATGAGCGTCAGGGCGTCCGGCTCGACGACGATGATCGGGCCGAGCTTCGCCAAGGTGGCGGCCTTGGCGGCGGCGTAATGGGCGCGGGCGAGCGTGTTGAGCGCGGCCAGCTTGTCCTCGGCGGCCGAGAGTCCGGAGCCCGGCGCATCTGCGGCGCGTGCGGGCGCGACCATGGCGACCGCGAGCAGCAGCCACGCCACTGTCTGCCATCTTCCCCTCCGCATCGCAGCCTCCGTCGTTCGTATCTTCCTACCATCGTGCAGCACCGCCGCACGAATGCAACTCACGCTTCGGAGATTTTGGTCGTGCGGGTCCTCGCCTGCGTGATAAGACCTCTGCCAGCTGTCTCACTGAAAATCGGCGGGGGAATCGATGATGAAGCGTATGTGGAAGGGTGCCGTCCTTGCGGCGGCGCTCGCAGGCGGCAGCGTTGCTGCGTGGGCCGAAACGCCGCTCGAGCGCGGCACCTATCTGATGCACAGCGTCGTCGCGTGCGGCAACTGCCACACGCCCAAGGGGCCGCAGGGCGAGGTTCCGGGCATGGAGCTTGCCGGCGGGTTCAAGATCGACGGCGGGGCCGAGTTCCTGGCGGTGGCCCCCAACATCACGCCCGATCCCGAGACCGGCATCGGCAAATGGACCGACGAGCAGATCATCACCGCGATCCGCGAGGGCCGGCGGCCGGATGGCAGCATGATCGGGCCGCCGATGCCGATCGGCATGTATCACCGCATGTCGGACAGCGACGTGCGCGCGATCGTCGCTTATCTGCGCCAGGTGAAGCCGGTCAAGAACGCCGTGCCGAAATCCGAATACCACATCCCGCTGCCCGCCTCGTACGGGCCGCCGGCCGACCACGCCGACGTGCCGCGCACCGATCAGCTGCGCTACGGCGCCTATCTCGCCGGGCCGCTCGGCCATTGCATGGAGTGCCACACCCCGATGGTGAAGGGCGTGCCGGACCTCGAGCATCGCGCCGGCGCCGGCGGCAACAAGTTCGAGGGGCCGTTCGGCGTTGCGGTGTCGCGCAACCTCACGCCGGATCCGGAGAACGGCATCGGCAAATGGACGTTCGCGCAGTTCAAGACCACGCTCTCGACGGGCGTGCGGCCGAACGGCGAGCACCTCAAGCCGCCGATGGGCTTCGGCTACTACAAGAACATCAGCGACGACGACTTCCAGGCGATCTGGGCCTATCTGCACTCGCTGAAGCCGCTCGCGGGACCCTGAGATTTATCGCGGAGATCGCAGAGGAGTCGCTGAGCGCGCAGAGATGCACTCCGCGCCCTCTGCGCTTCTCTGCGTTCTCTGCGGTGAATCTTATCTGGCCGCGCCCAGGGCTGCTTTGGCTTCCTGCCACGTCCCCGTGGCCGCGTGATTCGGAGAAAAATCGCCGAACTCGAAGCGCAGCGGCAGGGCGCCGCGCAGCCAGCGCCCGTGCGCGGGATAGAAGCGCCACAGCCGCTCGGCGCCCGCGAACGCCTGCACCTCCGGTCCGTCCCAGACGATCTCGGTACGCCCGGTGATCTGCAGGAGATCGCCGCGCTCGAAATCGAGGAACAACAGGCCGGCGCGCGGATTGACCAGCAGGTTGCCGAGCGTGTTGAAGAACCGGTTGCCGGAATAGTCCGGGATCACCAGCGCGTCGCCGTCGAGGCCGATGAAGCCGGGGCGGCCGCCGCGGTGCGATACGTCGATGCCGCGCGCCGTGGTGGGATAATCGGCACGCGACGCCGAGGCGACGAAGGCGGTGTCGGCGGCCGCAATGAGCCGGCGGGCTGACGCGTCGAGTTCGGTGAACGGCTCGGCTCTGGCCGGGTGCGCGGGCGGGGCGGCCCATACATATTCGCGGCGCTGGATGTATTGCGGGCAGTTGCCGAAGCTCTGCTCGACCGCGACCGAGAACCCGGCCGCATTGACGGCGGTGATGTGGCCGTTCATGCGGTTGCGCCGCCGCGTCGGCAGCTCGATCCCGAGGATGCCAAGCGGTGCTCCCGGCGCCAGGGACTCGGCCAGCGGATCGCCCGCCACCGGCTGGGCGGCTACGTGCAGCGTATGCTCGTCGGGGCTGCGCGCGAAGCCCGGCGGGGCGGCGAGCAGCGAGGCCCATGGCCAGCCGTGGCGGTCGACGGAGCCCACGATCAGGAATGGCAGTTGCGCGAAGAAGATCCGGTGCTGGTCCGGCATCTGACTGCGGATGTTGCGCCGGCCGATGCGGTCCATCCGCTCGAGAAGGCCGAGCCGCGCCTGGATGGTGCGCTCCCCCTCGTGCCACGGGCTTGATACCGATGCGTCGTCCAGAGGGCTCATCCTCCTTACCTAATGCGACCGAAGTCCTGGTTCAAAAGATCAGTTTTCAGCATTCGCGTGAGGTTTTCTCAGCCGACGGGCACTTTGTTAATTCCCGGTCAGAACTCTTTACGGGGCCTTCAGCAATCGGGCCTAGCGTCGCGCGGCTATGCGCCCGGGCCAGGCCCGCTGTGCGCGCCCGGAGGGAGAGAGACTGCATGTCGTTTTTGAACCGGCTCAAGATCCAGTCGAAGCTCGCCTTGCTGCTGGCCCTGTCGGCCGCCTCGCTGATCGTCGCGATGATGCTGGCCGCACACTTCCTCTACGACAAGATGGTCGAGGAGCGCATCGGCAAGCTGCGCGGCATCGTGGAGATGGGCATCGGCGTCGCCGCAGGGCTCGAGAACGAGGTCAAGGCCGGCCACCTGACGCACGATCAGGCGCTCGCGCAGTTCCGCAACGCGATCCATGCCATGTGGTACGACCACCACGAGAATTACATCTTCGTCAACACGATGGACGGTTTCTCGGTGGCCAATCCGGCCAACCCGAAAATGGAAGGCACGGACCGCAAGCCCCTGAAAGACGTGAAGGGCAACTTGATTACCGGCCAGTTCCTCGACGTGCTCAAGACCGCCGATGAGGGCACGGCCGTGTACTGGTATCCGAAGCCGGGCCACCCGGAATCGGAGGCGCTGCCCAAGACCTCCTACATCAAGAAATTCACGCCGTGGAACATCTTTCTCGGCACCGGCGTCTACATGGACGACCTCGACGCGGCCTTCCGCGACGTGCTGGTCAAGCTCGGCATGGTGGCGCTGGCGATCCTGGCCGTGACCGCCGGCATCGCCTGGGTGGTCAGCCGCAACATTGCCGGCCCGCTCGCCAGCCTGAAGGGCAAGATGGAGAAGCTCGCTTCGGGCGAGCTTGGCCTCGACATCTCCGAGGCGTCGCGCGGCGATGAGATCGGCGGCATGGGCGCCGCCGTGAAGATCTTCCAGGACAACGCCGCCTCGCTGCAGCGGTTGCAGGCCGAGCAGAAGGATCTCGAGGCCAAGGCCGCCGCCGAGCGCAAATCGGTCATGCAGCGCATGGCGCAGGAGTTCGAGGGTGCCGTCGGCGCCATCGTCACCGGGGTGTCCGCGACCGCGACCAAGCTGCAGAGCTCGGCGCAGACCATGTCCTCGACCGCCGAGGACGCATCGCGCCAGGCGACCGCGGTCGCCTCGGCCTCGGAGCAGGCGTCGAGCAACGTTCAGACGGTCGCGAGTGCGGCCGAGGAGCTGTCGTCCTCGATCGCCGAGATCAGCCGCCAGGTGGCGGAATCGACCAAGATCGCCGGCCAGGCGGTCACCGACGCCGAGCAGACCAACGCCCAGGTGCAGACCCTGGCCGCGGCCGCGCAGAAGATCGGCGACGTGGTCAAGCTCATCAACGACATCGCCGGCCAGACCAACCTGCTGGCGCTCAACGCGACCATCGAGGCGGCGCGCGCCGGCGAGGCGGGCAAGGGCTTCGCGGTCGTGGCCTCGGAGGTCAAGAGCCTCGCCACCCAGACCGCCAAGGCGACCGAGGACATCTCGGCCCAGATCAAGGAAATCCAGAGCGCCACCACGGATTCGGTGCGCGCCATCCAGGGCATCGGCCAGACCATCGGCAAGATCAACGAGATCGCGACCACGATCGCGTCCGCGGTCGAGGAGCAGGGCGCTGCGACCAAGGAGATCGCGCGCAACGTCCAGCAGGCCTCGGACGGGACCGGAAACGTGTCGTCCAACATCGCCGGCGTGACACAGGCGGTCGGCAAGACAGGGGCCGCGGCCGGCGACGTGCTCGGCGCCTCGCGCGAGCTCGCCACCCAGTCTGATGCGCTGCGCCAGCAGGTGAACCGCTTCCTGAACGAGATCCGCGCGGCGTAAGTCTTTCCTCGCCATCCCCGGTGCAAGCCGGGGTCAGGGCCTAAAAATGTCATTGGCGGCACACGGCCGGGCGCTCGTAGCCTTGCCTCGATGCGCTCGTCACCGTTTGCCGTACGCGCCCGCCGGCGGATCGCCGCGCTGGCCGCATGCGCGGTGCTGGTACCGCTCGCCGCGGCGGCGCAGGACGCCAGCTGCCGGCTGAGTGCGCGGCGCGTCGGCGCCTGCTTCACCGTGCATGGCCGGCTCTCGTTCACCGCGACCTCTCCCGAGATCCGGATCTGGCGCGTCGGCACCCACCACGTGCTCGGCATCCTGGCGCCCGACGGCAGCGACCAGCAGGTGCTGAGCGAAAAGCTGCTCGAGCGTCTGTGGAGCGGGCGCGACCTCCCCGGCCAGATCTGGGGCGATTACGAGGTCTGTCCGTTGAGCCCGGACCAGCCCGGGAAAATGCAGATGGCCTGCATCGCGGATGCGACGAAGCTGTTCGTCGAGCGCCCGCACAAGGACCCCGCGCAGGCAGCCGTGCCTTCCACGCCCTAACCGCGAACAGCGGCAGGGTCGTTGTAGGTCTCGACCTTCGTCCCCCGGTACAGGATCTTGGCGCTGCGCCCGGTCACGCGCTTGTGGAGCTCGAGCGCCGCGGGGTCGAGGTCGCGCGCCGGCCGCGGCTCGAGCTCGAAATGATGGAACCGGTCGCTGCCGCGAACGAGGGTGGCGCTGTCCTCACCCGCGACCGGCGCCACGCTGGTCGGCATGTAGCGGATGGCAAAGCCGATGCGCCGGTCGCCCGACGGATTGGGCGGCGAGCCGTGCACGAGGCGCACGTGATGCAGCGACATCTCTCCCGGCCGCAGCGGAATGATGCGGCGCCGGGCCGCATCCACGTCGACCATGACCTCCTGGCCGCGGGTCAGGAGGTTGTTCTTGGCGAACGTGTCACGGTGCGGGATCTGGTCGAGCGTATGGCTGCCCGGGATGTACTCCATCGCACCGTTGGCCTCGGTCGCCTCGGTGAACGCGACCCACGCGGTGACCACGTCGGGCTTGGACAGGCCCCAATAGGTCGAATCCTGGTGCCAGGAGACGAAGGCAGGGGTGGCGGCTTCCTTGATGAAGAAGTTGGTGTTCCACACCAGGAGGTCCGGCCCGTAGAGGTCCTCGACCGCGTCCAGGATCCCGCTGTTGCGGACGAGATCGGCGAGCCAGGTGAACAGGAGGTGCGATTTGTGCCGCAAATCGCCCTTGAGCGGCCCGCCGGTCTGGCGCTCGAACGCTTCGAGCCGCGCCCGCAGCCGGCCCGCGTCGGCCTCGTCCATCACGCGGATCGGAAAGACGCAGCCCTCCTCGCGGAACTGCTCGATCTGCGCGGGCGTGAGGAGCTTGGGCATGCCGTCAGTCCAGTACGTCTATCATCCGGCGGATCTCGTCCACCGAGAAGCCGTCGAGCTGGCCGCTGACGATCGCCCGCGCCTTGTCGGGCGTCGCGCGCAGGATCTGGATCACCTGCCGCTCGTCGTAGCGCCGGCGCTTGATGACGCGCGCCATCGATTCCGTGAGCGTGGCGCGGATCATCTGTTCCCGTGGATCAGCCATCGAACTCTCCCCCAAGCCGCCGGTCAATCCGCAGCGGCGGCTGCCGCAGGCACTTTGTTTCTCACCAGCTTCCCGGGCAGCGCCCCCGTGTGCTCGCCGCGCTCGAACACCGGCGTGCCGGCGACGAGCGTCGCCTGGTAGCCCTGCACGCGCTGGACAAGGCGCAGGCCCCCGCCCGGCAGGTCGTTGACGAACTCCGGCTGGCGGATCTTGAGGCCGTCGTAGTCGATCACGTTGAGGTCGGCGCGCAGGCCCGGGGCGAGCCGCCCGCGGTCGGTGAAGCCGAAGAAATCGGCGGTCTCGCTGGTCTGGCGCTTGACCAGCAGCTCCAGCGGCAGGCGCGGCCCGCGCGCGCGGTCGCGGCCCCAATGCATCAGCATGTAGGTGGGCACGCCGGCGTCGACGATCGAGGCGCAGTGCGCCCCGCCGTCGCTCAGGCCCAGGAGCGTGCCGCTGTCGGTCAGCATCTGGCGGATCGGCTCGTGGTCGGGCTGCGTGTAGTTGACCACCGGGAAGAACAGGAAGCGGCCGGTGCCGGCCGGCCCGGATTCGCCGCTCGTCATGTAATCGTAGGCGACCTCGTCGGGGGTGCGGCCTTGCGCCTGGGCGAGGGCGGCCACGCTCTGCTCCGGCGGCGGCTCGTAATCGGGCGGGTCGCCCATCACGAAGATCTTGTCCCAGCGCGAGGTGACGTACTGGCGGAACTGCGACAGCTTCTCGACCTCCGCATCCGTCGGCCTCTCGGCGAGGATGCGGGCGCGGAAGGAGGGCTCGCGCAGGCGCTTGAGCTGCTCGGGGATCGGCAGGGCCTGGATCGCCTGATAGCTCGGGCGGATGGTGAACGGGTTGAGGGCCGTGCCCACGCCCATGATCACGCCGATCGGCCGGCCTGCGATCTGGGCGGTGACGTTCGCCCCCGCCTGGCGCGCGGCGTGCACGCCCGCGAGCAGGCGCTTCCAGCGGCCCGGATCGCGATAGCGGTCGGTCAGCAGGAACCACACCGGCCGCCCGGTCTCTTTCGCGAGCCGCGTGATCCAGTCGAGCTCGGCCCGCTCGTCGTCGAAATCGCTGTTCATCCCGAACGCGCCGGTGCCCACGATGCCCAGCGCCCGGCCGATCCCGACCAGCTCGTCGGCCTCCGAGTAGCGCGAGGGGACGAGCTCGCCCGAGGGCGATTTGTGCGAATCGGTGCGCGAGGTGGTGAAGCCGAAGGCGCCGGCGCGCAGCGCCTCGACCGTGAGGTCGCGCATGCGCCGGATGTCGTCGGCGGTCGCGGATTCGCGCCGGACCGCGCGCTCGCCCATCACGTAGACGCGCAACGGGAGATGCGCGATCTGCGCGCCGATGTCGAGGGCGCGCTGCTTGCGCTCGAGCGCGTCGAGGAACTCCGGGAAGCTCTCCCAGTCCCATTCCAGGCCTTCCGCCAGCACGGCACCCGGGATCTCTTCCACGCCCTCGGTGAGCTCGATCAAAGATGCGCGATGCTCGGCCTTCGCCGGCGCGAAGCCGACGCCGCAATTGCCGAATAGCACCGTCGTGACGCCGTGCCAGGACGAGGGTGACAGGAACGGGTCCCACAGCGCCTGTGCGTCGTAATGCGTATGCACGTCCACCCACCCCGGGGTGACCAGCAGGCCGTGCGCGTCGATGTCGCGCCGCGCCGGGCCCAGCTTGCCGCCGACCGCGGCGATGGCGGTCCCCTCGATGGCCACGTCGCCGGTGAACGCCGGCCGGCCCGTCCCGTCGATGATGGTGCCGCCGCGAATGACGATGTCGTGCATCAACCGGCTCCCGGAAAAGCTTGAGCCAAAAGGATGCGCCGGACCCGCCCCGGTTGCAAGCCGGGCGCCCTATTTGTCCCGGACCGCAATGGCTTCTATCTCCACCAGGAAGTCGGGATTCGCGAGGCGCTTCACCTCGATCGTGGTGCTGGTCGGCGGGTCCTGGCCGAAGATCTCGGCGCGCACGTCCGAATGGCGGAAGAACTCGTCGCAGTCGGTGACATAGGCGGTGGTCTTGACCACGTCGGCGAGCGTGGCGCCGGCCGCGGCGAGTGCGGCCTTGAGATTGGCGCCGACCTGGCGGATCTGCGCCCGCATGTCGCCCGTGCCGACGGTGTTCCCGTCGACGTCGCGCGGCGTCTGGCCTGCGATGTAGATCGTGACCGGCGCGTCGGTCATCACCACGTGCGAATAGAGCACGTGGCCGCCGACCTTGCGGATATGCAGCTCTTTCGGCTGAAGATGTTTGCGCATGCGTCCTCCCCTCAGGCCTTCTGGAGCTTCGACAATCGCTCGATTGCGGCCGCGGACAGGGCCCGCGACTTCCGCGTCGCATCGTCGACCTGCACGATCACGACCTCCGCGGTCGCCACGCAGCGTTCATCCTGGAACAGCCCGTGCTCCAGCCGGAACGAGCTGCGGCCCACCTGCGCTACGCGCGTGCCGGTCCACACCGTGCCGGGCCAGTTGATCTCGGCGCGGAAGTCGAGCGCCAGCCGCGCGATCACGAACGAGGTGCCGGGCTCGACCAGGGGCGCCGCGCGGTCGTAGATGATCTCCGCGCGCGCCGTTTCGATGAACGTCGAGAACACGGCGTTGTTGACATGGCCCTGCCGGTCCGTGTCCGCGTAGCGGATCTTGTCCGAGGTGCGGATCGGATAATCCGCAAGCGTGGGAGCCGGGCTGTTCATCCCCAAGTGCTACCAGGGCAGCCGCAGAGGATCAAACCGGCTCGCGCCGCTCCGGATAAGCGAGGGTAAGCGGCCCGGAGAGGCCGCGTACGCCGGCGACGGACAGCCGGCTCCAGTCGTAGGCGTTGCGGACTGCCGGCGGCAGGGACGCATGCACCGCGTCCGACACGAGCAGCGGCAGCTTGAGGTCGCGGGTCAGGTCTTCGATCCGGGCGGCGACGTTCACCGTATTGCCGAGCACGGTGAATTCGAGCCGCTCGTCGTCGCCGATGGCGCCCACGAGAACCTCGCCGTGGTGCAGGCCGATGCCGATCTTGAGCGTCGGGCGGCCTGCCGCGCGCTGGCGGCGGCCCCACTCGTCCACGCGGGCGACGATCTCGAGAGCCGCGGACACCGCACAGCCGGCGCTGTCCTCCGGCCCCTCGGCGATGCCGAACACGGCCAGGGCTCCGTCGCCGACGAACTTGTCGATGAATCCGCCATAGGTGCGGACCGCCGCCGCGACGATCCGGCGATAGGACTGGAGCAGCGCGAACACCTCGGCGGGCTCGATCGTGCGCGCGAGTGCGGTGAAGCCGCGGATGTCGATGAACATGATCGTCGCCGCACAGGAGCGCGACTTGACCGCGCCCAGTCCTTCGTCGGCGAGCTGGGCGGCGAAGGGGGCCGGCAGGTAGCGCGCGAGATTGCGCTGGCGGAGCCGCTCGCGGAACAGGCCCTCGCGCAGCGCGTTGGTGCCGATCGCGCAGAACCCGAACACCAAGAGGTCGCTCGCCGCCGAGACGAGGAACAGCGGGTCCGACGCCGGGCGGCCGCCGGGCGCCGTGTTGGCCACCACCAGCGCCAGCCCCGATGCCGCGGCGAACATCAGCCCGTTCGCGCGGCCATTGCGCCACGTCATCATCATGATCACGATCACGTACAGGACGCTCAGGCGCAGTTCGCCCGTCACCGCATCGAGGGCGCCGATCGCCAGCAGGGCCAGCGCGCCGAACAGGCTCGAGATCATCAGCTGCCGCCGTTCTTCATCGGCGCCCGGCGGCAGGGCCAGGGTTCGGCTGACTGCGGCAAAACCATCGCTCGGCATCGGTCTGACCCCGTCACAGTACCTTGCCGATATAGGAGGGATGGCTAACACCCACCTTTCATGCCGCTGACAGGCACCTTACGCGGCTCAGGCCAGCAGCATGTTCTCCGCCACGAAGCGCTGGATGGTGTCGGCCACCGCCGTGGCGTAGAGGCCGAGCATGGTCATCTCCTCGTCCGAGGGTGTGTGCGGCTCCCGGAACTGCGTCGACAGCATGCCGATGAAGAGGCCGCTTGTCGTGACCAGCGGCGTGGATTGAACGGCGCGGAACCCGACCTCTTCGGCGATGTCGCGGAACGGTGCGAAGTCGTCGTCGACCGTGACATCGGAGATGATGGTGGCCCGCCCTTCGCGCATGGCGCGGCCGCAGGCGCAGTCGTCGTCGGCCGCCACCCGTTTGAACCGCTCGAGGAAGCTCGGCGGCACGCCCCGGTGGACCCCGATGGTCAGCGCGCCGGCGCGATAGAGCTGGATGTTGCCGAACTCGGCCAGCAGCAGTGCCATCGCCGCATCGAGCGCGGTCGTCAGCGCCTGCGGGAGGCTGCGCGTCGCCGAGACCTCTCGCGTGAGGATCGCCACGCGCCGTTCGGCATTGGGCGAGAGAAAACGGCTGATCGGCATCCCCATGTCACTCCGAGGTCCGACAGCCTCATTCGATGTAACACGGGCCGGGGATGGATCAACTGCAAAGGAAGTTTCCACCGCGAGTCGCGGTATCGGGGAAGGGCGGCCCTTCTTTCAAGGGCAGTT
>Ga0335071_10007940_pt1 | contig 10904 bp, 13 predicted proteins | sample Lox_Sample_15_FD_206724 | JGI IMG/M metagenome (GOLD analysis project Ga0335071, IMG submission 206724) | Soil microbial communities from Loxahatchee National Wildlife Refuge, Florida, United States - Lox_Sample_1.5 | ecosystem: Environmental > Terrestrial > Soil > Wetlands | place: USA...
CACCCGGGCAGCGAGTACGCGTGGCGGCCGGGACGGGAGAGCTCGAAGATCAGCTTGTCGTAGGAAGCCTTCTGAGTGGGCATGATCGCCTCACGCCACCGCGGCGGCCAGCGCGGCCGCGTAGGCGTCGATCTCGTCCCGCGTGCGCTTCTCGGTCACGGCCACGAGCAGACAGTCCTTGTACGCGCGATCGTGGGGCTTGAGCGGCACGCCGGCGAGGATCCTGTCCTTGAGCAGGCGCTTCACCACCCGCTCGGGCGACTTGGGCAGCTCGAGGGTGAACTCCTTGAAGAACGGCGCGGAGAACTTGAGCTTCACGCCGGGAATCCTCGCGAACGCCTCCGCCGCATAGTGCGCCTTGGCCGTGCAGAGCGCGCCCACCTTGCTGAGCCCCACCTTGCCCATGATGGCCACGTGAATGGTCGCCATGAGCGCGCACAGCGCCACGTTCGTGCAGATGTTGGAGGTCGCCTTCTCGCGGCGGATGTGCTGCTCGCGCGTCTGGAGCGTCAGCACGAAGCCGCGCTGGCCGTCCAGATCGACCGTCGCGCCCACGAGCCGCCCGGGCATCCGCCGCACCAGCTCCTGCTTGACCGCGAAGACGCCGAGGTTCGGCCCGCCGTACGTCATCGGCACGCCGAGCCCCTGGCCTTCGCCCACCACGATATCGGCGCCCAGCGCGCCCGGCGGCGTGAGCAGGCCCAGGTTCACGGGATCCGCCACCACGATCATGAGGGCGCCGGCCGCGTGCGCGATGTCGGCCGCCGCCTTCACGTCCTCCAGGCAGCCGAAGAAGTTCGGATACTGGACGACCACGGCCGCCGTCTGCGCGTTCACGGCTTTCCCCAGCCCCTCGAGCTCCGTGGCGCCGTCGCCCAGCGCCGCCGATCTCAGGCGCAGGCCCGGCCCCTCGCAGTACGTCTCAACCACCTGGCGATAGAGGGGGTTGAGGCCCTTCGAGAGCACCGTGACGTTGCGCTCCGTCACCGCATGCGCCATCAGCACCGCTTCGGCCAGGGACGACGCGCCGTCGTACAGCGAGGCATTCGCCACGTCCATGCCGCAGAGCTCCGCCATCATCGTCTGGTACTCGAAGATGGAGCGGAGGGTCCCCTGGCTCGCCTCCGGCTGATAGGGCGTGTAGGCGGTGAAGAACTCCCCGCGCGAGATCAGGTGATTGATCGGGCTCGGCACCGTGTGGTCGTAGGAGCCGGCGCCCAGGAAGCACGCGAAGTCATCCGCGTTCGCATTCCGCGCGGAAAGCTTGCGCAGATGGCGGACGAGATCCGTCTCCGCCATGGCCGCGGGCACGCTCAGGGGACGCGAGAGCCGCGCCTTGGCGGGGATGCGCGAGAGCAGATCCTCGATGGAGCTGGCGCCGATGGTGGCCAGCATCTCGCGCTGCTGGGCCGGCGTGTTCGAGATGTAGCGCATGGGCTAGTGCCCGGCCGCGGCCACGAGCTTCTCGTAGTCGGCCGCCGACATGAGGCCGTCCCACTCCTTGGCGTTGCCGAGCCTGATGACGAGCATCCACCCCTGGCCGTAAGGATCGGCGTTCACCACCTCCGGCTTCTTGGGGAGCTCGGCGTTGATCTCGACCACCTCGCCGGACAGCGGCGCGTAGAGATCGGAGACGGCCTTGACCGATTCGACCACGCCGAACGTCTTCATGGCCGTCACCTTGGCGCCCACCTTGGGCAGCTCGACGAAGACCACGTCGCCCAGCTGCTCCTGGGCGAAGGCGGTGATGCCCACGCGGGCCTTGTCCCCCTCGAGCCTGGCCCACTCGTGCTCCTTGGTGTACCGGAGGTCCGCCGGAACATTCGCCATGTGGCTCTCCTAGATCTTCTTGGCGTGTGAGGGGACAAACGGCGTCTTGACGACGCGGGCCCGCTGGGCCGTGCCGCGGATGTCCACGTCGAGCTCGGTGCCGACGGCCGCGAGAGGCGCCTTGACGTATCCCATGCCGATGCAGCGCTCGAGGCTGGGCGAGAAGGAGCCCGAGGTCACCACGCCCACGGCCGCGCCGTCCTTGGCGAGCCCGTAGCCGTGGCGCGCCACCGCGCGCTCGGCCATCTCGAAGCCGACGAGCCGGCGCGGCGCCCCGGCCGCACGCATCGCTTCGATGGCCGCGCGCCCGATGAAATCGCCCTTGGCGGGCTTGACCACCCACCCGAGACCGGCCTCGAGCGGGTTGGTCGTCTCGTCGATGTCGTTGCCGTAGAGGGCGAACTTCATCTCGAGCCGGAGCGTGTCGCGGGCGCCGAGCCCGATGGCCTGCACGCCGTCCGGCTTTCCCGCGTCCATCAGCCCATGCCAGAGGGCGGCGCTCCGCTCCGCCGCCACGTAGAGCTCGAAGCCGTCCTCGCCGGTGTAGCCCGTACGGGAGATGAGGCACGGGACGCCCGCGACGGCGCCCCGCGCGAAGTGATAGTACGCCAGGCGCGTGACGTCGCGATCGGCCAGCCGCTGGACCAGTCCCTCGGCCTTCGGGCCCTGCACGGCGATCAGCGCGGTCGCCTCGCTCACGTTCGTCCAGGCACCGCCGCGGCCGTTCTCGGTCACCCACGCCCAGTCCTTGTCGATGTTGGACGCGTTGACCGTCAGCATGAAGTGATCGTCGGCCAGGCGGTAGAGCGTCAGGTCGTCCACGATGCCGCCCCCGGGATAGCAGAGGAGCGAGTACTGCACCTGGCCCAGGGCCAGCGCGGCCGCGTCGTTGGTGGCGAGCGCCTGCACCGCGGCGAGCGCGCCGGGGCCGCGCACCTCGAACTCCCCCATGTGGCTGATGTCGAAGAGCCCGACGGCCGAGCGGACGCAGCGATGCTCCTCGAGGATGCCCGTGTACTGGACGGGCATGTCCCAGCCGCCGAACGGCACCATCCTGGCGCCGGCGGCAACGTGGACGGCATGCAGAGGAGTGCGCTTGAGCGACGTCGAGGTGTCCGTCATGGGAGCGCCGACATCATCATGGGAGCGCCATCATCACCAGTAGAATCATGGGAGCGCCATCATCCTAATGGATGGCCCTTCGCGCTGCAACGGGAAGTACGGCGCGGCGGGACGGAACGGCCGGCGCGCGTGCCGACCGCGCGCCGGCCGAAACTCGCCGGGACTCGAAGCTTACTTGCCCGTCGTGTAGCCCTTGCCGCTCATGCAGGCGGAGTAGGCCTGGTTGTAGCCTGACTCTCCCTTGCCGTACTGGCTCACGCCACCATACGTGGCGCCGCCGATGCCGCCGGCGGCCGCGCCGATGGCCGCACCTGTGCCGGCATGGCCGGTGGCGGCGCCGACCGCTGCGCCGAGGGCGGCACCGCCGAGGGCTCCCACGGCCGCGCCCACGCCGGCGCCCTTGGCCGCGTCCGTGCCCGGGCTGTAGCCGGACTGCTGCTGCGCCCAGGCCTGGCACGCGTTGCTGTCATCGGCCTGCTGTTGCGGCGTCTGACCCTGGGCCGGATAGACGTACACGCCCGGCTTCGGCGGCTCGGACGACGCGCAGCCCGCCAGCGTCGCGGCGAGCACGAGCGCCAACATGCTCGCCATGACCCGATGCGATCTCTTCATGGGGACATTCCTCCTGTCCCTCGATTATGCCTTCCCCTGCTGTCCCGGCCGAAGCGTTTCCCTCATCCTGCCGGAGCGGTCACATCCTTCGCGACGACGCGGCCGAAAGCCTCGACAAAGCGGTCCACGTCGGCGTCGGTCATGGCGAGGGAGCAGCACCCGAGGCCGCGCTGGGTCAGGAGGATGCCGTCGTTCAGGAGGCCCAGGAACGTGCGGAGCGAGCGCTCGGGGTCGGCGGGGAGGGTCGAGCGGTAGTCGCTCAGGCGCTTCCGGGTCCAGTGGATCCAGAAGAGCGAGCCCACGCCGGTGACCTGCGCCGGCTGCTTGCTCCTGGCGAGCACCCGCGCGACGCCGGCGCGGAGCCGGTCCCCGAGGGCGTCGAGCTTCGCGTAGCTCTCGGGCGTGAGCTCCCGCATGGTGGCGACGCCGCCAGCCATCGTGACGGGATTGCAGTTGAACGTGCCGCCGTGGGCGATCTTGCTCTTGCCGCCGCGAGGATCGTAGGCGTTCATGACCTCGGCGCGGCCGCCGAAGGCACCGACGGCGAGGCCGCCGCCGATGATCTTGCCGAGCGTGGTGAGATCGGGGCGGATGCCGAATCGCTCCTGCGCCCCGCCCGGGCCGACGCGGAACGAGATCACCTCGTCGAAGATGAGCACGATGCCGAGCCGCGCCGTCACCTCCCGCAGGCGCTCGAGGAAGCCCAGCTGGGGCACGAGGAGGCCCCCATTGGCCATCAGGGGATCCACGATGAGCGCGGCGATGTCCCTCCGGTGCTTCTCGAGGATGCGCGTGCAGGCCTCCGCGTCATTCCAGGGCAGGATCACCGTGTGCTTGAGCACGGCGTCCGGCACGCCCGGGGAATGCGCGACGGGCCTCGGCCGCTTGCGCGACCCCGCCCTGGCGGGATCGGGCGCCACGCTCACGAGCACCCAGTCGTGCGTGCCGTGGAAGGCGCCCTCGAACTTCGCGAGCTTGCTCCGTCCCGTGAACGTGCGCGCCGCCCGCACCGCGTTCATGGTCGCCTCGGTGCCCGAGTTCGCGAACCGCACGACCTCCATGCTCGGGATGCGCTCGGTGAGGAGCCCGGCCAGCTTCACCTCGTGCTCGGTCGGGCCCGGGAACGACATGCCGCGCGTGGCCTGCTCGGTGACGGCCTCGACGATGGAGGCGTGCGCGTGGCCCAGGATCAGGGCCGTGTAGTTGCCGTTGAAGTCGAGCCGCTCCGTCCCGTCGGCGTCCCAGATGCGCGCGCCGGCGCCGCGGGTGATGTAGAACGGATACGGATCGAAGAAGGTCGTGGTGCGGCTGTTGCCGCCCGGCATGACCCGAAGCGCTTCCTCGTACATCTGGCGTGAGCGCGCCGTCTTGGCCTTGTAGTCGTTGACGAGCGTCTCGATGCTCATGGCGCCTCCTCCCAGTGGATGGCCTGGTCGAGCAGGCCGCGGTGGGCGCGCAGGAGATCGTGGGCCTCGGCCACCGTCACCTGCTTGAACGAGACCCGCTGGCCGGGCTTCACCTGGCACAGCCGCCCGATGTCGAACGAGCATACCGTGCCGATCTTCGTGTAGCCGCCCGTGGACTGCCGGTCGGCCAACAGCACGATGGGCTGCCCGTCGCCGACGACCTGGATGCCGCCCCAGGCCACCCCGTCGGAGATGATGTCGTGGCCGCGTACATGCTCGATGCGCGCGCCGCGCAGCCGCGCGCCCATGCGATCGGTCTGCGTCGTCATCTCGTAGGGCGCGTCGAAGAGCGCCCCGAGGCCGCCCGCGGTGAAGCGATCGTCCTGTGGCCCCGGCACCACGCGGGCAATCGGCGCCCCGGTGTAGTCGGGAATGAATTGCCCGAGCACCTGCGCCGGCGCGCCGCCCGAGGCCGCCCCCAGCGGCAGCACGTCGCCCTTGCGCAGGGCGCGGCCCAGATGGCCCCCGAGCTGGCCGCGCAGATACGTCGATCGCGATCCGAGCACGAGCGGCGTGTCGACGCCGCCCGCGACGGCGAGGTAGGCCCGCACGCCTGATGCCGCCGGACCGAGGCGAAGCACCTTTCCCGGCTCGACCTCGAACGCGGCCCAGCGCGGCATGGTGGCGCCATCGAGCGTGACGGGCATGGCCGCGCCGGTCACGGCCACCCAGCGCGTGTCGGCGAACTCGATGCGGGGCCCGATCAGCGTGCACTCGAGCGCGGCCGCGTCGTCCGCATTCCCCACGAGCCGGTTGGCGAGCAGAAAAGCCTCGCGATCCATGGGCCCCGAGGGCGGGATGCCCACGCGGAGCGAACCGCGGCGGCCGAGATCCTGCACGGTGGTCTGCGGCCCCGGGTCGTGGATCAGGAGGTTCATGCGCCGCCCCGGCGAGCCGAGGATGCCCGCGGCGTCTCGATGCGCGGCGTGTAGGTGCCGTCGGCCACGGCCGCGGCGATGGCATCGTACTCGTGGCGTCCAACCGCGGTGAAGCGGACGTGGTCGCCCGCGCGCAGCAGGATGGGATCGGCGGCCGTCGGATCGTAGAGCCGGAGCGGCGTGCGGCCAAGGACCCAGAAGCCTCCGGGGCTCTCCACGGAGTAGATGCAGCATTGAATGCCGCCGATGCTGACGCTGCCGGGCGGAGTCTTGAGGCGCGGCTGCTCGAGGCGCGGGATGAAGATGCGCTCCGGCATGCCCGTCATGTACGGCAGGCCCGGGGTGAAGCCGACGAAGTAGACGTAGTAGTCGGCGCCGGAATGCAGCTGCACCACCTCGTCCGGCGCCAGGCCCAGCTTGGCCGCGGCCGCCTCCAGCTCGAAGCCCAGCTCGCCCTCGTAACAGCACGGCATCTCCACCGTCCGGGCGGGCGGCAGGATCTCGGGCTGCGCGTCGCGCCAGAGCGCGTGGAGCGATCGGGTCAGCTGATCCCACCCGACGGTGAGGGGATCGTAGTAGACGAGCAGGGAGCGGTAGCTGGGAACGGTCTCGGTGACGCCCCCGAGCCGTCGTTGCTGGATCAGGTACTCGAGCGCGAGCACCCGCGCATTGACCTCGCGGTTGATGTCGTCGCCCAGCTCGACCGACAGCGCCTGATCCCCGCAGGGCAGAAAGCGGGGCTCGGCGTAGATGCCCACGCCGCTACAGCGCGGCCAGGGAGCTGTTCGGCACGTCGGTGATGAACATGTGCCCCGGGCTGTGCGTGATCATGAAGGCAGGCTTGGAAGCCAGCGCCACCGCCTGGGGCGTCACGCCGCACGCCCAGAACATCGGCACCTCACCCGCCTTCACGCCCACGAAGTCACCCCAGTCCGGTTTCGAGATGTCCTTGATCCCGAGATGGGCCGGATCCCCCACGTGCACGGGCGCGCCGTGGGCGCCGGGGAAGCGCGCGGAGGCCGTCACCGCCTTGGCCACCAGGTGATGCGGAATGGGCCGCATGGACACGACCATGGGGCCGTGGAAGCGCCCGGCGGGACGGCAGTCGACGTTGGTCTTCCACATGGCCACGTTGCAGCCCTGCTCCACGTGCCGGAGCGGGATGCCCGCGTCCAGGAGCGCCCACTCGAAGGTGAACGAGCAGCCGAGGAGGAAGGCCACGAGATCGTCCCGCCAGAAGGCCTTGACGTCGGTGACCTCGTCGGCGAGCACGCCGTCCTTGTAGATCCGGTAGCGCGGGATGTCCGTGCGCAGGTCCGCGCCGGGGGCGACGCCGACCGGTTCCGGCGAGCCGACGTCCGTCACCTCGATGAGGGGGCACGGGCGCGGGTTGCGCTGGCAGAAGAGCAGGAAGTCGTACGCGTCGTCCTTCGGGAGCACGGCCATGTTGGCCTGCACGAAGCCCGGCCCCAGGCCGGCGGTGACGCCGTGAATCTTGCCGCTGCGGATGTCTGCGCGGATCTCTTTCGGGTGGCGAGCGTCAATCGGCATGAAAGCCTCCGGTTCTCGATGTCTTTCCGAGTCTACTTTTCCGAGTCTACTTCAGGTGGCCCAGCCGGGGCCAGAGCTCCGGATTGCCCAGGACGTGCGGCTTCTCGCCGCGGAGCACGCGGAGCATCTCGGCGGTGACCTGCAGGGCCGTGCCGCGCGTCGTCTCCTCGGTCACGCCGGCGATGTGCGGGCTCACGATCACGTTGTCGAGCTGGAGGAGGCGGCTGTCCGACGACACCGGCTCCTCCTCGAACACGTCGAGGCCTGCCGCGCGGATCTTGCCGGTCTCGAGCGCCACCCGCAGCGCGTCCTCGTCCTGCACCTTGCCCCGCGACGTGTTGATGAAGATCACGCCCGGCTTCATCAGCTGAATGGTGTCGGCGTTGATCATGTGATGCGTCTCGTCCGTGTGCGGCGTGTGGCAGGTGACCACGTCCGCCTGGCGCAGCACGGAGGCGAGGTCGGGCATGGGCTCCACGCCGCGGTTCCTGAGCTCGTCCGCCGGCACGTACTTGTCGTAGGCGATCACGCGCATGCCGAGCGCGGCGGCGGTCTTGGCCACGCGCCGCCCCACGTTGCCCACCCCGATGATCCCGAGCGTGCGGCCGTTCATCTCGAGGAGGCCCTGCCAGCGGCTCTTGCCCCAGTCCGCGAGGCGCGTGCGCCGGTCCACCACCACCGCCTGCTTGGCGAGGGCCAGCATCAGCATGATGGCGTGCTCGGCCACCGAGTTGGAGTTGGAGCCCGGCGCGTGCACCACGGGGATGCCGAGGTCCGTGGCGGCGGGAAGATCGATGGTGTCGAGGCCCACGCCGTGGCGTCCCACCACCTTCAGCTGCTTGCACGCCGCCATGAGGGATCGCGTGCAGAGCGGCTTGGCGCGGAACAGGATGCCCGAGGCCTCCTGGGCCACCTTGACCATGCCCGCTTCCGTTTCCTCGTTCGACACGATCACGCGCGCTTCGCTCTCGAGCTGCTTGATGCCGTCGGCATGGATGGGGCCGGCCAGGATCACGAGGGGCTTCATGTCTCTCCTCTCAGAGGTTGAGGGCCATCTGGATGACGCTGAGGGCCGGGTTGGACTCGAGCGCGTCCCGCCGTCCCGTGTCGACGAAGCCGGCCCGCTCGTACAGGCGCGCGGCGGGGCCGTTGCCTTCGGTGACCCACAGCTCGAGCCGATCGAGCCGGCGGGAGCGCGCCCAGTCGATGGCGCCATCCAGCAGCGCCCGGCCGGCGCCCCGGCCCCGGCCCGTGGGCGCCACCCACATACCGCCGACGTGCCCGGTCTTCGCGCGCTCCTTGTCGAAGAGCCCGAAGCAGAGCCCGATCGGCCGGCCGTCGTCCTCGGCCACGAGCATGACCTGCCCGTCCGGCGTGGTCACGGACTCGGTGAGCCGGATCCAGTGGGCGTCGGACTGGGCCTGCTCGTCCACGTACCGGCGGGCGAAGGCATCCGGCGAGTCGGCCAGCGCGCGGAGCCTCAACTCGCGAAACAGCGCCCACTCACGACGCTCGAGCTCGCGGATCCGCATCGCCCATCACCCGGGCCTACTTGGTCGCCACCAGCACGATGCGGGGCGAGTCCAGGGCGAACGGCCGGCCATCGAGCCCCCCGAAGAGCTCCACGTGGGACCAGCGCTCCGGCCGCAGCATGCGCAGGAGCTCGTGGGCGGAGTAGAGGCGAATCTCGAGCCGGCCCAGGTGGCGCCGCGCGGGCTCCAGCCACCAGTCCATCGCCATCCGGCTCGTGGGGACGTCGAAGCGACTCTCCACGCGCGCCGTGCCCTCGGGCAGGCGCCACGTCTCTTCCGCGGCCAGCTCGCGGACGACGGCGTCGCGGTTGCGCGTGTCGAGCACGAAGGCGCCCCCCCGCTTGAGGGCGGTGCAGAAGCGATCGATGAGGAGGCGATCCTCGTCGTCGGTGAAGAAGCCGATGCTCGAGAAGAGATTGAGGGCGAGGTCGAACTCGCCCGAGAAGTCCATGTCGCGCATGTCCTGCCGCACGAGCTGGAGGGCGACGCCGGCCGCCGCGGCCCGCTCCTTCGCACGGCGCAGCTCGGTCTCCGAGAGATCGACCCCGGTCACGTCGAAGCCGCGCCGGGCGAGGACGACGGAGTGGCGCCCGAAGCCGCACGGCGCGTCCAGCACGCGGCCCGCGGCCGGCGGGGCGACGTGGCCGAGGATCCAGCCGATCTCGGCTTCCGCGTCGACCTCGGACTCGAGACCCCGCGAGATGAGCGGCCACGCTTCCTCGAAGAATCGGCTGTCGAACACGGGCGGCATTATACAGAACTATCGCGAGCAGGGCCTCCGCGACGGCCGGTGGGTCGACACGCTCGTCATGGAGAAGCTGCTCCAGGCGGTGACGCGAAGCGCTCCCAGTGCGACAGGCTCTGCCACGTCACCGGCGTGCGGGGGCGGATGGCCCCCGGCTGCTGGGCGGCGGCGATCCCGAGGCAGATGCACATCTCCGGACTCCACCCGTCGGGCAGGTTCAGCACGCCGGCGACGGCAGCGCGGCTGAACGACGTGACGATGCCGGCCCCCAGGCCCAGCGAGTGCGCGGCCAGCAGCATGGTCTGGGCCGCCGTGCCCACGTCGACGTAGAGTCCCCGCGCGTTCGGCGCCATGCCGAAGGAGCGGGCGCGCTCGACGTCGATGCAGATCGTGATGACGGCCTGCGGACGCTGGAACATTCCCGGCGAGACCATCCGGAGCAGCCTGAGCGTCACGCGGTCCTGCACGGCCACGAACCGGTGCAGCCGCCGGTTCCCGCCGCTCGGCGCCCATCGCGCCGCCTTCAAGACCTCCTCGACCTGCGCGCGCTCGATGGGCTCGTCGGTCAGGGCCCGCGCCACCCGGCGCGTGCGGATCGCCTCCAGCACCGCGTTCGTCACGAGGCGCTCCCGCCGCCGAAGTGGCCCACGAGGTGATCCGCCACGGCGCGGCACACGGCATCGAGCTGGGCCGCATACCTGCTGGGGTCGACGGAGCGCAGCGCGACCTCGGGCAGCGCCTTGAGCGGCCCCGCCAGGAACTCGCGCGTGGCCGGCGACGCGCGCTCGGCCATGAAGTCCGCCAGCCGTCCGGCCGCCGTGAGCAGCCTCAGGGGACCATACTCGGCGGCCTCGTCGAGCTGGGTGCGCGCCGCCGTGATGAGAAACGCGAGGAGCTCGAGCGCCTCGTCTTCGGTCAGCACCATCGCCGATGCCATAGGGTGTTCCTCCGGGAATCTTCGTTCGAGACGCGAAGGATAGCGCAGGCAGGCGACTCCCTCCAGCGGGGTCCTTCGGCATGGGTCGGCGCGGAAGATGCCGGCGAGGGCACATTCGGCGGCAGGCAGGGCCAGGGAAAGGCTCTCCCCCAGATTCGGCGCCATGCGGCCGCCGGTGAGAGACAGGGAGACGTTCCGCCTCTCACATTGGCCGCATGGCGCCCTTGATCA
>Ga0335071_10007942_pt1 | contig 10902 bp, 9 predicted proteins | sample Lox_Sample_15_FD_206724 | JGI IMG/M metagenome (GOLD analysis project Ga0335071, IMG submission 206724) | Soil microbial communities from Loxahatchee National Wildlife Refuge, Florida, United States - Lox_Sample_1.5 | ecosystem: Environmental > Terrestrial > Soil > Wetlands | place: USA: Florida...
CCTCGCGAATTTGCACCGCCATGCTCGCCACGGCTTCGGCACAGATGTTCTGCCCGGTCGGGCCGCCGAGGGCCTCACCGCTGAGTTTAAGGAGAATCCGGCTGTATTTGGGGCGTTTCGCTGTCTTCATGGTTTACATCCTGGTCGCGGCTCGGGTTCCAATGACGCCCATTTCTACCACTGTGCATCCGGGAGGTCAAACTAAAGCGGGGCGCCTGATTTCGAGCTGGGCCCTGAAACAGACCAGTTGTTGCGCTAACGGATGCAGACTTCAGAACGCGGGCCGACTCGGCCTACGATTTAGTTGCCAAATCGCCGGCGGCTGGCAACTCTAGCGCGGCGGCCACAACCGGCGCGGCCTTGAGGTCCGTGCCGGCTCGCCGACCAACAACACTGACACACTCATGAAAGGCATACCGGTTTTACACGTCGAGGCCGACTGCATTGCGCGTGCCTGGGAGCTTTCCCTGATCGAGCTGCACCGGCGGGGCTGCGACCTCAAGACCGAATACGACAAGCCGGAGGACCCGCCCAGCAAAGATGCCACGATGATCATCACCATCACCGACCCGCTGAGCGAGCCGATGATCCACAAGGACTTCCCGGGCGGGCCGGTGGAACTGCAGGAGTACGTCATGGAGGTCTGCGACGGCATCAAAGACCACCTGGTCCGCAATGCCGAGGACCCCAAGGACACACGCTGGGAATATACCTACCACCAGCGGCTCTTTAAGTATGAGGTGCCCGCCCTGAAGCCCTTCGACCAGATCGAGATTCTCTGCCAGAAACTGGCCGGGACGCCGCACACCCGGCGGGCCCAGGCCATCACGTGGAAGGTCTGGGAGGACAACGCCTGTTACGACCCGGCGTGCATGCAGAGTGTCTGGTGCCGTCTGCTGGTGGAGCAAGGCCAGCCGGTCCTCAGCATGAATGTGCGCTTCCGCTCGAATGACGCCTACAAAGCGGCGTTCATGAACATCTTCGCTCTCGTCCAGTTGCAGCAGCGCATCGCCCGGCGCATCGCCGAACTCAGCGGTCAGCCCGTCCAGGTCGGACGCTACTGTCACATGGTGGACAGTTACCACATCTATGGCTCGTACTTCCGTGAGTTCGAGGGCCGCTTCCTCGGGATGCTGCAGAAGCGTTCCTTCGACCAGCGCACCCTGCGCTATGACGCCGTGCGGGAGATGATGGAAGAAGCCCGCCCGGCCATCCTGGAGAAGGCCCGAATGATGGGCCAGGCCTGAAGCGGTGGGCTGCGTCCAAAAGCGCGTCGCCGCAAAATTAGTGCTTCCCTTTTGGCCGGGCTTCGCTATGGTCTCGGAGGGCAAAGCGCTTGCGGCTGCGGGGTGGAACGGCCCTGATAGGACAGCCCGGGCGCGCTGGCTATCAGGCGTGAACGAAACTTTCGACGACAACCCGGAACTGGCCCGTGTGGCAGCCGCGCAGCAACTGCTCTTCCCGGCCAACCCGCGGGCCGTCTGCGAGCAAATGGGGCTCAACTGGTGGGCCGCGCTGAAGCTCCACGACGACGGCTGGCTGAGTTTCCCCCCCGCGGACACGCCACGGCTGGATGAATCCCAGGAGGCGGAATTGCGCTTCGTCGGATCACTCGTTACCGCCGGCTGCGACCGGGGGATGCTCGCCATTCTGCTGAATGAGCTGGGCAAACCCTACGCTTACGATGCCGCCCGCCTCTATTACGACTGGTCGAACCGCCGGTGGCGGCTGCTGCCTGACCCCCACGCCCATCCGGAAGCCATCTTCACCGATTGGCTCGACCACCTGGTCGAGAAGCAGGAGGTCAACTCGCTCGCGGGCATCCTTGAGCTCGGCCAGGATGCCCTGTCCCGCGTCCGCGTCGGCGGCGCGCAAACCGAGTTTGCGCGGCAAAGCTGAAGCGGGACCGGTGCAGCCGCCCGGCGGCGGCGGTGTCCAGCGCGGCCGCCGTGCCACGAAAAGGCCCGCGCATTGAAGAGGTTGGCGCGCCGGGACGTCCAAGGTGTAAAGGAAAAATGATGTGTAAATACATTGCCACATTTGTTGTCATCGCGGGCGGGTGCCTGCTGCCAGCCGGCGCTTCGGCCCAGCAGACCAACACTTGTCCGCTCCCACCCGCAACGAAGCTGGAAGCCTTCGACACCAACGCCGACACGGTCATCATCAAAGCCACCGCCCCGATCGGCACGGTGACCGCCCGCGGCGGGACCGTGGCGGTGCGATGCCGGGAGATCACTGACGCCGGCACGGGCCGCCGGGAGAGCGGCATCATCATTGATCTTGCCTTCGACACGCAGTTGGCGATCACCGCTCTGATTGACTACGACGAGCTGGATGCCTTGCTGGATGGCCTGGAATACCTCGGCAAGCTCGACTGGTCGGTGACTTCCCTGCCCGACTTCAGCGCCAACTATACGACCAAGGGCGGGTTCCGCGCTGCCGCCCGCGGCAGCCGGCGCACCGGCAATATCGAGTTCGACGTGCGCAGCACCCGGCTCATCGGCCCCCGGCTAGCGCTCTCCCGCGACGAGCTCGGCCAGTTGCGCAGCCTGGTTGACCAGGCTAAGGCCAAGCTCGATTCGCTACGAAAAGGCAAGTAGCCCGCGCGCCGTCCGCTCGTTCCACGCCATGAACCGTCTGGCCCGGTTATTTGACGCCCCGATGGCCATGCACACCGCTCACCGGGTAGGGCGCGCAGTCCCTTGCGCGCCGTGCCGCCGCGGCGCCAGACGTCGCCGGGTCGCGGCGCGCAGGGGACTGCGCGCCCTGCCTCCCCCGTTGAGCGGAGCCGGGCTGGCAGGTTTGCCCGGAATCGGCAGCCGAACCGCTCCGGCCTTGCACAGATTGCGGCGGGCCGTGATCGGTGCCTGCCTCGGCGCCCTCGGCGTCGCTGCGGTGGCGAACTCGCGCGGGGCGGACGAGCCCTCCAGCCTTGGCGGCTGCGCCCTGCGCTATGGCTCGCTGATGACGGAGCATTGGCTCACGGTGGACCTGACCCAGCAAATCGAGCGGGGTCTGTCATACGCGGGTGGCAGCGGGGCGGCGAAGCCCAGCGCCGACCTGGCAAAACTGCAGGCGGCGGTCGCGGCGGAGGGCCAGGAGTTGGATCGGGCGCGCAGCCGCTACAAGGTCTGTTTCGCCACTAACACCACCGACGGTCTGCGACAGCTCAGCCGGGCGCTGGACGGCATTGCGGCGGCTGAAGCCGACGACAGCGCGGCAGCGGCGGCATTGCTACAGGCAGTCGGCAGCCAAAGTGTCGGGCACGAATTCCGCGCCTTGCCCGTGACGGACGCAGACCTTGCCCCAGCCTGGGACGCCCACCGGCTGATCGGCCGCCATTACCGCCCGACGCGCATTATCTTTGGCAGCACGGGCAAGGCGGGTGACGACCGGACCCTGCCCCTGCGCTTCGACTTCGGCAGCGGTGTGTTCGGCTTCTATGTCCCCATGGCCACTTCGAATAAGCTGGCGATCGCCGACTCCGTGCGGACCCAGACCGACCCGCAGTTCACATGGATGCGCACGAATCATTCCGGCTACCACTATTGGGCCGGCGTGTATAACAACCAGAACACCTACCTCGCGCCGTGGTTCCTCCAGCAGCACACGAACGAGGACGACATCTGGATGAAGCTGGCGGACGGTAAAGTGCTCCGCGACAAGGACTGGGGCCAGGTCAACATCTGGAATGCGGACATTCGCAGCTACATCCAGGACTACTGCGAGACCCAGGGCCGCACCTTCCGGCACGATCCGTTCCTCGTGTGTTACGATTATACGGGCGAACCGCATCCGTACGCCGCGCAGCCGCCGGGCCAGCCGCAATACTCGGGTTACAACGAAAGCGCGGTGCAGGCGTTTCGCGCCTATTTGCGCCGGAAGTTTGGGAGTATCGCCCGGCTCAACCAGGCGTGGCCGGCAAAGTATGCCGGGTTCGAGGCCATCGAGCCGCCGCCCGACCCCTACCTGGCCCCGCCCGCCCCGGCCACGCCGCTGCGTTACGAGTTCGAGCGCTTCCGCTGTGACAGCCATGCGCGCTACTGGCGGCTGGTGTATGACGCCTATCGCAAGGGCGACCCCGCCAAGCCGATCGAAGCCAACGCCGGCATGTTCATGAGCGGCTGGCCCGTGGAGGGCCTGGACTCCTATCAGCTTCAGCGCGCCGGTGTGGCCGACTGGGTGGACATGCACATGAACAACTTCTGGCCCAACCTGCCGGAGCAGATCTACCTCTACAGCCTCTGCCGGCTCACGCGCAAGGTGCCCGTCGAGTTCGAATACGTCTGGTCCTTCCCGCGCACCGGGCCCTTTGATGACGCCAGCGAAGCGGACTTCAGCGCCACCTGCCAGGCGAGCGTCTGGCGCAACCTCGCCTGGGGCAAGCAGGTCCTGGTCTTCTTCGACTTCTACTATGATTGGCCGGCCTATCATAACGCCTTCCTCGACCGGGACCTGGGCTACTCGATCCTGCGCCCGTCGGCCTGCGTGGTGCCGGTAACCAAGCGCCGGGCGCTGCGCTTCAACGACATCCTGCTGCGGACCGAGGTGGCCACGCCGCCCATCATCGTGCTTGAGCCGACGGCGTCCATCCTCAACAGCCCGCAGTTGCACCCGAATAAGAGCTTCAGCTACCACAGCCACGTGGCGGGCAAGGACGTGCATGAGCTGCTGTTCCCGGCGAACTACCCTTTTCTTTACGTGCCCGAGCAGGCGGTGCTGGACGGGTATTCCCTCAAACAGCATCGCGTCATCATCCTGCCCGAGGCGCCCTACCTCCCGACCGGCATGACCGATCGCCTGCTCTCGTGGGTCAAGGCGGGCGGCACGCTCATCAGCTTCGGCGTGCCGGGCATCTGGACCCCTTACGGCGCCAATGACCTGCGCCTGGTCAGCGCCGCGTTCGGCCCGACCGAAGTGAAGGACGAGCGGCCCGGCGAATGGAAATGGTCCTGGAGCATTGCCGGCAGCGGCCCCAAACCGGTCCGGGAACTCAACAATGCGGCGGGCCAATTGGCGGCGGCGCTCGTGACGCTTGGGCGAGGTCGCGTCCTGGTTGCCACCGGCGCCTTCGAAACGCCGGAACTGCGCCGCCTCTTCTACGAGGTGCTCGACCTGGGCATTGGCCGCCGGCCCGCCGCCTGCCAGCGGGACGCGTTCGAGCTGGTGCTGCGCCAGGACCCCCACGGCCACCGCTTTCTGTTCGCGCTCAATCCGGACCTGCGCGCGACCCGCGAAGACCAGGTAACCGTCGCCGGGCAATGCTCGCATTGCACCGATTTGGGTGTCGGCTCCGGCGTGCCTGTGCCCGCCCGCGCGGCCAGCGGCCAGACAGTGTTTGCACTGCGCCTCCATCCCGGGGAAGGGACGGTCATCTCGCTCGCGCGGTGAGGGGGCGTCCAGCCAGCCAAGCCGTGGCCGGAGCGGTTCAGTGTTCGTGGAGGAAGGTGTCGGAGAGCGAGCCGCGCTCGGTGCGAACGACGGTGCCGGTGCCCACATGGTGGCGGAGGAACCATCCCTGGCTCGTCTCCAGCACGAATTGCACGCGGTCCGAGCCCGCTACGACCGAGTTCGTGTTGTGGGGTTGCAAGTCGTGAATCTCCAGGATAACGCCGTCGGGGTCAATATAGGCCGCCGATAGCGGCAAGGGACAGTTCATCATCCAGAACGAAGCCCGCTGTGGCGCCGGCAGCACGAACAGCATGCTCGCGTTCTCCGCGAGGTTGGTGCGAAACATCATCCCGGTTTGCATTTGCCGCTCGGTCAACGCCAGCTCGGCGGTCATCTCCTCCGCCCCCAGCCAGATCTTCATCGTCGGCAGCTTCGGTTGCGCCTCGGTCGGCAGGCCCGAGCTGGCCGCGGGCCCGGCCGCCGGCGGCGGCGCCTGCTTGCAGCCGGGGCCACAGCCGCCGCACACGGCGATCGCCAGCAGCAGCGTCAGGATGCGCCATCGTTTCATGCCTCAAGCTTGGAGAAACACCGCGCCTTTTTCAACCGTGATCGGAACCTCGGGAAACCGCTTAACCTCAGGACCGGCGCAGACGCTTGCCCTCCTGCCCGGCCAGTCTTGAAGGCGCCATTTGGCGAACCGCGCTCCGCCGGCTGGCTAGGGGTGTGATTGGGACCGCCCCGAGGTGGAATAGCCGGCCCGCGGGGCCATCGGCTCGTATTTCGGGGCAGTATAAACCGGCGCCGAAGGTGTTATCGGTCGCAACTCGTTCCGCACGGGAGCGGTGAGGCTCGGCTTGGCGGGCGCGGTGTTCCACATCGGCCCATTCTGCTGGAAGCCTGGGGAAACATTGGGGGTGCGGGCATAGCTTCCCGGCGAAGTCCCTGCCGGCGTGCTGAATGCCCGCCGTGTGGCTTCGAGGTCCCGCACCGATACCTGGCGCAGCGGCTTGCGCGTCGCGGCCTCAACCCGTTGCACGTCAATGCCTCGGTTGGACACGCGGCCGTTCTGGGGCACGACGAAGTTGTTGTTTACCGTCGTCTGGTTATAGACGGCGCTCGCATAGCTCGCCGAGAGGCGGCTATCGAAGGGATGCCGGTCGGTGAAATGACTGTAGCTGACGAACGTGAACGATGACGCGGCCAGGCCAAACCCGTAATTTGCGCTTACGGCCTGGCCATGGTAAGTCCATCCGATTCCGGCGGTGAGATGGGCCCCCGGCGGCAGCGGCGCCCAACCGCAATAGCCCGGCGCCTGGCGCCAACACACCCACGCCGGCCCCCAAACCCGGTCCGGGCACCAAATCCAACCATACGCCGGATACCGGCACCAGCGGCCGTAATGAAACGGCGCCCAGCCCCACGAGTAATACGAGTTCCAATACCACCCGCAATCCGTCCACATCCAGCAGCCGTCCTGGCAGTAGGGTTGCCAGTAGGGATTAACGACCACCACCGTCGGCTGCCAGCACCAGCCGTATCCCGGCACAAGCATCCACGTTCCATAAGGAGCCAGGGCATCCGAGTAGTCCGTGTAGTCGGCCGTATCCGGCGCCGGCGGCGCAGTGCTGGCGGTGGCGGGCGGCGGCGGGGCCGGGCTCTCTGGGGTCGGGGCGGGCGGCGCCGGCGACATTGCCGGAGGCGCGGCGGGCGTGGCCGATTGTCCCTGCGCCGGCGCCGAGCGCTCGACGAGCGCCTGGAGCACCGGCGATGAGATTCCCAGGTCGCGCAGGTAAACGATCTGATCCGCGCTGACAGCCGACGCCGGTGGCGATCTCTGGATGTAAGCCAGAATGACGTCATCGCTCAGACCGGACTCGGCCAGGCGAATGACCTCCGCCAGTTCCGGTGACAAATTCGGCTTGGGCGCCTGAACCGCGGCGGGCGGCGGCGCATTCGTGTCCGCCGGAACTGAAGCCGGCGACACAACGGCATCGGCTGTGTTGGTCCCCTCCCCCTCCACCGCCGGCCCGACATCGCTCGCGGCAACGACCCACCCGGACAACACCGCCGCAGCGGCCACGTATCGCACTATCACATTCTGCGCTCTCATAATACACGCCGCCCCGTAGCACTAGTCTGCCTAAGCTTAAGCCCGCCCGGCTGAATTTCAACTGCTCGCGCTCTATGCGCTACCCCTGCGGCACCCGCAGTTGGTCGAACGTCACGCCCTCGCGGCGCGCCACCGTCGCCTCGACCCGCGGCACGTACATCTGCGTCTCCGCCGGAAGGCGCGTGGCGATGGCGTCGTAGGCATGCGCCTTGCGCTCTTTCAGCAGGCGCTGCACGGTGCCCTCGCCGGCGTTGTAAGCCGCCAGGGCCAGGCGCCAGTCCTGGAACTGCGCGTGCAGGGAGGCCAGGTATTTGGCCGCGGCCTGGGCGCTTTCCTCGGGCCGCAAGCGGTGGTCCAGCGGCCAGGTTGGCAACCCGTAGCGCTTGGCCGTAGCCGGCATAAGCTGGAACATGCCGGCGGCCCCCGCCGGGCTGCGCGCCCGCGGGTCAAACGACGATTCCACCTCGGCAACCCAAACCAGTTCCGGCGGGACCTTCTGCGCCGTGAAGATCGGTTTCAGCAGCGGCACGTACGGCTTGGCCGCGTCCGGCCAGGGCCGATCGGCGAGCCGCTTGACCCAGACGGCCCGTTCCAGCTTCGGCGGCGGATTGGGCGCCCGCCGGGGCGGTTGGCCCGGCTCGACCTTCGGCGGCGGCAGGGTGCGCTGGAACTCATCGGCCACGTCGAGATAATCCAGTTGGGCCTTGAGCCAGGCGGCGTAAGGCTGCGTCTCCTCATAGCCTTCCAGCAACGGCAGAATGGCCTTGGCGGTGTCTTTGAGCGCCGCAACATCAATAACGTATGGGCCCTGCAACTGCTCCTGGATCTGCTTGAAGACCTGCTTGACCTTATCCCGGTCCACCTGCTGCAAGGCGCGCAGCGCATCGTCGTCCAGGTTCTCCTGTGCCCATTGGTCGGCGGAGTCCATGAGTTCGTCGAGGTTGACCGCGTCGTCCGGTCCCGCGAGGCACCGCGAACCGAAGAGCAAGAGCGCAAGAAGGCAGAGCGTTCTCATGAACGCCAGGCGCTAAAGCGCCGGACCCAGGCCCCGCGCGGCATATTCCGCCCGCGCCGCACTGTCAACGGGGCGGTCCTGGCAATTGCATCTTCGGATTACGCTAGTGCTCACAGCGCCAGAATCTGATCCATCTTTGCGGAAATTTGCTTCAGGCGCTCGGCGGGGTCCACGCCCTTGGGTTGCCAGGCGGGCTCGGCGGTGGCCCAGCCGTGATAGCCGATCTCGTCCACCGCCTTCATCACCGCCGGCCAGTCGTTGTCGCCTTCGAGGTATTCGACGGCAAAGCCGGCGCGCAGGCCCGCCTGCTTCATCTTTTTGCGGCTATATTCCTTGAAGTGCAGCTTTTGAATCCGCGGGCCGAGGATGCGAATCCACTGGTCCGGCCACCCCAGGTAGATGACGTTGCCGACGTCGAAGTGCCAGCCCGCCGCCGGGCTGTGGAATTCATCCACAAAGCGCGCGGCTTCGAGCGGGCTGAGCAGGAAATGGTTCCAGACGTTCTCGAAGCCCAGCTTGACGCCCAGTTCTTCCGCCAGCGGCACCGCCTGGCGCAGGCCGTCCTGCGCGCGCTGGTAGGCGACGGCATAGGCCACGGCTTCGGTGACGCCGCCGGGCACGACCAGGATAGACGTGGCGCCGTAGCGTTTGGCATCGCGCAGGGCCTGCTTCACCCCCGCGACCGCCTCGGCGCGTTTCGCGGCGTCCGGGTGGGAAAGGTCGCGCGAGTGCTGGCCGCAACTGACGGTGGCAACGATCAGGCCGGTCTTATCCCGGGCGCGCAGCACTTCCTCCTGGTCCAGGTGGCTGGGCGGCTCGATGCCGTCGAAGCCGGCGCCCCTGGCGGCCTGGAACTTCTCCAGCACGGTCTTGCCCGGCGCCGCGGCATACCAGATGCCTTTCTTGAGGTTGCGGCTCATGGCGATGGCGCGGGATCGTAGGGAGGGACGCGGTGGGACGCGTCGCCACCCGGAGAGGTCTGGCTCATAGAGCGAGGATCCTTGTCAAACGGTCGGCCAGGTCTTTGAGCCCCTCCGGCGTGTCGCCGCCGGGCTGCTCCGTCATCACCCAGCCCCGATAGCCGATTTCGTCCACCGCTTTCATGACGGCGGGCCAGTTGTCGTCCCCCTCCATTAGCCGCACGTCGAAGCCCTTCCAAAGGCCCTGGCTGTCGCGCTTTGTGCGGCTGAACTCCTTGATATGGAACTTCTGGATGCGCGGGCCAAGGATGCGGATCCACTGCTCGGGCCAGCCGTAATTGATGACGTTGCCGACGTCGAAATGCCAGCCGATGGCCGGGCTGTTAAACTCATCTACGTAGCGGGCCGCTTCGAGCGGGCTGAGCAGGAAGTTGTTCCAGACATTCTCACAGGCGATCTTAACGCCCAGCTCCTCGGCCAGGGGGAGGGCCTTGCGGATTTCCGCCTGCGAGCGCTGGTAGGCGTCGTTGTAGGCGATTTCCTGGTTGACGACGCCCGGCACCAGCAGCACGGAGGAGGCCCCATATCGCTTGGCGTCGCGCAAGGTTTGCTTGAGCGATTCCAGGCCTTCGGCACGGACCTTCGGGTCAGGGTGCGAAAGCGGCTTCGCCCAATGGTCCCGGCCGCAGACGCTGGGGATGGTCAGGCCGGCCGCGTCGCGCGCGCGCAGCACCTCGTCCTGGTCCATGTGGCTCATCATCTCCGTGCCCTCGAAGCCGGCTTCCTTGATGGCCTTCATCTTCTCCAGCACCGAGCCTTTGACGCCCACGGTCGCCCACATGATGCCCTTGTGGATGGGACGCTTGGGAGCAGCGGGGGCGGGCGGTGTCTCCTCGGCGCCCAACATGCTTGGGGTTAGCGCCGTCAGCGCGAGCGCGCCGGCGCCGGATTGCAGGAATTCACGTCGGTTCATAACCCAGTTCAAGCAAGGCGCGTCACTCCCGGCATGGCCATCGGCGCAATGTCGAGCTTCATCTTCCAGTCAAGCGGGTCGGGCACCAGTTTCTCCTGCGAGTTCATGGCTTGCTCCCAGGTCACTTCCTGGCCGGTATAGGCGGCCATGCGTCCCATGATGCCCATCAGCGTGCTGTGGGCCATCCGGTCGCCATCGTTGATCGGCTGGCCGCTGCGGATGCTGGCAAAGAGTTCGTTGTGCTCGACCTGATACATGTCCGTCTTCGGCCCTTTGTAACGCCAGTTCTCCTTGCCTTTGATAAACGGCGCCCCCCATCCCTGGATTTTGCCGATGCCGGCGGTGCCCATGAGGTAATCCGAGTTATCCGTGTAGGTGTTGCCGGTCTGCCGCTGCCCCACGAAGGCGCGCACGTCGTCGGGGAATTCGTAAACGACGAACATGTGATCGAAGATGTCGCCCTGGTTATTCGGGGTTTGCCGGCCGCCGACGG
>Ga0335071_10007943_pt1 | contig 10901 bp, 11 predicted proteins | sample Lox_Sample_15_FD_206724 | JGI IMG/M metagenome (GOLD analysis project Ga0335071, IMG submission 206724) | Soil microbial communities from Loxahatchee National Wildlife Refuge, Florida, United States - Lox_Sample_1.5 | ecosystem: Environmental > Terrestrial > Soil > Wetlands | place: USA...
ATGTACTCGTCGAGCGCCGCCGTGACCGCCTCTTTCTTCGTTGCATATCCGCCAATTTGCCGTGCTTCTTCAATGAGCTTGTCATCCAAAGCCAGATTAGTCGCCATGTTTACACCTGCAAATGTGTATAGTATAACACATCAAAGTGTGTAAAGCCGTATACCTTTAGTTCTTCTGCAGGGGCCAAGGCCGGGCCATGTCGTCACTGCCCACCTCGCCTTGCTGCGAGTACAATCTCCCCGAACCCTGTTACCCCGGAGCCCCCATGCGATTGCGTCCGCTGGTTGTCGCGTCGTTTCTACTCCTTGCCGTCTTCGTCGCAGCCCAACAACCCTCTGCTTCTAACCCTGCTTTTACGCAGCAATACCAGTCCGCGCGCGCCGCTCTCGATGCGGGCCAGTACCAGGACGCTCTCGACGGCTACAAGCGGGCGGCAAAACTCTCGCAGCAGCCTTGCGCGGAATGCTTTATGGGCATGGCCGTCGCCGACACCCACATGGCACGTCTCAACGAGGCGCTCAACGCCTGCGATAAGGCCATCGCGGCCGCGTCCACCGACCAGGCCCGGGCGGAAGCGCATATCCTGAAAGGCAAGGCACTGCTGTCCATCGACCTTGGCCCTGCGGGCAACTACAACAAGCAAGTACAGCAGGCCGAGCAGGAATTTCGCACCGCTGTCGAGCTACAGCCGAAAGACCCGGTCGCGCGGCTCAATCTGGCGTTCGCGCTCGTCCGCCAGATGAAAGACGATGGCGCTAAGGCTGAGCTCGAACAGTGTCTCGCGTTGCACCCGCCGAAGAGCATCTCCGACGCCGCCAACCAGCTGCTCGCCAACCCGCGCACCGGTCGTGAACCTTTGGCCCCGGAATTCCAGGTCACCACATTGCAGGGTGAAACGCTCTCCCTCAAACAGCTTTCCGGCAAGATTGTTGTGCTCGATTTCTGGGCCACCTGGTGCCCGCCTTGCCGCGCCTCGGTCGGCGAGTTGAAGGAGCTGACGAAGAAATATCCTGACACTGTCGAGCTCATCAGCGTCAGTGCCGACGAAAAGGAAGGTCAATGGCGCGACTTTGTGGCCAGCAAAAAGATGACCTGGCCGCAGTACATCGACGCCGACGGCCACATGCGCAAAACCTTCAATGTGCACGCCTTCCCGACCTATGTCGTCATCGACAGTGACGGCTTCGTGAAACAGCGCATCAGCGGTATGAATCCGCAAGAGACCGTGGTTCACCGCCTGAAGGAAACCCTCGCCTCCATGCCGCAATCGTCGGCTGCTGCCGGGCAGAAGTGAGCGGCGTTGGGCCCTCGCGTAGTACCACCCGGTCTGCTGGGAATTTCCTCGCCGCGGAAGAGGAAAGATATTGTCCTCCGTGTAAGGGCGTTGTCAGGCAGGCATGGACAGCCAAGAGCCAAATGCGATCTCTTGTTCCGCGGCCCGCGCGGCATTGCAAAGCGTGATTGGAAGGCACCCTCGACGCAACAAGGTCGGATCGGGCAATTGCCCTGCAGCCGTGAGCAATCGCCTGTTGGTAGCTACCAGAAGATGGCTCTCGGTTGGCTTGGCATGTAATTGACGACGCGCCCCGCCAGACACGTTACAAGAAGGTTCGCAAAGCGTCCGCGTCTTATTGCTTAAACACGACCATCGCCAATGGAGGCAAATTCAGCAGCAGCGATTGCTTGTGGCCGTGGCTTTCGATGGCTTCGGTATTCACTCCCCCAAAGTTGCCCTCATCCGTTCCGCCGTAGATCGCGGCATTGCTGTTGAGGACTTCGTTCCAATGTCCAGCCTTCGGCACGCCGATGCGATAACCGCGGCGCGGCACCGGAGTGAAGTTCAGTGCGACGACCAGTGGGCTGGAGCTGTCCTTGCCGTAGCGCATGTACGCCAGGACGCTATTGTCGGAGTCGTCGGCGTCGATCCAGCGCATGCCGTCGGGGCTGAAGTCGAGCTCGTGCATGGCGGGCTCACCGCGATAGAAGGCGTTGAGGTCGCTCACCCAGCGCTTGATGCCCTGGTGTGATGGAAAATTGAGCAACACCCAGTCAACCTGGCTCTCGTGGTTCCATTCTTTCCACTGGCCGATCTCGGCACCCATGAAGAGCAGCTTCTTGCCGGGTTGCGTGAACATGTAGCCGTAAAGCAGGCGCAGGTTGGCGAACTTCTGCCAGTAATCTCCCGACATCTTGTTGATGATCGATCCCTTGCCGTGCACGACTTCGTCGTGGGAAAGCGGCAGGGTAAAGTTCTCGGTAAACATGTACAGGCCACGGAAGGTCAGCTTGTTGTGGTGGTACTTGCGGTGAATTGGGTCCTTCGCCATGTACTGCAGCGTGTCGTGCATCCAGCCCATGTCCCATTTCATGCCGAAGCCGAGACCGCCGATGTAGGTCGGGCGCGATACCATCGGCCATGCGGTGGACTCCTCGGCGATCGTCTGGATGTCGGGGAAGTCCTGGTAGGCGTCGTGATTAACCCGTTGGAGGAGCGACACTGCATCGAGGTTCTCGCGGCCGCCGTACTGGTTCGGAATCCACTCGTTGTGCTTGCGGGAATAATCGAGGTAGAGCATCGAGGCAATCGCGTCCATGCGAAGCCCGTCGATGTGATAGACGTCGAGCCAGTACATCGCATTGCTGACAAGGAAGGAGCGGACCTCGTTCCGGCCGTAGTTGAAGATGGCCGACTTCCAGTCGGGATGGAAGCCTTTGCGGGGATCGGCGTGCTCGTACAGGTGCGTGCCGTCGAAATAGGCAAGACCGTGCTGGTCGTTGGGGAAGTGCGACGGTACCCAGTCGAGAATGACGCCGATGTTGTGCTGGTGCAGGTAGTCGACCAGGTACATGAAGTCCTGTGGTGTGCCGAAGCGTGACGTGGGTGCGAAGTAACCGGTGATCTGATAGCCCCAGGAGCCGTAGAACGGGTGTTCCATGACGGGAAGAAACTCGACGTGAGTGAAGCCGAGTTCGTTGACGTAAGCCGCAAGGCGGGGCGCGAGCTCGCGATAGCTCATCCAACGGTTGCCGTCGAACTGATGGCGCATCCAGGAACCGACATGGACTTCGTAGACTGATATCGCCGCGTCGAAGCCGTTACGGCGATGGCGCGTGCGCATCCACTCAACGTCACCCCATTCATGGTCCAGGTCCCAGACGATGGAGCCGGTGCGCGGCGCGGTTTCGCAATGGTAGCCGAACGGGTCGGCCTTATTGACCCGATACATGTGGAAGCGCGAACGGATGTGGAACTTGTAGATAGAGCCCTTGCCAAGGCCGGCGACGAAACACTCCCAAATGCCGGAGTGGCCGCGAGGGTTCATGGGCGTCGAGTCCGGGTTCCAACCGTTAAAATCGCCCACCACGGAGAGGCGTTCAGCGTCGGGAGCCCAGACGGCGAAATAGGTGCCGGGGTGGCCGTCGACGGTGACTAGGTGTGAGCCGAGCTTGTGATACAGGCGGTTGTGGCTGCCCTCGTTGAAGAGGTGGAGGTCAACGTCGGTGAGCAAGGTGGAGCCTTCGAGTGCCAGCGGTGGCATGGGGCGGTCTCCTGGTCGCAGAAACCTAATTAGGGTAACACCGGTTCGTATCAGGGTGCGGCTTCAGCCGCACCGCACCGCGCTACATACATGCCGGGCTTCAGCCCCTGGCCGGGTGCCGCGTGGCGATTTTCCAAGCAGAAGAATGCCGGGTACGATGCCCCGGCAGAAGAAATCGGGAGTGGGTGCGATTAGAGATCGATCTTGCGGCGGAGGAGACCGGCGAGGCCGAGGATGCCGCAGCCGAACATGACCAGCGTGCCGGGCTCGGGCGTGGGAGAAGCAGCAAGGTTGAATTCGCCGCCACGCACGTCGCCGACGTAAGGCCCTGTGCTCAACAGCACGCCCGCCTGCGTATATTGTTCCAAATTGCCGGTGCCTCCGGCGTACGTGGCGTAAACGAGCCAAAGGGTCCCATCCGCCGGATCCAGCGCTAACGCGGCGTTTCCGATGTGCCCCGTACTGAACGAACTCAGAAGCGTCCCGTTAAGCGAGTAGTCCGCCACTGTCGAGTTGCCAAGCCCGGAGATCCAAAGAGAATTGTTCCCCGAATCGTACGTGATTCCAAGCGGGTTCGTGCCAGCGGCGGTAAACAGCCCGACGGGATTGGTAAAGTCGCGAGCAGTCTGGTGAACGGTTCCGGTGGTTAGGTTAACAAGATAGTTGTGGGTGCCATCGGAGGTTGAATCTTCCGTACCATCATCGCCGAAGAGCGAAGGCAGGACATAGGTCGTTCCGGTGGCGGTTCCGCTCAAGGTGTATTGGCCACCAGTCTGACGTTGAGAGAAATACTCGTAGCCCGTTGTTCGCACATCGCCGTCTACGGCAATGGGGATCTCCCATGGTGGATCATAGTGTTCCGGGAAGCTAGTCATGCTATGGCCTTGGACGACGTGAATGTCATAAGCAGAAGAAGAGGGGTAGTTGACATATGTCAGGTACAAGGGGCTGGTTGGGCCGGCGCCGGCGTACGCTGCTGCGGCAAATGTAACTGCGACGAATGCGACCGCTGCGAGGGATGGAGCTTTCATCCGAGATTCCTCCGTTTTCTTCTACGAACTCGATTCCACCCAAAAGTGGCCGATCTTATCCCCCCCCCGGCAAAAATAGCAAGCTATGATTCCGATTTTTCTGGGTCTTCATACCGCATACAGCACAGCCCGACGTGTCGGCGGGCACTGCCGGGCAAAAGCAGCAAGAGAAACGCCGGGGCAAACACCCCGGCGGAAGCGAACAGAAATAAATCCAATCGTGCCTTTTCTGGCTACTGGCTAAAGGATTCGTATCAGGGTGCGGCTTCAGCCGCACCGAAGCGACCAACCATACCTTCCGGGCTCTAGCCTCCTGGCAACTTGACTCCCGCCCCCTATCACGCCCGCCTGTGACCTACGCCCTTTCGCCCATTCCGCTTTCTGCGTACAAACAACTGCGGTGAGCTGGGGGAATGGTGTTTTTCGTTGCTGGCGCACCCCAGGGTGCAGCCATCGGGCTCCTTGAAAATCTCGCCGACGTAGCTAGGGCATGGCACCAATTGGCCTATGTACCCTATGTACTTCAATAGTATGTACTCTATGTACTGTATGACTTTTATGTGTCGAAATCGGCCTCAAAACCCAAGCTAAGTACTATATTTTACTAATGGATACGTGTAACTCCTTACGATTGAATTATTTGCAGAAAAATTTCCCGCAACCCCATGATTTTAAAGGGCGAAACTTCTAAATTTTTGCTAGGCTGCTCGATATGCCCAGAACTGCAAAACACCTGCTCCAGATACAGCTCTCCGACGACGAGAGACGCCGCCTGAAAACCCTCGCCGCCAGTCGGGGAATGACCCTTCGCCAAGCCGCACTCGCTGCCTTTGCGGCTTGGGAACAAAACCTCTCCCACCCGGCGCCACCCGCCAGCCAACCCCGCAAAACCCCGGAGTCGAAGCCAAAGAACTGGCTCCAGCATGCAGCCAAGCTCGATTGGACGAAGTGCCCCGAGGTAGAGATCTTGGCGGGCAAAGACAGGCGGCTCTGGGTTCTTCGCGGAACGCTGTCGCCTCTGTCTGACATCCTGCAATGCGTCGAGGATGACCATTCGGTTGAAGAGATCGCCGATATTTTCCAACTCGATCCGGCGCAATTGACCAGCGTGCTGAAATTCGCGGGGCTCCCATGACCGCGGAAAGGGCGATACGCGCATAGCGGGTGCTCCGTTCGCACACGGTCGCGTGACAGCGGGCACTGCGGCGAATTTGTAACGGGTGTTTCATTGCAGTGGCGGCGTGCGGCCTGCCGTGAATAAGCCCGCGAAGCAGATACCCGCGCGCCGACCGCAACGTGAAGGAGCACAGCATGGCTGACAAGAAAGCGGACCTCGCTGGACCCGGCATTGGCGACTATCTCGAACTGGAGAAAGTCCTGCCCGCCGATTACAGCTCGTTGCTGTCACCCAAAGAGACGCAGAAGGCGCTCTTCGAGGTGAAGCGCTACATCGAAGACAACCTCTGCAAAGAACTCAACCTGATGATGGTGGAAGTGCCGCTCATCGTGGACGAGGAAAGCGGCGTGAACGACCTGCTTGATCGCGACGGTTCGAGGACGCCGATTTCATTCCACATTTCCAACGATCGCGACAAGCACCCGATCAATGCACAGGTCGTACAGGCGGCCACGAAGTGGAAGAGAATGGCGCTGAAGCAGTTCGGCGTGCAACCGGGTGAAGGAATCTGCACCGATATGCGTGCCGTGCGCAAGGACTATTTCCTCGATCACGATCATAGCGCTTACGTCGATCAGTGGGACTGGGAACGCGTGATTACACCCGATCAGCGCAACCTCGACTTCCTGAAGGACGTCGTGACCAAGATCTGGAAGGTCATCGTCGGCGCGGAGAAGTATGCGCAAGCGTTGTTCCCCAAGTTGAAAGACCCGCGGCATCCGAATCTACCGGAAAAGATTACATTCCTGCATGCAGAAGAAATTCTCGACATGTTCCCGGACATGGCGCGCAAGCAGCGCGAGACTGCGATCCTGCAGACGTATCCGGCGATCTTCATCATCGGGATTGGATGGATGCTGAAAGACGGGTACCCGCACGAGATGCGCGCGGCGGATTACGACGATTGGGTGACGCCGACGCATCCGAAGAATGGCCATCTGATGCATGGGCTGAACGGAGACATCCTGGTATGGAACCCGGTCACGCGGCGTCGGCATGAGCTGTCGTCGATGGGCATTCGGGTGAACGCGGAGTCGCTGAAGAAGCAGCTTGAGCTGACGCATCAGCTCGACTTTCTGAAATATCCGTATCACCAGGCAATCATCAACCATGAGATTCCGCTTAGCATCGGCGGTGGAATTGGACAGTCACGGACGATGATGCTGCTGCTGCGCAAGGCGCACCTCGGAGAAGTGAGCGTTACGGTTTGGCCGAAGGTGCTGAAAGACATGTGTGAGAAGAAGAACATTCACGTACTCAATTAGCAATCTAGCTCGGGCGGCCTAAGGGCCGCCTGACGTTTGTAAGGAAGTGAGGCATATTAAAGTTGCTTGCGCGACCCGAAAGCGCGATCGCGGATGATAACAGTTATCTCTTGTATTGTTCGCGTCTCCACTTCCCTAGCCGATCTTGCACAATTGGCGAACGGAGCGTCTTCTCGGCGTTCTCTGCTACATGCCCCTCCTCGTCGCGCTTCGGCGCGGACTTCATGTAACGTGCGGTCATGATTAGCGCGATGAGAATACCGATTCCAACTGCCCAATTCATCAATGCCTCCTTGTGTTTACGAGCAATCGCCAATGCTCCATTGCGTCCACAGAATCGGACGCTCGAACTTCAAGAGGCTAGGCTTGCGCGCTCAACTGGATTGCTTCTTTCTGACCTTCAGCATCTCCCACGCCGCATCTGGAACTTTGCGGCCCAACAAGCTGAACGAGCTGGAACCGGCGAGCATTTCGCCACCATCCATATACACCATCTCGCCGTTGACGTAGCCCGCTTGTTCGCTGACGAGGAACGCGGCAAGGTTGGATATCTCGTCGAGGGTTCCGATGCGATGAAGTGGATTATGTTCGATGAGCGCTTTCTCCATGGCATCAGTCGGCAGCAAGCGCGAGAAAGCACCTTCGGTGCGAATGGCTCCCGGCGCAATCGCTACAAACCGGATGCCGCGGCCTCCCCACTCGACCGCCAAGCTGCGCGTGAGTGCAAGCACGCCCGCCTTGGAGACCGCGCTGGGAACGACGTACGCGGAGCCAAGTTCGGCGTATGTGGTCGCAATGTTGAGCACGACAGCAGGACGCTTGTCGGCGAGCCAGCGCTTGCCGCAAGACATAGTCATATTGATCGTGCCCTTGAGGACGATCCCAATGACGGCGTCGAATGCACGTGCCGAGAGGGTTTCCGTCTTCGCGAGGAAGTTGCCCGCAGCATTGTTGACGAGGATGTCGAGAGGGCCTTTTGTCCAAATCTGTTCGATCGCCTTTTCGACGTCATCGTCATAGCGGACATCGCAGGTGAAAGCCTCGCAGGTGCCTCCGGTCGAAGCAGAGAGTTCTTTGGCAGTTTTCTCGACCACTTCGGCCCGGCGACCGCAGATGTAGACCGTAGCCGCTCCGAGCTGCAGAAACCGCTCAGCCAGGGCGCGGCCAATGCCAGTGCCCCCGCCGGTTATAAGTACGCGCTTTCTCTTGAGAAGATCAGGAGTAAACATGAGGCCCCCAGGTGAAACGGATAACCGTAACACATGCCTGGGGCCATCGCAGTGACAGCAGACGAAGAAGCGCGGCGGAACAACTAGTCCAGCGCCACCTGGACCTCGATTTCGATTTTGTCGGCAGAGCCGTAGAGGCGTCTCACCTCGACCCAAGTCGCTGCAGGAGCGGAGTTCCCATAGAGCTGCTTGCGAGTGCCCTGGCTGCGGATGAGCGCTTCGATATCAGTGGTGTAGATCCGCTCCATGACCACGTGAGAGAGGTCGGTGTGGTAGTGAGCCAGCGTTTTTTGGATCGCGCCATATGCATTTTTCATTTGGCTATCAAGGTCAGCGGGCTGACCTTGGCCGTTAGCGCCAACCGTGCCGGAAACATACAGCATATTTCCGCTGCGAATCGCCTGCGAGTAGCCGATCTGCCGCTCCCAAGGGCCGGCGTGGTACGCGTCCAATGTTGCGTCGGCAGGACGAGGTACCGGGGGAGTGAATGTAGCTGCAGATTGTTTCTGCGCTGTGGCGCAGTTCGCCGCCAGCAACAGGCCAGCAAGAATACTAGATACGACGAGATTGCCGGACGCCGTCAGGTACATGTTGGTTGCTCCTCAATCAGCCTTTGGTCCTTAACAGACTAATCCGATGGCGCGCCGTTGATTACATGCAGGCCACACTCGGTTTTGGCAGATCCTGCCCAACGGCCGTCGCGTTGACCTTCGCCGGGCAAGACGGGGCGCGTGCAATGCGTGCAGCCAATGCTCGGGTAGTCTTGATCGTGGAGTGAGTTGTATGGGACGTTGTGCTCGTGGATATACCGCCATACCTGCTTCCAGGTCCAGTCAGCGAGCGGATTGACCTTCACCAGGCCAAATTTCGAATCCCATTCGATTTTTTGAGCATTGGCACGGCTACCCGACTGATCGCGGCGGATGCTGGTTATCCACGCGGCAAGCTCGCCGAGTTTCCTGCGCAGCGGCTGCACTTTGCGCAATTGGCAGCAGAGATCCGGATCGCGCGCCCACAGGGCATCGCCATGTTCGCGCTCCTGCTCTTCGGGCGACTGGGAAGGATAAACTCGTTCGATCACGATGCCGTACTTTTGCTCAACGCGGTGCATCAGATGATAGGTTTCGGGAAAAAGGAACTGCGGGTCGAGCGTGAACAGGCGAAAGTCGGAGCCGCGGAGACGCGAGGTGATATCAATAATCACCATTCCGGAGGCACCGAAAGCGGACGAAATGCTGATGTGGTTGCCAAACGAGTTAAACGCCCACTGAATAAGTTGCTCCGCTGTCCACATTTCAGCGGTGGGCTGCAAGTCGCCAATTTGCTGCTGGAACTCATTCCTCTTTGCCAGGTGGGACACGCGATTGCTCCTTCTGTGGGTCGTCGTTGTTGGGTTACCTGGCAGTGAACCAAACGAAAACCCACCGCCAGAGTGATCTGGCGGTGGGTCTTTGAGAGTCGAGTCTTAAGAATGACCCTTAGCTCAGCAACACCCCCTCGCCAGAAAGGCGAATGCTCGACAACAACACATGCCGACGGCTGCCGGGATCTGATTGCTGAACATCATAAGACCCAGAATAGCTGGTGCCGATTCCATCGTCAACCTCGGGAACCTCTTTGGGAAACGGATGCAATCGACCCGAAATGGTGGTTCTTTATTAGTTTGGCAGAGTGGCTGGCACAGCCGTTGCCCCCGCATGCGGTTGATTTCCGGCGATCAACAACGCCGTAATTATAAGCAACCAAAGAAGCGTTACATGATACTCTGCGATGCAGCGGGCGGAATTTGGGGCTGGGAACGAATGGTCCTGGCTGAAGAGCTCGCCACGGGCTCCGAGATTTCGTTTGACGGAGTGACATTGGTTCGTTAGCCTGTTCTTGGGATGACTTCGCTGCACCATCGCCATCATCATCATCATCATCTGCACGTGGCGAGCGTGTCGGCGGAGAGCATTACATAGATAATCTGCACTCTTACCTCCGACCCGCTGGCGCCAAGCTTCAGCGGGTTTTTTGTTTTGGTGCGGAGTGGCGAAAGGAAGATCGTGATGGCGGTTGAGATTGATTTCGAAAAGATGGACGGTCTAGCGCCGGCGGTTGTGCAGGACGCCAAGACCGGCGATGTACTGATGGTGGGATTTATGAATCGCGCAGCTTTCGATAAGACGCTGGAGACAGGATACGTGACGTTCTACAGCCGTACGCGCAATGAGTTGTGGACGAAAGGTGAGACCTCAGGGAACCGGTTGAAAGTACTCAACGCGCAGGCGGACTGCGACCTCGATACCCTCTTATGGCGCGTCGAAGTCGAGGGCAAAGGCGTCGTTTGCCACACCGGCAGGCGAACGTGCTTCAATACCGAACTCTTATTGGGTGGTGCGCGATGAGGCTGCGGCTCGGACTTCCCAAAGGCAGCCTGCAGGAGGCGACGCTGGCGCTGCTAGAGCGCGCCGGACTGCAGGTGTATGTGAGTCCGCGGTCGTATTTTGCCAGCACGAACGATCCGGAAATTGAGTGCATGCTGATTCGTGCGCAGGAGATGGCGCGCTACGTGGAGCACGGAGCGCTCGATACGGGAATCACCGGCTACGACTGGGTGATGGAAAGCGGGCTGGAGGTCGTAACAGTCGCGGACCTCATCTACGCCAAGCAAAGCCGCG
>Ga0335071_10007944_pt1 | contig 10901 bp, 8 predicted proteins | sample Lox_Sample_15_FD_206724 | JGI IMG/M metagenome (GOLD analysis project Ga0335071, IMG submission 206724) | Soil microbial communities from Loxahatchee National Wildlife Refuge, Florida, United States - Lox_Sample_1.5 | ecosystem: Environmental > Terrestrial > Soil > Wetlands | place: USA: Florida...
CAAAGCACTTTCAATGGGCATCGATGCAAGAAATGGAAGAATGGATCGAACAAGCCAGGATCGTTGTCGCCCAGGCTGGGGCCGGCACCATCATTACCGTTCTGAAGAGACACAAACCATTGGTCGTTTGTCCTCGCCTGGCTGCCTTCGGCGAGCATTATAATGATCACCAAGTGCAGTTGGCCACTGCCCTTGCAGGACAGAATCGGGCGATTGCTGTCCTGGAATTATCCGGCGAAGCCCTCCTGAGGGCGGTCCAGCTTGCGGAGGAGCTTCCAGAGACAGCCGTCGATTCGAGCCGCCTTACGAACGCGCTAGCTTTGCAGTTGAGTGATTGGCAGAATCGCTTAGGGAAAGGCCAAAGTTGATGCCCGACCGATTGCGCCTTTCCTCACCCTTTGATATTGCAGACATCCGGCCATGAAGATCTGCTTCATTTGTTCCACTCCCTTTCCACCGCGAGAAGGGATTGCCTCGCATGTTTGGGGGTTGGCGCAATACCTGGATCGAGAACGCCATCAGGTCATAATCCTGACCCGGCGTGTGCCAGGTTCCCATTCGATGGATCGCTATGGAAAAATCCTGGTTCTCCGTCCGGCATTTTTGCCAATCTACCCGTTTCATGTCCACCTTCATGGTATCTTTGTCTCACTCGCCCTGAGTAGGCTGGGGGAGGGGGTGGATTTGATTCACTATCATTCCCCTTTGCCTGCTCCGGTGGATGCTCCGATCCCGGCTTTGACCACCTTCCATTCGATGGTCTCTGCAGACGTACACAAGCGAAAGCGTAATTCCCCCTACGAATGGGCGATCTGGGCGCAATCGAAAATCAGTTTTCAGATCGAGAGACGTTTGGAGGAGGCCAGCCAGGAATTAACCGCCGTTTCGGATGCGACCGCAAAAGATCTGCGGGGACTATTTCCGGATCTCCGAAAGTCCGTCACCACAATTCCAAATGGGATCGATACCGATTACTTCACTCCTGGAGCGCATCCCACCGGCGGCACAGACTTCCTTCTTTTTGTGGGACGATTGGACCAGGGCAAGGGCATTTTGGATCTCCTGAAGGCAATGCAACTTGTCTGGGAGAAAAACCCAGGGCTAGGTTTAAAAGTGGTCGGAAGCGGTCCCTTGGAGTCTACAGTCCGGGAATTTGCTGACGAGATGAGGTGGCGTGGAAAGGTCGAATTGTTAGGCCAGCTTGGGCCGAGGGAATTAAGGGACCTATATCGGAATGGCCTTGCCCTGGTTTGCCCATCTTTATACGAATCTGGCCCGCGAGTAGCCTTGGAGAGCATGAGTTGCGGCACCCCGGTGATCGGTACACCTGTCGGTTTGATGGCCGACTTGGTCGTCGATGGGCAGACGGGTTTTGTCATTCCGGTACATGCCCCGGATGCGTTGGCTGAGAAGATCGAACTACTGCGTGGATCAAAAACTCTTCGGAAGCAGATGAGCGCGGCTTGCAGGCCCTCGATCCTTCAGGGCTATTCTTTGAAGACGATGGGGGAGCGCTACCTGCAGATTTACACACGCATCCTGGCGGGCCAGCCATGAAAATTGCCATCGTATCAGACGGACTGGAGGAGCGAAATGCCCGCTTGCAGCCGTGGTCCTATCTTCTTGGACTGGCGGACCTCCTGAAAAGCCTTGGCCATTCGCCAGTGTTGGTCAGCGGTCCGGGTGCCTTGCAAGTCGAGGCTGGCAGCCGGCTGGGCTTTCCCAGCGTGCCCTTTGACCGGCGCGCTACTCCCGCGAAATGGGCCAGGTGGTTGGATGCTGCGAGTGTGGACGTGGTTTTCTGGCATCTTGGATTGACCAGTTTCCTTCACCCGGACCGGATCCTTCGAGGAATAAATCGACCGGTAGTGGGTATCTTCACCAGTCCGGTCTATCGCGCGAGCGATTTGTTTCGCCTGGGCGGACAGTCGCTTATTTCGGAATACGGCATGACCCTTTCGCCATTGGCTGGACTGCTGGTTTCCCGGCGGATGGTGGCGCGGTGCCTGGCCGGCGGGATTACCTGCCTTGTGACGGAATCCGAAACGACCCGTCAGGCCCTGCTCCGTTTGGGCGTCGCGCCCGAGAGGGTAATCGACATTCGGCCGGGGTTGGCAGCGGCCTGGAAGGACGCCAGGGTCGTGGAGAAGAAAAAAAAGGATCTCCGCCGGGAACTTGGCTATAGGGAAGACGATATCGTGGTTGGCTTCTTCGGACCACCGCCGGTTTTGCGCGGCTTGCCCACTTTGATCCGTGCGGTCCAACTCGCCCATACCAGGGACGCACGCGTCAAACTCCTTGTCCTATCAAGGGAGCGTCCTGGCGAGTTCACAAGGCAGCATCGCCAGATAAATAACGAAGCGGACAGCAACCCGCAGTGGGTGAAATTGATTGGCGGCTTCCTGGGTGCCCAGACGCTGGTTGCTCATCTGGCATCCTGTGACATGGTTGCCTTGCCTTTCGAGCTTGTGCCCAGCGACGTGCCATTGAGCGTACTCGAAGCCATGGCGTTAGGGTTACCCGTGATTACCACCAAGGTGGCCTGCCTCCCGGAAATGGTTCCGAACGACAGGGGCGTGGTCATCCCGCCAGGGGATTCCCAATCCCTGGCAATGGCGATCCTCGATCTGGCGACCCATCCCGCGCGAAGGATGCAAATGGGCCGGGACGGGCAGGAATTTGTGCGCGATTGGACTGGCGAAAGCTTGCGCCGGAGGAGCATCTCAACCTTGCTCGAAGGGCTGGGATCTGGCTGGAATCCGCATCGAGCAGGAAGTGGCGTCGACCAAGGATGAGGCAACGCCCGGTTGGAATTCCGCCTTTGATCTATATCACCGGTTGCGATGGGACCGGTAAAACCACCCAAACGCAATTATTGCTCGATCAGCTGGGTGCGAGTGGTTTTCGGGTTCGGCACGTCTGGTTGCGCTATCCGTTTTTCCTAAGTATCCCCTTATTGGTTTATGCCCGCTGGAGAGGCCTTAGCTGGTATGAAGTTAATGGACTGGTCCGACATGGCTATTGGAATTTCAGCCCCTCCTGGCTGATGCGGAAGGTCTTTCCCAGGCTGTTGTTGGTGGATGCCGGCCTGGCAGGGATTCTGCGAATCTACTTGCCGATATTGTTCGGATATACTGTCGTGTGCGAACGCTTTACTTTAGATATGGTCGTAGACCTGAGTGTGGCGATGGATGACCTGTCTTTCCTGGATTCCGGAGTTGCTGCTGCATTCATAAGATTGATCCCCAAAAATCGTATCCTGGTTTTGCTCGACCTGGACGCCGCCGAAATCAAGGAAAGGCGGAAAGACCTCGTCTGGGATCAAAGGCTGGAGGCCAGGTTGCTGGCGTTTAGAAAATTAGCCGTTGTCCTCGGGATCGGGATGCTGAAAACCGAGGAACCGATCGATGCTATCAACCGCCAAGTCCAAACCATGATAGGATTGCCGCATGCCCAGAAATAAATATGCCGAGCTGGCCCCGACGCGGATTCTAAAATGGCTGTTGAAATTTCCGATCGTGGGCATCTCGGTGCATTGGCTTTTCCAGGGACTTTTGTACATGGATAAAACGGAGAGATGGTTTAAGCTGACACTCGACGCTGTTCTTACCGTACTGATCGGATCGGTACTGAATCTGTGGATAACTATTCCGTATAACTGGCTGCTTGGTTTGTTCATCGCCCATACACTTAACTTTCTTTTCAACAGTCATCCTTGGGCGCTCTTGAAACATTATGGATTGATAAATAATACTCAAGAGCGTTTTTGGGAGTATTCGAACCGACTATTCGCAAGAATTCGATCCGAACCGAGTCTGGCCTTTGGGGCGGTTTACGGGAGTGTGGTGCGCGGGGATTGGTCACCCTCTTCTGATCTGGATACACGTTTGATCAGCCGGCCGGGCTTTGGAAACCATGTACGGGCTTGCCTTTTCACAATGATTGAACGGTCCCGGGCGATGCTCAATCGATTCCCGATCGATGTCTATATGCAGGACGATTTTTCCCTCCTGGCGCGGATGCGAGACGATGAAAAGCCATTGATCATTAAAGGCGCTCATGACGAATAATGATGTCAGTGAACCCCTATCGATGAAAGCGCATGGCGGCCGGAATTTCCTCGTCTCGAATTCGTTCTTTATGATCGCCTTCACCGCAAGCAGCACTGGCCTAAGTGCAATATTTTGGTGGCTGGCAGCCCGGCGCTTCGACGCAGATGCGCTTGGCTTGACGCTTGTGCTCGTTTCGATGGCTCAATTGATCACCACCATGGCGAATTTTGGTCTGAATTTCAGTGTGATTCGATTCTTGGCTTCTTCTGATGAGAAAGATAGATTTGTCAATACCATCCTTACTTTTTGTGCAACTGCTGGTTTGATTTTGGGTTTGTTGACTGTTTTGATCGGACCAGTTATCTCGCGGTCTTTGGGTTCGCTCCAACACCCCATTCAACTTGGCGTTTTATTCGTTGGATTGGTTGTTCTCCTCGCCCTGTTTCAATTGTCATACCCGGTCATGACCGCTATCGACAAGCTTAACCTCTATTTCTATCTGAACATCGGTGTGCTGATTTTTCGCCTCGTCTTATTTGCGATTCCGATCATGAAGAGCGATCCTATCCGATTGGTCCTGTTCTACACGGGGCCGTTGCTCCTGGCGGACCTGGCAATTGTTTTCGTACTCTTGCCGAGGTGTATCGATAGTTACAAGCCACGCTTCGAATTCGTTCGGGAAATCTGGGCAAGGATTGCAAACTATTCGGTTGGAAGTTTCCTGGGAAATATTTTTCACGACTTGCCATATCAATTGCTACCACAGGTCGTCGCAAACGGAGCCGGGTTCGCGAATGCAGCCTATTTTTATTTCCCCTGGAATTTTCTTGGTTTATTGGTTACAGTAAGCAATGCGATATCCCAATCCTTGTTCGTAGAAGGATCGTCCCGCCCCGCAACATACGAAAAGCATAAGGATAAAGTAAGACTGATTACTCTAGCGGCTGCTCTTCTTGGGGCTGTGGCCCTATTTTTTGGAGGTCGGCTAATTTTGGGCTTCTTCGGATCCGAATATGCAAAACAAGGTTCTTTGATGCTAAGAATACTTTGCCTTGCAGCCTTACCTGCCGCATATGTTTACAATGAAGTCGCGATCATGCGTGTCAGGAAGCAAGTAACATCAATTGTTTTTATTTATTCATTGGTTTGTATGCTCTGCATCATTTTCAACCTATACATCCGGACTGCTTCAAGCGTAATTTGGGTTTGTTGGAGCTGGCTGTTCATCCAATCCGTAGCCGCATCGGTCGCCTGGATTCTTAATCGCTCTTACCATCCTACCCATGAGAAAATCGCCTGATCTAGTCATTGCCCATCCAATGAACTCATATCATCCAGGTCAGGGGGGCGGCGTTCGCTACCTGATGAATGTATTGAACTATGCCCTTGCCAGGCATAAGGAAGTTCTTGTCCTTGGAATCGATAACAATGTCGGGGCAATGAGAAACCCGGCTTGGGTGCAAGTCGCCCTTATCCGAAAAGGAATTCCAGTCTTGCGGAAAGTCGTCCCTGAATGGGTAAGATATTTGTTCAATTTATTCTTTGCATTGCCGTTTATCAAAATTCCCAGGAAAGCTGTGATCCTAACCCATCGGATGGATTGCATGCTGGCTTTTGTTCTGTTTAAACGAAATAATCCAAAAGTATTTCTTTCCGCCGCCCCGGCCTATTATCTTCGCTTGAAGTATCCTAAAATCCATAAATATTTTGGCTGGTTGTATTATTGGATTGAGAAGACTTGTATCTTGAATGTGGACTTGATCATTCCAACGGACAGGAAAACAAAGCAATATTACGATTCCAGATATCCGGGAGCCAAGTTGGGCGAGATCATGCCGTCGCCGATCGATTTTAACCAGTTCCCGATTCCGGATAAAAGGGTTATCAGGGCCAAGTTGGGCTGGGACGATTTAGAGAAAGTTATTCTCTTTGTCGGCCGTCTGGCTTTGGTGAAAAATATTCCTTTATTGATCGATGCATTCGGAATTGTCGAAAGGGAGATTTCCCCATCTCGATTAATAATTGTAGGCGATGGCGAGGAAGGCGAAACGCTGAGGCGCCATGCGCGAAACACATCCGATCGAATTTATTTTACGGGAGCACTGCTGCCATCAGAAATCGGTTTGTACTATTCCGCGGCGGATGTTACCGTTCTCTGTTCCCATGAAGAGGGCAGCCCTACGGTGATCAAAGAATCGCTGGCAGTTGGTACGCCTGTAATCAGCACTGACATGGGTGATGCTTCCGATGTATTACAGAATAATGCAATTCTTGGCAGGATCATCCCCAATTCTGTCGAAAGCCTGGGTCAAGCATTGTTTGAACTTTTATCTGGATCGGCATCAGATACAGATCAGATTCGGACTGCCCGACGGGCTGCTGTCACGAAGTTCAGCTTGGAAAAAACGGGTCAGGAATTGTTCTCAAAATTCGAGACTATTATCGAAAACAGATGCATATGAACACAGCGAAGAGCAAAACCGGTAAATTTTTTTCCAAATATGGGATTGTTGCCACAATTGCATGTATCGTTCTATTTGTATATTTGATCTGCGCTCGGATCGGGATTTTTTTGCCGTTTGCAATTTTTTGGGTCGCCTTAATCCTTGTCCTGGCAATGTTCATGCTGCAATTATTGTATAAGAATGATGACGAGACCAGCAGCATCCGTTGGATCTTTCCGGTATTATTGGCACTCGTGTGGCTACTAAAAACGATCCTGGTCCCTGTCGATGTGCCATTCTTCGGCTCTGATAGCTATGTCGATACCGCTGCTACGATAGAAATTCGCAATGTTGGCTGGTTTAATCTTTCTCCCTGGCAAAATGGATTGTCTGCCTGGATTAACTCGACCAATTATCCTTTTCTCTCCGGTTTGACCATCTCCTTAATTGATCCCATCCATTTCGGACAGTATTCCTGGAGCAGATGGGGGCTGGTAATTCTGAGTCTATTATCCCTCTGCTTCGTCTATGCAATAAATTTCGAGTTATTCCGATCAAGACGCGTGGCTTTGCTGGGGAGCATCGGGTTCGGTCTGACCTACATGTATTTGATGTTTAACTCCTTGTACATTCGGGAAACGCTCGCCTTCATCTTTTTCTTTGCAGTCGTTTATTGTGTGATTAAGATTGACCGACTATCCAAAACGAAATGGGTTTATTTTTACCAGATCGCTGCAATCATCACTGCGACGGGATTGGTATTTACCCATCACCTGACCGGGTTGATGCTGTCCCTGTTTTTATTGAACCTCAACATGGTAAAGATATTCTTCCGTCCAGAACGTATCAAGAAAATATTTAGGATCTCTACACAATCGACATTGTCATGGACGTTGTGGATATTTATTCTCGTCGCCCTCCTGACCTTCTGGATATATTTGAAGAAATCGCCAATAAATATTCTTCAAACTTTTATTGATGATGCCGTGGCTGGCGAGACTTCCACCACCTTTTCTCTGCCAACAACGGTACGTTACAATTTCCTATTCATCGTGCAAGTGATAACGACCTTATTTTTTGGGTTCCTGGCGATTATCGGTGTATTTGATAGAAAAGAGAAGAGCATCTTCTTGATCAATTCCATCTCTTGGGGCGCGATCATGGGTTTGGCAAGCATGTTCTTTGCTGTCGCCGGCATTCCTGGAACAAGTTCGATTTCCAGCCGGTTTGAGTTATATGGCTATGCCTTTCTGATTCCCGCGGCGTCCTATAGCATTTTCACTTTGATCCGGTCAAAAAAGTGGATGATAGTGCCGATCAGTATTGTATTCATCGCTTATGCAGTTGTAAGTGTTTATCGCCTGCCGCTTTATTTGTTTTCGCAAGTCCAGCCGGATTTTTTGAACGGCGAGGCCCGTGCACTGCCTGTCCGAGAAGAGTTTTTATTAATCAACAAATTTAACCCCTCCGAAAAATATTACAGCACCTTTTTGTCCAGGTGGATAAAACCCATTTCCGGGATTACACCTTTCTCCTGGCCATCGCCTGTGGAGCCAACCGGCAAATTTGCTCTTCTAACAGGAGAAAGAGCCCAAATTTACTTCGCTAATAATATTCTCAGCCCTTCTCCAGAAAAAATGAATATGAGTCGGGTATATAGCTCTGGACGTGTTGCCCTCTATATCTCAAGCACACAAGAAAAGGACTCATTCGATATTTCCCAAGTGATAATCGAAAAAACGGTGAATGAACCGGCTTCACCAGAATATGCCTGGGTCGCCCTTTTTCTTGAATTTGTGTTGATTGGCTGGCTGGGTTGTATGTTCTTGAAATTATTTACCCGCTTCAAGTTTTATGAAATTGGATTGGGGATAACGATAGTCTTTGACTTGATTTTCCTGACGTATATAATCACGAATGCCCTAGGGTATAAATCTCCCGGTTATCTTCCTCTGTTTGTGCTGGGCCTACTGGCGATAATTTGTACAGTGTTTTTGAAGAAAAAGCATATCAAAATACTAACTTCTGAATGTATTGTATTTCCATTGATTTGTCTCTCTCTCCTGGCTTATGCTTATGCAGGGGACAATATTTTGATGCCGATTGAAAACCAGCAAGTCACAGAGTTCTATATAAAAAATATTTCACCCTGTGACCCAATGATTTGTCTTACTTTGCATATCACAAATTACGAGGGCCATTTGCAGGAATTTTCAATACCCGGCGTGTCAAATTCCATAAAATTGCAGCAAAACGAAACATGGGAACAGATTGCCCAATTACCAGACGTGAATGGACAATCTGTAACCATCAATCTACTCGACTCGAATGGGAAAGTAATTGATTATTTATTGGTTCAACCAATGAAGTAAAATTCGATGAAAATGAATGGCCTATTCCTAAAGGCATCAAAATCTTGTCCAATATCTGGTCGAACAGGATTTTGCTTGGTTCATCACCTTGTTTGATTAGATTCAAATTCTAGAATGCATATTATGCAAGAAAACCGCCTTACTCACTTGGATTACCTTCGGAGGACCCAGGAAGATCCTCGCAACCATTTCAATTGGTTGATGCTTGGTTGGACCTCGGATGATCCCAAAGTGGCCCTGGAGTTTTTCGAGGAGGCGTTGACCCTCAAACCCGGAAACCCGGAGGTGCTCGATTCGATTGTCTGGGCGAAAGAGCGTATTGCTCATCCTCAGGGGAAACTGGAACTATCCAATATCAACGAGGAAGTCCGGGAGCTACAAAAAGCCTACCAACCCGAGCCGAGCGGACTTGACATCCCGACTCGCCCTCGCCACCCCCGGAAGATTTATTGGAGGGTTTTAGTTTCCCGGCGTATGCTGCAAACCTGGTTGGGGCTGTATTTCAGCGCGATCGCCCTGGCCGAGATTCTTACATCGATCGTAAAAACCTTATCCCTAGGGTTAATCCTCCATGGCATTGTGTTGCTTCTCTTGGTCGTTCATAGCGCCCTTGTCGTCAGCCGGCGGGAACAGCGCCTTTTTCTGACTCTCGCTTTTGCGCCATTGATCCGGATGGTGAGTCTTTCGATACCATTAAAGGGGATTCCGCAAATCTATTGGTACATGATCGTTGGGATTCCACTCTTTCTGGCTGGTTTTCTGGTGATGCGCTATGCAGATTTCGATCGCCGGGAAATCGGCTTTTCAGGCAGGCGTTGGCCTTGGCAAATTTTGATCGGTGTGGGGGGAATCGGTTTGGGTTACCTGGAATACAGCATTTTGAGACCCAAACCGCTCATCAGTCAAATTACGGTGGGAAATTTCGTGCTTCCAGCGTTCATTTTGTTGATTTTCACCGGCTTGCTGGAGGAGTTCATTTTTCGCGGATTGATGCAACGCGCCTTTATCACTTTGATTGGCCCGATCGAGGGAATTCTCTACGTCTCATTTATCTTTGCGGTACTGCACTTCGGTTATCGCTCGGTTCTGGACGCGATATTCGTTTTTTGGGTTGCCCTGCTTTTTAGCACGATCACATATTTTACCGGCTCGATCCTTGGCGCCACCATTGCCCATGGACTGACCAACATCACCTTGTACCTTGTCTTTCCCCTTGTTTTTTATTCCGCATCTCCTGTGACGGTGCCCACTCCCGTATCGACCGCTCAACCTTCGGGTATTCAACCGCAGATTTTGACAGTGACCCCGCTCCCTACTGGGCCTTCATCCGGGATTCCATTCACCCCGACAAGCACGGCTATCGAGTTGATTCCTTCTACTTCTACGCCGACGTTCTTACCGTCAGATACTCTGGCGCCGGTTTCGGAGACGGCTACACCAACGCTCGTACTCACGCCAGAGGCATCCCTCTCGCCAACGGTAACCGCCATCGAATTGATCCCCAGGACGGTTACGCCTACGCCTTAATTCCCGCGAATGACCGTTCATTTGGAAGAGTGAGTAGTACTCATTTCCTACTCTCCTTAGAGGATTCCTAACGACTTTGTTAACCAGGTAAATTGACCAATTGGAATCACATCAGTATAATAAGGTAGATTAATTTTAAGGCTTTCTAGAATGATTTCTACTGTAACTACATCCACCGTATCGACCGTAACCCTGGCAGGATCATTTGCCATCATTGGCATCCTGGTCTTGATTGCCCTTTTAATCCAAAAAGAGCTGACGAGCACCGGGACCAACAAAAACGTAAAAAGCCTGAGACGTTTCTTGAATATAGGTATCTTGCCTTTGATATTCGTATTTGTTGCGGTAGTGATTTCGAAGGTCGTAACGATCATCCGGTGATAAAGATAAAACGAGAATAGGCTGCCGAAATCGGGCAGTCTTTTTTTATTCCGGGTGGTTATTGTTTTACAGGCTTTTTGAAGTGCCCTCTTGCAGCTACTTCTTGAGTGCGCTATAATGACCCG